>Ga0224508_10002042_pt1 | contig 17584 bp, 19 predicted proteins | sample SF_Jan12_sed_USG_4_FD_170157 | JGI IMG/M metagenome (GOLD analysis project Ga0224508, IMG submission 170157) | Sediment microbial communities from San Francisco Bay, California, United States - SF_Jan12_sed_USGS_21 | ecosystem: Environmental > Aquatic > Marine > Sediment | place: USA... | reverse complement strand
CCGGTGATCGCCGAGGACCTCGAGGCGGCCGTCACGCCGCCCGAAGACTTCCCCGCGTTCCTCGAGTTCGACCGCGACGGGTTCGAGCGCAGCTACGCGGCGGTTCGCGCGCCCGCCTTCGATCGCCTGCAGCGCGAGCTCGAGACGAGCGGGATGGCGGTGCTGGGCGCCGATGAGCTGCGCAAGCTCGACGTCGCGGGCGAGCTGGCCTCCGTGAGCTTCCACGTCGTGGACGGAAGCCTCTACGGGTCGTTCGTCCTCTGTCGTGTGGATCTCTACCGCGACTGGCCGCTGGCCGCGCTGTCGCTCGTCCGCGTACAGCGCGAGCTCGCCGCGGAGCTCGGGCTCGAGGCGGGCGCCGCCACCTTCCTGGTCCACGCCGTCCAGCTCCTGGCGAGCGACTGGGAGCGCGCGCAGGGCCTGCTCGACCGGTGGTTCGAGCGTCCGCTTCCGCTGCAGGTCGACCACTCCGGCGTCTTCCTCTTCGGCAACGATGGCGGCAGGGCGAGAGGCATGCTGCTCGACCATGCCGCCGCCGACATCTTCTGGGAGGACGCGTTCGATGATGCGCAGCAGCTCTCCTGGTACATCGTCGACGCGATGCCGTGGCTGCTTCCTCAGCACATCCGCTACGTCGGCCAGGAGTGCGCCTCGCTGATGCACGCGATGCGCGCGAAAGAGTGTTACCTGCAGGGCTGACGCCACGATTCACCGAGTGACCGAGCGTTCGCACCCGCAAGTGCCGGGGCGCGCTCCTGGGAGACCGCGAGATGGGAAAGCTCTTGTGGGAGGCGATTCACCGTTCTGGCACCGGTCAGATCATGTCGGAGGAGACCTTCGAGACCGAGTTCTTCCCGAACCTCCTCGAAGAGATCCGCAAGCGGCACCAGATCGAAGCCGATCCCGACGAGCCGGTCATGACCGACCCCGATGTCGCCGACGCGGTCTTCCGGGCCGGGCTCGACTACCTGCTCGAGGTCGGGCTGTATTGCAAGGACACCAAGCGCATCGTTCGCTTCACCGAAGAGGAGATCCGCGAAGCCATCGCCACTGCGAGGCGGACACTCAGCTTCGGGTCGGGGCGGGACGCATTCACGATCTCACCGCGCGCTCCGGGCGATGAACAGCACCCCTATACCTGGTTCCCGGCGGGGGCCCTGACGAAGAACGTCGAGCTCTACAAGCTCCACGCGATGTCCGCGATGCAGGAGCCGACCTGCGATGGAGTGATCCCGATCCCCCTGCTCGGCGTCGGCGAGCTGAAGAACATCCTCGACACTCCGACCCAGACGGTCGTCTGCCAGACCGAGGCGCGGATCATGAACGAAGCCGCGTCCTGGGCCGGGAAGCCCGGGCTCTTCTTCGGGATCCCGATGAGCGCGATGACGCCTCTCGCGCTGATGAGCACCTTCGGACCCGGCATGTACACCAAGGAGAACTGCACGCTTCCAGTGCAGATCCTCCAGGACATGCGGATCAACTACGATCGCTTCAACCTCGCCTTCTTCGCCGACCAGCACGGAATCGAGCCGTGGATGAGCAGCTCGCCTTCGCTCTACGGCTATCTCACGGGCCCCGAGCAGGGCGCAATCGAGATCATCGCCCACACGCTCGGCATGCTTGCCTACTCCGGCGGGTCGCTGACCCAGGCGATGTGCATGTCGATCCACGGCACCTACGTCGGCAACGACATCAGCTGGTGCAACTCGGCCGCGGCGCTCGCTGCCGAGCGCAACCTCGGGCTCCCCTGGGTGTGCTTCGGAAGCACGGGCACGCCCGGCTCAGCGTTCTCCGAGGAGGCGTGGTACGAGACGGCTCTCGCGGGAATCAATGCGTGCATCTCGGGCATGGAGGCGCTCTGGCTGGCGGGTGGCTCGACTGGCATCGAGTGCCGCTTTGCTGGAGAGATTGCGCGCGCGGCGGCACGGCTCTCGCCCGAGGAGGGGGTCTCGATCATCAAGCAGATCCGCTCGATCGAGTACGCGCCAACCCCGGCCCCGCAGTCGCTCGGCAAGCTCTACGACCTGGAGACGCTGCAGCCCAAGCAGGAGCTCATCGATCAGTACCGGAAGTTCACGCGCATCTTTCGGGACTTCGGCCTCGATTATCCGACCTGGCGCGAGGCCTAGAAAGGGAAGCAGACCCCGATGGCGACGATTGCCGACCTGCGACAGAAGGTGAGCGAAACGCAGCCCGAGCCTGCGGCCGAGATGACGCGGGAGCTGCTGGCAGACGGATTCGATCCGATGGAGATCCTCGAGCAGGGAGTGATGAGCGGGCTGAACGACGTCGGCACCCGCTTCGCCGCCCGGAAGGCGATCGTGCTCGACCTCGTCCGGGCGGGTGTCACCGCCAAGAAGTGCATTCCGCTCATCGAAGCAGCCCTGCCGCGCGGTGAGACGCCGAAGAACAAGAAGAAGATCGTGCTCGGGACCCTCTTGAGTCAGCACAACATCGGCAAGAATCTCGTCGGGACCCTGCTGTCGATCGGCGGGTTCGACGTCGTGGACATGGGCGAGAAGAACACGCCCTGGGACTTCTACGAGATCGCAGAGAAGAACGACGCCGACATGATCGCGGTCTCGGTGGTGTTCGCGCCTGCACTCGAGAAGTTCTCCGAGCTGTTGCGGCTGCTCGACGAGATGGAAGTGCGCACGAAGTACCCCGTCATCGTCGGCGGCGGTGTCACCACCCAGCAGTGGGCAGACGAGCAGGGCGCCGACGGCTGGGGCGCCCAGGCGAAGGACGGGGTCGACCTCGCCCGGAAGCTCCTCGACGTCTCGGGCTGACCGCAGGCTCGGCGCCGGCCAGTCGCGCCCATCCGTCCGCGGTCGCAAGCACTCCCAGATGCCGATCACTCCGAGCTGAGTCTTTGTGTCTTCTAGGCTCTGGTCCGGCCTCGAGCCGGTGCGGGGGCGCCCTCCTTGCGATTCGAGGGGCAGAATCTACGCGAGGGGAGGGCGGCTCTTCGGTGTTCTCGGACGCACTTCGAACCCGAGGGTCGGGGTTCGGAGGCCACCCGGCGTGCCATCGCCCCTGCGGCGAGGCGTGTACCGGCTTCGTCGGTCTCCCGTGACCGACACAGCGCCTCAGGACGTGGAGACGCGAGCGCGGCTCAGGTGTTCAACACACCTGCGCGTAGGCGCGCTGCAGGTTCCCGGGTCCGTCCCCACCGATCAACCGACCGTGGGTGATGACGATGCGATCGAAGTCCCAGCTCAGCACGTCGTCGATCGATTTCCGGAGCAAGGCTCGGTCGCGGATGAAGAGCGCCTTCGCATCCCGAGGAAAGCCCGGTGCCTTGCGCACTCCAAGCATCCGGCCCAGGCCCCAGGTGACACCTTCACAGGAATCATCGAGATGAAACAGGTGGTCGGTGAGGATCAGCGAGCGCGACGCACGGTGCATGAAAGCGACCTCATTGAACATGGGTACCCCCTCGAGCACGCGCTGGTCGATCTGACCCACCCAATCGGCGGGGGGCTCGGAGCTCAAGGTTTCGCCGGAGTCGAGCTCGGGTCGCTTCTTGGCCAGGCCGGGAGCCAACCAGGCCGAAGCGTCGGGATACCGCTTCGCGGCTGGAGCCAGATAGAGGTGATGGAAGCGATTCGGAGCCACCAGATGGCCGACCGGGCCGAGCTCCGCGAGCTTCCCGGCCAGCTCGTCGTCGATGGGCACCGGGGAGCACAGCCAGAGCCGACCGTCGTCGAGGCGCACGATGCTCATGCGCGTCCCGATGGAGAGCCCCAAGAACCTCTGGGGGGCCTCGACTACCCACAGGTCGTCGTCGAGCTGCTGCATCTGTGCCCTTCTGCGGAATGGAGGTCCCCCGGGAGTGTAGGCCGAGGAGCTCGATCGGGCGGTGGGACGGACGGGTGGTCGCACGCATCGCCGAAGGCTGAGCTCATGGACCGGTTCATGACCAGCGGAATGCGTTCGAGGAATTCGATTTGAAACCCAGATTGCGACCAGAATTGCCTCCGGCTCTGAATTCCCAGCGCCTACCGGAGCCTCCTGATGAGGGCTCGTCGGACGTCCCCTCGTGGGGCCAGCCGGATCGAGCGCCCGCTGCCCCGGGGCGTCAGGCGCCCGTTCAGTCCGGCCCAGGGACGGCCGATCAGAGGCGGGTGGAGGAAATCTCGATGTCCGCGAAGCCGCCGATTGGGCCCCGCGACACACGTCGTCGCGCGAGAAACCTGCTGCTGGATCCCGCGCTCCAGCTGCGGCTCCCGATCCACATCCTGTGGGTCACGGTCGTATGCGCGGTCCTGCTGATCGCCAACGGAGCCTTTTCGTTTCGGAGTCTGTTCTGGGACGCGATGGCTCACCGGGTCGAATACCTCGATCCCGTTCTCCGTGCCCAGATGGGGGACTTCCTGATCGTCACCGTTGCGATCGTGCTTGGCTACGCCCTGGTGGTGCTCGGCCTCTCGGTTCTCCTCTCCCACCGCCTCGTGGGTCCGACGGTGGCTCTGCGCCGGCACGTCGAGGCGCTGAAGAACGGCGACTACGGCTCGCGAGTGCGCCTGCGCAAGCACGATGCGTTCGCGGAGCTCGCCCATGATCTCGACGAGCTGGCGGAGCTTCTGGAGAAGACGTCAAAGGAGTGACGATCGTTCGATGACCGCGAAGAGCTCGGAGATCCTGTCGGTGCCCCGACGACGACGACGAAGCGGCTTCACGCTGATCGAGCTGATGATCGTGCTCTCGATCATCGGGATCCTCTCGGCGGTCGCGATTCCCACGCTTGCGCGTTTGCAGCTGCGCGCCTCGACTGCCGAAGCGGGCTCCAACCTCTCCGCCATTCGAAGGGCCCAAGGCGCCTGGTACGCGGAGCAGGGCTCCTACCTCGCCGCCGCGCCGTCGCCGGCGACCAACGGAGGGGCCAAGCGACAGCCCTTCGTGGACGTCGGGGGCGATTTCGGGGTGCTCGGTTGGTCGCCCGAGGGCACGGTCTTCTTCAACTACGCTGTGACCTCAGCGGGGGGCGCCTACACGGCGGACGCCTCCGCCGATCTCGACGATGACGGCACGCCGCAGGTCTGGGGCTTCGTGCACCCCGACCTGCTGGGCGCGACGATCGTCGGAGCGCTCTCCTGCGCGGGAGTCTGGGACGCGGCGAGCAGTTCGCCGGCGATCCTCGACGTAGTGGGACCCTGCGGCGCGAACCACGGGCGCGGCGTTCTCTAGCCGCGTCGAGTCGCCGCCAAGCGGCGTTCTCGGCCCTCGGATGCCGTGCGCCGCCTAGCTGGCGCCACCCCTGCGGCCCTTGCCCGAGGCTTTCAGGCCCAGCGCCGGCCGGATCACGGAAAGGAAGGTCTCGGCGATCTTCTCGTGGCCGCGGTTGTTGGGGTGGAAGCCGTCGGCGTCGCTCACGCACTCGCGCACCACCGGCGAGGCGGCCATGGGCACGAGCTGGGCGTCGTACTCCTCGGCCAGGCGGTGGATCGCCCGGTTGAAGGCCTGCACCCGTGCGCGGGTGACGAACTCGTCGGGCTCGGCGGCGAAGCGCGGGATCTGGGTCAGATCGGGGAGGTCGGCGATCACCACGGTGGCGTCGGTCTCGTCCTCGAGGCGCTGCAGGATGCTCTCGAGGCGCCGCGCGAACTTCTTCGGGTCGCCGCCGGCGATGACGTCGTTGGTGCCCGCCCACAGCGTCACCAGGTCGGGGCGCAGGCCGGCCTCCAGGGCCAGGCCGAGCAGGTCTTCGATGCCGCGCACGTCGGCGGCCGGCACGCCCAGGTTGATCAGGCGCACGGTCTCGATCTCGCGCTCGAGCGAGTCGCGGATCAGCCAGACGTAGCCGTTCTTCAGCGGCACGGCGCCGACGCCCACCGCGTCGCTGGCGCCGAGCGCGGCGTAGACGATCGAGCTCGGCACCCGCGAGGCGCAGCCCCCCGACCCCAGCGCCAACCCCAAGAGCGAGACCGCCGCCCAGAGACTCTTGTGTCGCATTCCTCTCCCACCTCGTGTTCGTCGTGACCGCCCGAGCCTGCCACAGCGCGCTGCGGGCAGAAAGCGCAGGCCGCCGCGCCCGGCCGCGCTACGGTCCTGGCCCCTCGAGCCCGGAGTCCCGATGAGCGACGCCCCCCGCGCCGGAAGCCTGATCGAGATCGTCTATCCCGAAGACACCAACAGCCAGGGCACGCTCTTCGGCGGCCACGCCCTGTCGCTGATGGACCGCCTCGCCTTCATCGTGGCCTCGCGCTTCACGCGGCGGCCGGTGGTGACGGCCTGCTCCGAGAAGGTCGAGTTCCGCGGCCCGGTGCGTCAGGGCGAGCTGGTGGAGCTGACGGGCGAGGTGATCCACGTGGGGCGCACCTCGCTGCGGCTGCGCATCGACATGCACCGCGAAGACCTGCTGAGCGGCGACCGCAGCCTGTGCACCACCGGCGAGTTCGTGATGGTGGCCGTCGACGGGGACGGCCGGCCCACGCCGATCTCGGATTGAGTCCGGGCGGGCGAAAGGGCCCGCGCTAGGACCCGCTCATCTGCTTGAGGTCGCGCAGCACGCTGCGGGCCACGGCCTTGAGCGTCTCGAAGACGCCGCGGCCGTCGGTGGCGCAAGCCTCGAACTCGGGCAGGCCGCCCGGGTTGAGCAGCTGCTTCATCTCTTCCAGCGGCGCGGCATTGGGCAGATCGCGCTTGTTGTACTGCATCACGAAGGGCGTCTGATCGAGCTTCGCCCCCTGCTCGGCGAGGTTGAGCTTGAGGTTTTCGAGGCTCTCGACGTTGGCCTCCATGCGCTCGATCTGGCTGTCGGCCACGAAGACCACGCCGTCCACGCCCTTCAGGATCAGCTTGCGGCTGGCGTCGTAGAAGACCTGGCCCGGCACGGTGTAGAGGTGGAAGCGCGTCTTGAAGCCGCGGATCTCGCCCAGGGCCAGCGGCAGAAAGTCGAAGAAGAGCGTGCGCTCCGTCTCCGTCGCCAGCGAGATCATCTTGCCCTTCAGGTCGGGGTTCGTCTTCTGGTAGATCCACTGCAGGTTGGTCGTCTTGCCGCAGAGGCCCGGCCCGTAGTAGACGATCTTGCAGTTGATTTCGCGGGACGAGTAATTGATGAACGACATGGAAGCTAGAGATCACCCGTGGCCGGTCAGGCCGAGAACAGATTGTCGATGTCGTCGTCCGTGATTTCCGAGAAGGGCGTGGCGGCCCCGCTCGCGGAATCCTGCTCGGCCTTCTTCTGCACCTCTTCGAAGACCTTGCCCAGCTCGCCGCCGGCCTTCTTCACCCGCAGCCGCACCAGGCCCAGAGAGCTTCGGTCGTCGAAGATCACCACCAGGATGATGCGCTTGGCCACCAGGGTGATGTGAAGGTTGTCGCGCTGGCCCTGGTGGAAGTGGACCGGGAAGTCCTCTTCGCCCACCAGCTTGGCGAGTCCGCCCGTCGCGGCGATGCAGCCGGCCGTCAGCGAGGCCAGGCTGGTGGTGTCGAGGCCGCGCATCTCGCCGGCCTCGCTGATCAGCTGACCGTTGCGGTCGACCACGAACACGCCCTTGGCGTTGGCGTCCCGCACCAGCCGCTCGACCACCACCTGAATTCGGCGGATGTCCTCGTCGTAGATCACGAGCCCGTTGCCGTGCATCCGCAATTTGCCTCAGTAAGCAGTCGGAGCTAAAGGCGTTTCGAGTGTCCCAGGGTACCCCCCGGGCGGCGCCTGTGGCAACTCGCCACGACCCCCCATCTCGGTTTGCCGCCCTGGGAGCTTGAGCGGCCTCATCCTACATCGATCGGCGGTTTTCCATGGACAATCCGATGGTCACGTGGTCGGCGTACTCGAGGTCGCCGCCCAGGGGCATGCCGGTGGCGATCCGCGACAGCCGCACCGAGAAGGGGCGCAGCTGATCGAGCAGATAGTGAGCCGTGGCGTCGCCCTCGGCGTTGGGGTTGGTGGCGAGCACCACCTCCTCGACGCCCCCCTTCTCGACCCGGGCCACCAGCTCGGCCACCCGCAGCTCGTCGGGCCCCACGCCGTCGATGGGTGCCAGGGCGCCGCCCAGCACGTGGTAGCGGCCGCGGAAGCGCCCGCTGCGCTCGATGGCGGCCAGGTCGGCGGGCTCCTCGACCACGCACAACAGGCTCGCGTCGCGGCGCTCGTCTCGGCACACCTCGCAGGGCGAGTGGTCGGTGAGGTCGAAGCACTCGGCGCAGAGCACCACGTCGGTCTTGAGCCGCGAGATCGCCTCGGCCAGCTCGCGCACCGAGGTCTCGGGGGCGCCGAGCAGGTGGAAGGCAAGCCGGGTGGCCGACTTCTCGCCGATGCCGGGCAGCCGCTTGAGGCTGGCGATCAGCCGATCGATGGGCGGGGAGCTGCGCACCGCCTCGCCCTCAGCTCGCGCCCGGGAACAGGCCGAGGCCGCTGGACGCGCGCTGCATCTCTTCCTGCATCATGCGCTGGGCGTTCTCGAGAGCCGCGTTCAGCGCGGCGGCCACCAGGTCCTGCAGCATCTCACGGTCGCCGCTGTCCAGGAGCTCGGGCTCGATGTGGACGGCCAGCACCCGCATCGCCCCCGACACCTCGGCGCGCACCATGCCGCCACCGGCGCTGCCCTCGACGCGGCGCGTGGCCAGCTCGCGCTGAAGCTCCTGGAGCTTCTCCTGGGCCTGCTTGGCCTTGGACAGCAGGTCGCCGAAGTCGGCCATCAGCCGGCGCTCGCTTCGGACATCAGCGAGAGCCGCCGAGCGGCCGGATGTCGACGATGTCGGCGCCGAGGATCTCCTGGGCGCGGCCCACGGCGGGGTCGTTGAGCGCCTGCTGGCGCAGCTGGCGGGCGGCCTCGGCGCTGTCGGGGCGGGAGCCGGACAGCGTGGGGCCCGCGCCGTCGGGCTCCTCGAGCGCGACCCGGGTGGGGCGGCCGGCGAAGCGGGTGGCCAGGGCATCGAGCTCGCCCTGCTTCTCCTTCAGGCGCCGCATGGCGAAGCGCTCGGGCACGAAGATGCGCAGGAAGTCCTCGCCGCGCTCGCGCAGCTCGGAGCCGTCGAGCGCCGCGAAGAGGCCGGGCTGCTCGTCGCGAGCGAAGGCGCGCAGTCGGTCGAGGACGGTTTCGAGCGGCGCGCCCGGTGCCGGCGCTTGGGGCCGGGGGGCGGCCGGGGCTTCGGGAGTCGCCGCGGCGCTGGGGGGGGCCGGCGCTTCCGGTTCTCGCGCGCGGGGCCCGGCGTCGGCGGTGGGGCTGGCCCCCACGGCGTCGCTGTGGCGGGGCTTGCCGCGTCCGCCACCACGGGACCCGCCGGGGCTCGGGCCGCTTCCGCCTCCGCCCGGTGCGGCGGCGCCTGAGCCGCTTCTGCCTCCGCCCGGTGCGGGGCCGCCCGTGCCGGATCCGCCTCCACCCAACTTCGCCTCGAGCTGGTCGAGGCGGGCGATCAGCCGGGCCACGTCGTCGCCGTCGGGCTGGGTGGCAAGGCGCACCACCGCCAGCTCGAGCACGGCGAAGGGCTGGGGCGCCCAGGCCAGGTCTTCCTGCTCGCGCACCAGGGCGCGGAACATGCGGCGCAAACGCGTGGCGTCGGTCTGCTCGCCCAGCGCGCGCAGCTCGGCGATTTCGTCCTCGTCGGCCTCGACCAGCTCGGGCCGGTCGGGCGCGATGCGCAGCACCACCAGGTCGCGCAGCTGCTGCAACAGGTGTTCGGAGAGGCGTTTGGCGTCGATGCCCGCTTCAGAGGCTTCGTGACAGGCCGTCAGGGCCGCGGCGGGATCGCCTTCGACGCAGGCCTGCGTGATGCGCAGCAACACGCGGCGGTCGACGAGGTCGAGCACCTCGGCCACCTGGGCATCGTCGACCTTGCTGCCGCCGTAGGCGATCACCTGGTCGAGCAGGGTCTGGGCGTCGCGCATCGAGCCGTCGGCCTCGCGCGCCACCGCCAGCAGGCTGCCCTTCGAGATCTTCACCGACTCGGCCTTGGCGATCTCGGCCAGGCGCTCGACGATCTCGGCCGAGGCGATGCGACGCAGGTCGTAGCGCTGGCAGCGCGACAACACCGTGAACGGGATCTTGTCGACGTCGGTGGTGGCGAAGACGAACAGGCTCTGGGGCGGCGGCTCCTCCAGGGTCTTGAGCAGCGCGTTGAAGGCGGCGGTCGAGAGCATGTGCACCTCGTCCACCACGAAGATGCGGTGCTTGCCCGGCGAGGCGGCGTAGCGGATCGAAGAGATCAGCTCGCGCACGTCGTCGACGCTGGTGCGGCTGGCGGCGTCGATCTCCTGCACGTCGGTGGAGGTGCCGGCCGCGATCTCGAGGCAGGGGTCGCAGGCGCCGCAGGGGCTGTCGGTGGGGCCCTTGTCGCAGTTCAGGCAGCGGGCCAGGATGCGCGCCAGCGTGGTCTTGCCGACGCCGCGCGGGCCCGTGAGCAGGATGGCATGGGGCACGCGGTCGGCGCGGATCGCGTTTCGCAGCGGGGTGGTGACGTGGGCCTGGCCGCTGACGTCGTCGAAGCTCTGGGGGCGCCACTTGCGGGCGATGACTTGGTAGGACATGGGGGTGTCGCGGTCTGGACTGCTGGGCCTTGCTTCGGGAACGGTTGCCGGATTGGCGCTCCGCTGATTTTCCCTTTTCGACTTCGCTCGGCTGCGCCTCGCTGCGCGCGCCGCCTTCGGCGGCGCTTGCCCACGCAGACCCGGGATCGCAGGGCACCCCGCTCGCAATCGAAACCCCGTTACCGCTGCTTCCTTCCGGACCTGACGGAGTTCACGAAGTCCGTATTCGAACGGGACCCTGCGATCGCGGCTCTGCGCGGAGATGAAGACGGAATCTACCGCGGTGGCGAGACGAGGGCTATCCGCGGCCTCACTAGGCCAGTGCGGGGGCGCCCGGCGAGCGCACGGGCTCGTAGCGCGGCGGCTCGCCCACCCGAAGCGATTCGCGCACCGAGGCGAGCGGGCGCTCCAGCAGCTCTTCCCAGCGCTGCTCGGGCAGCCAGGCGGCGCTTCGACCGCGGCGGTAGGCCTCGCGCAGCAGGGGCCGGGCCGCGGGGCTGGTGCGGCCGGCCTTGAACCAGGCCACGGCCACGATCAGGCCGATGCCCGGGTTGCGTGTCTGGGCATAGGTGAAGGCCAGCAGCGCCGACTCGCCCAGCAGGTCGCGTTGGTAGCCGGTGACGATGTGCCACAGGTCGTGCATGTCGCGCAGCCGGTCGGCGAACCAGCGCCGGTCGGGCGGGATCGCGTCGCGGCCCGACTCTACGCTGGCTTCGACCAGGCCGTCGGCGCTGATCCGTTCGCGGTTCATGAACTCGGCGTAGCTGTGACCCAGGCTGCCCGGCGGAAACGTCCGCAGGCGCTCGCGGTCCGAGAGCACGTCGAGCAGGACTGGCTTCTCGGTCAACAGCCGGCGTCCGGCCTCGCCGGCGGCGAAGCGACGGAACACGCGCTGGCGGGTGCGCCCCGAGAGGGCATCGATCACGTCGAAGACCCGGGCCGTGTCGTCGGGATCGCGCACCAAGGCGCGCACGGCACGTAGTGCGTCCAGGGGCCGGACGCGGTCGGGGTTCACTTCGCTCACGACCTCAGGCTACCCGGGCGAAACCGGCTTCGCTACGCGCCCGATCGCGAGGCGGCGGGCATTTCCGCGGCCCGGGGCGAAGCGGCGATCCGCTTGCCGAGCCGGATGAAGGGCTCCTCGATCAGCAGGTAGCCGGCGCACGAGATCACGGCGACGGCCGCAGTGCTGAGCGCGAACTTCATCGGGGGCGCCAACGCCAGCTGGTTCACGGCGGCGAGCACCGGCAGGTGCAGCAGGTACCAGCTGTAGCCCACCACGCCGCAGAAGCGGAAAGGCTTCCAGTCGAGCAGCGAACGCAGACGCGCGTTGCCGAGCTGGGCCGAGAGCAGGGTCAGCCCGAAGACCAGCGCGTAGCCGAAGGACGCGTAGCGAAAGTGGTAGAAGGGCTGCTCGAACCACAAGAAGCGCTTCGACACCAGGATGCAGGTGCACAGCAGGGTGGTGAGGAAGGCGGCGAGCGCCAGGGCGTCCAGGCGCTTGCGGTGGAGCGCATAGAAGCGCCGCGCCGCCGCGTCCACACTGAGGAAGCCGCACGCGACGCCGATGGCGAAGACGTCCAAGAACTGGGAGTGCTGCCGGGTGTCCACGAGCTTGAGAGCGGGCAGTTCGAGGCGGTTGACGGTCACCAGCATGTGGTAGGCGCCGTAGAGGAAGGACACTGCGAGCAGGGTCCAGAGTCCGCGCGAGCGGTACCTCACCAGCGCCAGGGCCAGGGGAGGCAAGATCAAGTAGAAGACGAACTCGGTCGCGATCGTCCAGAAGACCCCATCGCCCTTGATGAAGACGAGGTGTTCGACGAGTCCGCGGAAGCCGTCGGACAAGAACAGGTAACGCGTACTGGAGACGCCGATCGTGAGCTGGTAGACGGCGACTCCGACCAGCACGAGCCAGTAGAGCGGGGCGATTCGCAGGAAACGGCGCAGCAGGTAGGGGCCGTAGTCGAAGGCCCCGCCCCGGGCCAGCGGGCGGGCGAGCAGGTAGCCGCTCAGTACGAAGAACAGCATCACGCCGACGTGGCCGATCCCGTGAAAGGACAGCCAGGGTGCGAGGGCCTGGTCGCGGCCCGAGCTGTGGCTCAGCCAGACGATCAGCACGGCGATCCCCCGCGCTCCGTCCAGATAGCCGGTGGGGATGTCCCGGTGCAGGCCGAGCATGCTCCCCGTATCGGTGCTCGTGCCCCGCCACGTGAGGGCGGGCCACGCCGGGGCGAGGGGGCCTAGGCGTTCGTCCTGGGAGTCGAGGAGGATGACTTGGCGTCGCCGTCCTCGCCGCCGCCATCCAGGCGCTCGAGGGCCTGGGCCACGCGCTCGAGATTGTCGTTGAGCGCTTCGATGTCGCTGCGGCGCGGCAGTTCGAGGGCCTTGAAGACCTTCTCCACCGCCGTCTGCACGCGATCGTCCAGCTCGTCGCGCGCGTCGCCCAGGATCTCGCGCCAGCGCGCGGACTCCTCCTCGCGCGCGTGCACGGCGCGCCGCACGCTCTTCTGGATCTCGCCCAGATTCTCCTGGGCATCGCCCACGCCGCGCTTGAGCGCGCCATAGAGCGCGTCGCCGCTCTTCTGGATCAGGTCCGACAAGAGCGTGCGCGGCACGGCGCGCTGGGTGCGCTCGTTGTCCACCAGGATCTGCGACAGCGCCACCGAGGTGATGTCCTCGCCGGTCTCGTTGTCGATCACGCGCACGTCTTCGCCCTGCTCGATGAGCTCGGCGATGCCCTTGAGGGTGATGTACCGGCTCGTGTCGGTGTTGTAGAGCTTGCGGTTGGCGTAGCGCTTGATGAGGACGGCCATGGACAGGAAGTCTAGCCCTGTACCACGGCCACGCGCTCCAGGGGCCGCCGCGGCCGCCTGGCCTCGCCGCGCGGCGCGCGGGGGCTCGGGGAGGCCCCGGAGCCCGCGGGGCGCACGCCGATCTCCCAGAGCAGCTCGCGCAGGCCGAGGAAGGCGCGCAGCACTGCCCGGGCCTCTTCTTCGCCGGCGGCGCGCTGCTCCCAGCGGGCGATCTCCTGGTCGAGGGCCTCGGCGAGGGCGGGGCCGATCTCGCTGCCCAGGCCGCCACCCTGGGCCAGACGCTGGCGGGTGCCCGAGATCCACGCGTCGGCACCGGCGAAGAGCGGGTGGGCCGCGGCGCGTCCTCCGGTGGTGGCGATGGAGGCCGCGTCGAGCAGGGCGCGCCCGGCCTCGAGCGCTTCGGCCAAGGCGCGCAGCGCGTGCTGGCGCGCCCGGGCAAGGGCCTCGGAGGCCGCCTCGTCGGCGCGTTCCGGGTCGTCGCCCGGCTCAGGCCGAAGCGGACTCACGCTCTTTGTCCCCGCGCTGGGCGTCGCCGTCCACTTCGCTCCCCCCGTCTTGCCGCTTTGCCGTGCTGTCTTGCTTCAGCGCTTCGGCCACGAGCAGCAGGCCCTCCAGATCGTGCACGTCTCCGGCGAGCTCGGGCACGATCCGCAAGAAGGCGCTGCGCTCGCGAAACACTCCCAGTGCGCGCGCGTCGCGCTGCACCACGGCAGCGTACCGCGCGGCGGCGTCGACCGCCGCGCGCGCCGCGCGCTCGGCGGGATAGTCGGGTCCGCTGGCCTCCGCCAAGGCCGAGGCCAGGGCGGCGAGATCGCCCGGGCGGGCCTCGCTCGACTGGGGCACCTCGGGCTCGGCCCCCGGCGCCGCGCCCGGCCACAGACGCACCCGGTTGGCGACGATGCCCGCCACCGGCACCTGCTTGGCCTCGAGGCGCTCGAGGAAGCGGTGAGCCTGCTTCACGCTCTCGGTCTCGGGGCTGGTCACCAGCACGAAGGCGCTCTCCGGACCGAGCAGCAGGGCGGGCACCTCGCGGGCTCGCTCGCGGAAGCCCTCGGACATGTGCTCGAAGGCCATCAGGAACTCGGAGAGGTCCTGCAGGAAGCCCACACCGGTGACGCGCTCGATCAGCGCCAGCGCGCGCCGCGCGCCCCATTGGAAGAAGCGAAAGCCCGCCCGCCCGGCGGCCATGGCCGGGTGGATGAACAGCTGCACCAGCCGGCTGTCGAGGAACTCGATCATCCGCTCGGGGGCGTCGAGGAAGTCCAGGGCGTGCTGCGAGGGTGGGGTGTCCACCACCAGAGTGTCGAAGTCGGCGGACTGAGCCAGCTCGTAGACCTTCTCCATGGCGGCGTACTCGGAGCTGCCGGCCAGGGCGTCGGAGACGTGCCGGTAGATCGGGTTGTCGAGCACGCGCTGACGGGCCGCCGGGTCTTCGGCGAAGCGCGTCACCAGGTCGTCGAAGGTGCTCTTCATGTCGAGCATCAGGGCCGAGAGCGAGCCCGACTCGGGCACGCCCAATGCCGCGAGGCGCTCCTTGGAGAGGGCCTCGGGCCGGTTGCCCAGCGCGTCGACGCCGAGGGCGTCGGCCAGCCGGCGCGCCGGATCGATGGTCACCACGGCCGCACGGCGACCCGAGCGCGCGGCGTCCAGGGCGATGGCGGCGGCCACCGTGGTCTTGCCCACGCCGCCCGTGCCGACGCAGACCACCACCCGCTTCTCGAGGGCGGGCAGGTTCACGCCGAACCCTCCGCGGCCAGCAGCGCGTCGGCCAGCCGGGCGAGGCCCTCGGGGCCGGACAGGCCCTCCTGCACGTAGGGCAGGGTCGGGGTGGGCAGGCCGGTGGTGCTGCCGAGCTCCTTCACGTAGCGCCCGTTCAGGCGCGCGCGGGCGTGGAGCGTGGCGCCGCAGGTCGCCAGCGCCCTGGGCGGCGGCAGCTCGCCCAGGGGCGTGGCGTCGTCCAGGGCCGCCAGGCGCGTGTCGAGATCGTCGAGATCGGCGGGGTAGGGCGGGGCGTGCACGGCGTTGATCACCACGCGGTCGAGGGCCACCGCCAGGTTCTCGCGCACGCGCTCCACCAGCTCGGCGGTCTCGCGGACGGGCAGCTCTTCGGCCAGCGCCACCGGCAGCAGCAGCGTGCGCTCGGGGTCCTCGATCAGCTCTTCGACGGCCTCGGTGTGCGCGTGCAGCGGCCCGGCCCGCACCGCAGAGGCCACCACCCGCGGCACGTCGAGAAAGGTGAGCCCGTGACCGGTGGCGGGGGCGTCCACCACGATCAGGTCGAAGCGCGGGCGCCCCGACTCGAGCATCTGCTCCAGGTGCCAGACCTTGCCCAGCGTGATCAGCTCGCGCCAGCCCGGCGTGGCCAGCAGGAACTGGCGGAAGGCTTTCTGTCGCAGCACCGGATCGACCACCCGCCGGCTGCCGAGCTGGAGGCCCAGGTATTCGCCCAGTGCCGCGAAGGGCTCGATGTGGCTCACCCAGAGGCCGTCGCGCACGCGGTGGGGCTCGTAGGCCAGGGGCGCCGGGCTCCCGCCCAACAGCTGGCGCAGCCGGGCGTCGGGGTCGACCGCCGCCACCAGCACGCGCCGGCCCCGCTCGGCGGCGCCCAGGGCCAGGGCCGCCGCCACGCTGGTCTTCCCGGTGCCGCCCTTGCCCGTGACGATCACGAGTCGGCGGCCGAGCAGGGGGGCGGGCTGGGTCACGGGGTCTCCGGGGTGGGCCTCAAGGGGGCTTTGTGCGCTTCCGAAACGGGAGGGGTGATCGTAGGATGCGAACGCTGTTCCACCCAGTTCCAGCTGGACGACGCCCGGGTGCCCCTCGACGGGGTCAAGGTGCGCTGTTCGCGCTGCAAGCACGCCTTCGTGGTCCACCCTGAGGGTGCCGACCCCGGCTCCGACGAGGCCCTCCACGCCGTCGCCGAGCGCGCCGCCGAGAGCGGGGGCGTGCCCGACGTCACTGAGGACGCGCCGGTCGCCGAGGACGCGCCCGAATTCGCCGGGGGCGCGCCCGTCACCGAGGCCGCGCCCGAATTCGCCGGGGACGCGCCAGTCGCCGAGGCCCCGCCCGAATTCGCCGAGGACCTGCCCGGCTCGGAAGACGCCGTCGAAGCCGCGCCCGAGGCCTCCGCCGACCCGACGCTCGAAGAGGAAGAGGTCTCCTGGGAGTTCGGCGACGGCTTCGACGAGCTGAGCAGCGAAGCCGACGAGGTCGAGGAGGAGCCCGCCTTCGGGGTGGGAACGGACGCCGGAGCCGAAAGCGGACTCGAGCTGGCCAGCGAGAGCAGCAGCGACCTGGGCCTCGACGCGGATCCGTCACCCGAGCCCGAGTCCGACGCCCAGCCCGACCCCTCGACCGTGAAATTCAGCGACGAGGAAAGCGGCGACGTGGCGACGGCGGTGTTCGACGATCAGGCCTCCGAGGTCGCAGCTGCCGCAGACGGCGAAGCCGCCGCCGAAGACTCCGATCCGCTCGCAGCACTGGGAGGCGCCGAGGCCGAGGCCGATGCCGCCGACGAGCTCGGCAGCCCGATGGACTGGGACATCTTCGGCGACGAATCGGAAGACGCCGTCGACGACGAGGTCTCCGACCGCGGGCATCAGCCCGAGCGCCGCAAGCCGTGGGTCGCGCCGATCGAAGACGAAGAGGCCCAGATCGATCCCAAGCAGCTCCAGCTGCGCCGGGCTGGATTGGCAGCGGGCTGGCTCGCCACCGCCGGACTGTGCCTGGCGGGCCTGCTGCCCGGGCTGACGCCGACGCCCGCTGCGATCCCGATCCAGGCCGACCTCGGCCCGGGCTTGCAGCTCGAGCAGCTTGCCGGGAGCTGGGTGGACCACCTGAGCCTGGGGCCGGTCTTCGCCGTTCGCGGCCGCGTGCGCAACGGCGACGCCGTGGCTCAGCCGTTGCCGCCCCTCGAGGTCGTCTGGCGCGATCGGGCCGGGGCGGCCGTGGGTCGGCCGACTCCGCTGTCCGCGCCGCGCGGGCCGGTCGAGCTGCGCGAGGATCCCCGCGTGACCGCGGTGGCCGGGTCGGGCCTGGCCGGCGCCCGGGTGCAGCCGGGCGGCGATCTCCCGTTCGAGGCTGTGGCTCAGCTGCCTTACGAGACCGACCGTTTCGAGGTGCGGGTCGCGCCCTAGGCGTCCCCCTCGCCTTCGCGCCGCCGCCAGGCCCCGCGCTAGGGGTTCTTGTTCGAATCGCCTTCGGCCACCCGTTCGTTCTCGGGGGTGACGTCGAGCTCGTCCTTGCCCGACAGGCCCGACTTGAAGTTGCGAATCGCCTTGCCGACGCCCGAGCCGAGCTC
>Ga0224508_10002041_pt1 | contig 17586 bp, 14 predicted proteins | sample SF_Jan12_sed_USG_4_FD_170157 | JGI IMG/M metagenome (GOLD analysis project Ga0224508, IMG submission 170157) | Sediment microbial communities from San Francisco Bay, California, United States - SF_Jan12_sed_USGS_21 | ecosystem: Environmental > Aquatic > Marine > Sediment | place: USA... | reverse complement strand
TCTCCGGAACCGAAGCCACAGCAGCCGCAGCCGATGCGCCCCGAAGGGGAGCAGCAGCGCGAGCACCGCGAGGTAGGCCGTTCCGAGGATCGTCATCCCTTACTTCCGTCTCCTGCAGCGGGGGGGGCGAAGCGCGTGGGGCGCACCGGACCGCTCATCAAGAGGGTAAACGGCCCGGTGACTTCGCGGTTCCCGACGGGAAGACGGTAGTCGGGCGGTACTGCCCCTGCAACGAAGCCCGGTCGGCACCGGCGTCAGGGGGCTACCGCGTCCTCCTGCCCGAGGTAGAGCTCTCCCCCACCGGCCCTGAACTCCTCCGCCTTCTCGCGCATCCCCACGTCCAGGGCCTCACCCTCGGAGACCGCCATCGCCCGGGCGTAGTCCCGAACGTCCTGGGTGATTCGCATGGAGCAGAACTTCGGGCCGCACATCGAGCAGAAGTGCGCGATCTTGGCGCCCGCCGCGGGCAGGGTCTCGTCGTGGTACTCGCGCGCCGTCACCGGATCGAGACTAAGGTTGAACTGGTCCTCCCAGCGGAACTCGAAGCGGGCCTTCGACAGCGCGTCGTCCCATCGCTGCGCCCCGGGGTGCCCCTTCGCCAGATCCGCGGCGTGTGCTGCGATCTTGTAGGCGATCACGCCGGCCTTCACGTCGTCGCGATTCGGCAGGCCCAGGTGCTCCTTGGGCGTCACGTAGCACAACATCGCCGTGCCGGCCCACCCGATCATGGCCGCGCCGATCGCGCTCGTGATGTGATCGTACCCAGGTGCGATGTCTGTCGTGAGCGGCCCGAGCGTGTAGAACGGCGCCTCGTGACACCACTCCAGCTGCTTGTCCATGTTCTCCTGGATCATATGCATCGGGACGTGCCCCGGCCCTTCGCACATGACCTGCACGTCGTGCTCCCAGGCGATCTTCGTGAGCTCGCCCTGCGTGCGAAGCTCGGCGAACTGAGCTTCATCGTTGGCGTCCGCGATCGAGCCAGGCCGGAGCCCATCGCCGAGCGAGAACGAGACGTCGTAGGCCGCCATGATCTCGCACAGCTCGACAAAGTTCGTGTAGAGGAAGGACTCCCGATGATGCGCCATGCACCACTTCGCAATGATCGACCCGCCGCGCGAGACGATTCCCGTCATGCGGTCGGCGGTCAACGGGATGTAGCGCAGCAGCACGCCGGCGTGAACGGTGAAGTAGTCCACCCCCTGCTGTGCCTGCTCGATGATCACGTCGCGGTACACCTCCCACGTCAGATCCTCGGGTTGCCCTCCCACGCGCTCCAACGCCTCGTAGATCGGCACCGTGCCGATCGGGACGGGGGAGTTCCGCAGGATCCACTGCCGGGTCTCATGGATGTTCGCACCCGTCGAAAGATCCATCACCGTATCGGCACCCCACAGAGTGGCCCAGCGGACCTTCTCCACCTCCTCCTCGATCGAAGAGGTGACCGCGGAGTTCCCGATGTTCGCGTTGATCTTCACGCTGAAGTTCCGGCCGATGATCATCGGCTCCAACTCGGGGTGGTTGATGTTCGCCGGGATGATCGCCCGTCCTCGCGCCACTTCGGAGCGCACGAACTCGGCCTCGAGCCCCTCCCGGATCGCGATGAACTCCATCTCCGGAGTGATCTCGCCGCGCTTCGCGTAATGCATCTGGGAGACGGGACCCGAACCGCGGAGCACGCTCGGGCGCCGGAGTGTCTCTGGGATCAAGTCCGACCGGCCCAAGGAGCCATAGTGCGCCGGCACCTCCTCGATGTCGGCTCGAGCCCGGAGCCAGTCGCCCCGAGGGCACGCGAGCCCGTCATTCGGGTTACCGTCGAGCGGACCGCTCGTGTCGGGGACGCGGATCGACGGCTCGTCTTGCAGCGAGATCTCGCGCATGGGCACGCGCACGCCGTTCTCGCCGTCGACATGGACCTTGCGCGAAGAGGGAAAGCTGTCGCCGTAGGACTCGTCCTCGGGAGGACGCGGGGCATGGTCGGCGTTCTTCGCGCGCCCGTTCCCGGAAGCTCCGTTCAGGGCCATCGCCCGGACCTTTCTGTCGAGACGCAGGAAGGGGTCGGTGCCATCGCCGCTCTCCCTACGCCGGTATCAACCGGATCAGGTTGCAGGAGCCCGAGCGACCCTTCGAACCGGAGTCCTCGAGCCCCAAGGGTGTTTCTCAACCCGCCGTAACGGGTACCCCTGGCAGCTGGGGCCGCTGAGCGGCCTCCGGCTGGATGGTAGAGGGCGCCCGATCCATGGGCAATGAGAGAGCGGCCACGCCGCGGGTGTTGCACTGGGTCGAGCTTCGCCCCCACAATTGGCCCCCCGTCCCCCGCACCCTGGCTCGGAGAAGCGAATGGGCAGACGCCCCCCCTGGCTCGATTCCGACAAATACGAGCGCGAGCTACGGCGGCTCCAGGTCAAGCTCGCACGCCTGCAGGCGTGGGTCGCTCACGAGGGGTTGAAGGTCTGTGTGCTCTTCGAGGGTCGCGACGCGGCCGGCAAGGGCGGGGCGATCAAGCGCATTGTCCAGTTCATGAACCCTCGAATCGTGCGGATCACCGCTCTTGGGAAGCCGACCGAGCGGGAACGGGGCCAATGGTATTTCCAGCGCTACGTCCGACATTTGCCCGCGGCCGGCGAGATCGTGCTATTCGACCGGAGCTGGTACAACCGCGCGGGTGTGGAGCGAGTGATGGGGTTCTGCACCGAGGAAGAGGTGGAGGAGTTCTTTCAGACCTGTCCCGAGTTCGAGCACATGCTGCAGCGGTCGGGTATGCACCTCATCAAGTACTGGTTTTCGGTGAGCGATGAAGAACAGGAGCGGAGACTCCATGCCAGACTCGGCAAGCCCCGAAAACGCTGGAAGCTGAGTGACATGGATCTGGCCTCCTGGGAGCGCTGGGAGGACTACTCCCGCGCCAAAGACGAGATGTTCGCCCGCACGGATACGGATGGGTCACCCTGGTGGGTGGTGAATGCCGATGACAAGCGTCGGGCACGTCTGAATTGTATCGCCCACCTGCTGGATCAGATCCCGTGCGAGGACATCCCGTACCAGGAAGTGGACCTGTCCCCGCGTTCCCCGGCTCGCAATCTGGACCGTCCGCCCCTGGAGAATCAGCGCTTCGTCCCCGACCGCTACTGAGGGGGCTCGGGCACAAGGGACGGTCCTTCTCGCGCGTGTTCGACGTCGAGCCCGTCCTGTCTCTGGATCAGGCGGTGCCGGGGGCCTGACGTCCCGGGGAAGCCCATAACCCGTTTCCGCGGCGGCGCATAACGTGCATGAGCACACTGTGGATCCGAACCCTTGGAGAGCTCAGCAGATGTCGTCCACGCCGGAAGACAGCGAACAGAAGAGCAAGATCGCTCGTGGCACCCGGCGAATCGGCCGTCCCGAGCCGCGGACCGGAGGCGGGGAGCCTCGCCCCGGGGGCGAACCCGGCCCCTCGACCCTTGGCATTCCGCCACAGTGGGCGGCTCCGACGGCGCCCCCCGAAGCGCCGCCGTTCCCTGCGGAACGGCAGCCCGAGGCTCTCCGCGAGCCGTCGCCCTGGCACGATAGCGTTTCGGTGGGAATACACCTGCCGAGAGCGACACGACCCGCCGAAGTCCCGATGGATGCGGGACAAAACGACCCGTCCCTGTTCTTCAACCGCGAGCTGAGCTGGCTCGACTTCAACTGGCGGGTCCTCTACCAGGCGTTGGATGAGCAAGTGCCGCTGCTCGAACGGGTTCGATTCCTCGCGATCACGGACAACAATCTGGACGAGTTCGTGATGAAACGGGTCGGAGGGTTGAAGCGCCAGCGCGAGGCCGGCGTGGTCCGGACTTCGGCGGATGGCCGCACCCCCGGTGAGCAGCTGGATCTCGTTCGCGGGGCGGTCAGCACGATGCGCGACCGGCTCGCCAGGGCGTGGGAGGACGAGCTGCGTCCGACGCTAAGCGAGGAGCTCGGCATCGTCATCCGCAACTTCGACGATCTGACCGGCGAGGAGCTCGAGCATGTGTCCACGCGGTTCCGCGAGCGGATCTACCCGATTCTGACTCCCCTCGCCGTCGATCCGGGGCATCCCTTCCCGTTTCTCTCGAATCTCAGCCTCTCGCTCGCGCTGATGCTCGTTCACCCGGATCGGAAGACGCGTCACTTCGCGCGGCTCAAGATCCCCGCGTCCGACCGCTGGATCCCCCTTCCGACCCCGGGCCATTTCGTGGCCGTGGAACAGGTGGTCGCGGGGTTCGTGAACGAGCTGTTTCGCGGGATGAAGGTCGAGTCCGCGTCGCTGTTCCGCGTCACTCGAAACGCGGACGTGCGTCGGGACGAGGAGGTTGCCGACGATTTGCTGAGGGTGATCTCGGAGGAGTTGCGCGAGCGCCGGTTCGCGCCGGTGGTACGGCTCGAGGTCGAGTCGTCGACGCCGGAGGAGGTCCGGGACTTCCTCCTGCGGGAGCTGGGTCTCGAGAGCGAAGACCTCTATGAGATCCCGGGCTTGATGGGCCTGGCCAGTCTGAACGCCATCGTGGACTACGGGCCGTGGGAGAACCGGTACGAGCCGTGGGAGCCCATGATCCCGCCGCGCCTCCTCCACGAGGGGGAGACCGAGGATACCCCCGATTTCTTCGCTGTGATCCGGCGGAGCGACCTCATGGTGCATCACCCGTACGACTCGTTCACGGCGACCGTTCAGAGGTTCATCGAGGAGGCCGCCGCCGACCCGTCGGTAGTGGCCATCAAGCAGACCCTCTACCGGACGTCGCAGAACTCCGAGATCATCGAAGCGCTCGTGCGGGCGGCAGACTCGGGCAAGGAGGTCGCCGTGCTCGTCGAGGTGACCGCGAGGTTCGATGAGCAGGACAACGTCGCGTGGGCTTCCGTGCTGGAGGAGGCCGGCGTCCACGTGACCTACGGTCTGGTCGGGTTGAAGACGCATGCGAAGGTCGCCCTGGTGCTTCGCGACGAAGAGGATGGAATCCGCACCTACTGTCACGTGGGCACCGGGAACTACAACTCCGAGACGGCCCACCTCTACACGGACATCGGCGTGTTCACGGCCCGCCCCGAGATCGGTCGTGACGCGGTCAACCTGTTCCACTATCTGACGGGATACGCACCCGAGCAGGAGTACGAGGAGCTCATCGTGGCCCCTCGCGACCTCCGACGGAGCCTGATCGAGCGGATCGAGGCCGAAGCCGCGCATGCGACGGCCGGCGGCTCGGGCAGGATCGTCGTGAAGTTAAACGGTCTCGACGATGCCGAGGTCGTGAAGGCGCTCTATGCGGCGTCGAACGCCGGGGTCGAGATCGATCTCATCGTGCGCGGCCAGTGCATGCTGCGTCCGGGCCTGCCGGGCTGGAGCGAGAACATCCGGGTTCGCAGCATCATCGGTCGCTTCCTCGAGCATGACCGCATCTACTGGTTCGGGAACGGGGGAGATCCGGTGGTTTGGATCGGGAGCGCCGACTGCCGTCGTCGGAACCTCGACGACCGTGTGGAAGTGCTGCTCCCCGTCCGCGACCCCCGCATCCGGAAGCGGCTTCGCAAGATCCTCAAGTACGCCCTGGCCGATAACCAGCGATCATGGGACCTGCAGCCCTCCGGGGACTACCTGCACGTGGCGGCGCTTCCGGGCGGGCCGGTGGTCGACCACCACCAGAAACTGATGAGATCCGTGCGGAAGCAGCGGCGAAAGGCGGACGCACCCTGGGACATCGATCCCGCGGACTGACCTCCCGTCAGCCGACCCAGCCGTCCGGTCCGGAAGGAAACGTGACCGTTCCAGCCCGCCATTCCGGAACCGCCCCCATCTGGTCGAGGAAGACCATGACGTAGGAGTTGGCGGTCAATCGGCCCAGCCCGCCCGAGACACATGCCGTCTCGCCGAAGCGGTCGATTTCGTCGCGACGACCCCGGGGCGCCGTCAGCAGAGCGGGGACGGGATCTCCCGAATGGCCACCGGTTCCACAGTCGCTCGAGTGATCGCCGGTCACGCCGATCACGACGTCCCGGCCGATGAAGGGCGCCAGCGCGCCGTCCACGCGCTCGAGGAAATTCCGCTTTCCTTCGGGATCGAAGTCGTGCGAGCAAATGTCCGCGCCCTTGAGGTGGAGAAAGACGACGTCCGCGGTTTCGAGTGCTTCAAGCGCCGTCGCCACCTTCGCCTCGACATCCGTGTCGGGGAGCCCCGTAAAACGCGGATCCGTGAACGATCGCATCCCGAACAGGCTGGCAAGCCCGAGGACCGTGGACTCGCCAGCAACGACGATCCCGGTAAGGCCGAGCCGCTCGATGACGCTTCGTCCGGTGCCTGCCAGCCCGGCGCCTCGAGTGATGATCCCGTTGGCGGCCGGTCGTCCGCTCTCGATCCTCTCACGGTTCAGCGGGTGAGCAGACAGCCGCGCATGGGCCTCATCAACGAACCGGTTCACGGCCGCGGCGGACCTCGAGGCTCGCACGTCCTCCCTCTGACGGGCTTTGCTGCGGAGGACGGGCGAGGGCAGAGGCACGACACCGGGATCGGTGTCGCCGATCTCTGCCGACAGCCCCGGTCCGGACAATCGAAGGACCGCACGGTGCTGGGTCGCAGGGGCCAACGTGGCGGTGATCCCGTTTCCCAGGTCTACGTCCGCGAGCGCGGACGCCAGCTCTGCGGTTCCCGAGCGGATGCGGCCGGCGCGGCGGTCGATCACGGCGAGCCGACCGTCCCGTCGCTCCAATGTCGCGAAGTTGCACCGAAGGGCGAGGTCGCCCGGGGCGATCTCGAGTCCCACGCCCGCGGCCTCGACGGGGCCTCGCGCGAGACCCATTACGGAGCCCGGAGAAGCTCCGAGCAGCATGCCGGTCCCGGTCGCGGTGTCCACGGGGATCCCGGGCCCGAGCGGGTCCATTAGCCCGCATTGGCCTGACGCCGCGATCCGGTCGAGGTGCACGGTCTCGGCGGCCTCCAACGGGGTGCGGCCGGAGAACGCCTCCACCGGACGGTCCCCCAGACCGTCCAGGATGATCAGGATTCCCTTGTGCCTGATCGTCATCCCGTGTCGGCCCCAGCGGCACTCTGCGAAAGCACTCGGAGGACGGCGAACATCGCCTGCTGTACAGTCGCGTCCTTGTCTTCGTTGAAGACGATCGGAATGCCCGCATGGTCGGCTTCAGACAGAAGGAACGACTGTAGCTGCCAGATGGCGTCGAAGTTGGAGAGGTAGCGTTCCGCGCGCCGGTCCGGTGCCCGCCGTCCTCGCCCCTTGATCCGCTTCCGCAGCTGCTTTCGGCTGAGGACGGCGAGCATGAGGGGCACGACGATCGCATCCGTCTCCCGCGGGATCTGCGACAGCCAGGCCGGATGAACGTGGACTCCTTCCAGGATCAACGAGACGCGCTCCTTGAGCGCACGCTGAACCACTGCCTGATAGGCCAGCGAGACCGGCTCGGACTGGCTTAGATAGCCATCGGCAAGGAGCGAGTCGCTGGGCTCGGCGTCTTGCTCGGTCGCGGGGAGAGCCTGCCAGGCCGTGTAGGTGGACTGGAAGAGCGCCGGGAGGAGTTGCTCCGGGACTAGCGACCGCATGACCTCCCGCAGCATGTCGGTCGACTGGATTCTCACGATGCCGAGCCGGCGGGCGAGCTCGGTCGAGATCGTGCTCTTTCCGGTGCCGACCGTGCCCCCGACCAACACCAGGAGTGGTCGATCGCTCGCTTCGTGGTCCTGCCAGACCATGTACCGGCTGGCGGCCTTCCCTCCCAGCTCGCGCTCGATCGTCTCGTGTGTGAGCTCGCACAGGCGCCCCGCATCGATCTCTACCTCTCCCCGCTCGTTGAGCATTCGGAAGAGCTCGGCGACGATCCCCGCGGCTTCATCGGGCGTGAGACCACTGGATAGCAGATCCAGACGCTGTCGACCGCGCGAGTATGGTGACGTGTCTCCATCCGGGGAGCGTACGAGCATGGACTCCACGGACCCGAGCACGTTGTCGTATTGCTCGGCGATCTGCGGATCCAGCCCGCGCAGCCTGAGCCGGATCCGTGATCGCAGCTCTACGTTCGTGATTTCCGCCGCGTCGCCGAGCTCGTCCCGGACTTCGTTGGCGAGCCGGTAGGAATCATCAAAGGCGAGGCCCGCGTTCTGGAGCGATCGCGTGAGGATCCCGCGGAGGAAGGGGACACGGGTCTGCTCCTCCTCGTCGATCACCATCAGGTTGGACATGGTTTCTCCCGATTCCCCGTCGACGGGTACCACCGCGACATTCTATCCCGTTCGCGAAGCGCCATCCGGGACAATCATACACGGGCGGTCCGATCGTCACACCCCGGACAAGCGGAACCCGGTCGCCAGTCTGCCCCCGGATCCGTTACAATCGTGGCCGCCCGACCCTCGACGCGATCGTGGAGTTGCCGGCACGCGACGCGCATGGTAGCGCCTCCGGCGAATTGCAGGGAGAGAACCGTCATGCGAAGCACCAACCCCATCGCCGCCCTGTTCGGCAAATCGCCGTTCCGGCCGATGCAGGAGCATATGAGAGTCGTCGAGGAGTGCGCCGAAGAGGTGATCCCGCTCTTGGAGGCGTTACGGGATCGCGATCACGAACGGGTTTTGGGACACAAGGATAAGATCTTCGCCCTCGAGGGCGAGGCGGACGACCTGAAGAACGAGCTTCGGTCTCATCTGCCGCGAAGCCTCTTCATGCCCGTGGATCGACGTGACCTTCTGGATTTGCTGAACGCGCAGGACTCCGTGGCTGACACGGTCCAGGACATCGCGGGCCTCGTCGTGCTCAGAGGTATGGAGATTCCGGGGTTCATGAGCGACGGACTGCTCCCCTATGCACGGCGCGTCGTGGACGCGGTCCACAAATGCCGTGAGGTGATCAGCGAGCTGGATGAGTTGCTCGAGTTGGGGTTTCGGGGCAGCGAGACCGCTCGCGTGGAGGAGGCCATCCAGGAGCTTTCCGTAATCGAAACCGAGACCGATGACCAGGGGATGGCCCTGGTCGGACTGCTGTTCGAACACCAGGACGAGCTGAACGCTCTCGAGGTCGTCTATTGGGATCGCCTGATCGACCTCATCGGGGACATCGCGGATTACGCCGAAGACGTCGGCGATCGACTCCGCCTTCTGATCGCGCGTTAGGACCGACACCGCCAGCCATCGCAACGAAGCTCTCGGAGGGCATTCGTGGAATCCGCACTGATCTTCATCGTCCTGGCGTCGATCCTCGGTCTGTACATGACCTGGGGAGTGGGAGCAAACGATGTCGCCAACGCGATGGGCACGTCCGTCGGTTCGGGCGCGATCACCGTCAGGAAGGCGATCATCATTGCGGCGATCTTCGAGTTCGCCGGGGCGTTTCTGGCGGGTGGGCACGTTACCGGGACGATTCGGAAAGGCATCATCGATCCGTCGTTCGTCACGACGCCCGAGATCCTCATCTTCGGGATGCTCGCGGCCCTCCTTGGTGCAGGCATCTGGCTCATGGTCGCGAGCTACTTCGGGTGGCCGGTCTCCACCACTCACACGATCGTCGGCTCGCTCATCGGGTTCGGCGTGGTGGGGCTCGGGGTCGATGCCGTCGAGTGGGGCCAGGTGTCAGGCATCCTGGCGAGCTGGCTCGTATCGCCACTGTTAGGCGGCACCATCGCCTATCTGCTCGCCCAGAGCGTCCGGGTCTTCATCCTCGAGGCCGACTCTCCGCTCGAGGCGGCCAAACGATACGGTCCTATTTACGTCTTCATGATGGGCGTGCTGATCGCGCTCGTGACGGTGTGGAAGGGCTTGTCGCACCTGAACATCGACCTCACGACGCTACAGGCGGTGGCCGTCGCGATCGCGATCGGGCTTCTGACCGCTCTGATCGGGCGCGTCCTGATCAATCGTGTACGCGTGGATCCGGACGCGGATGCGGACTTCCACTATGCCGGCGTCGAGCGCGTCTTCGCGCCCCTCTGCGTGTTCACCGCCTGTTCGATGGCCTTCGCTCACGGGTCGAACGACGTGGCCAACGGGATCGGGCCCCTCGCCGCCATCGTCAGCATCGCTCAGACCGGAGAGGTGACTCAGGAATCGGTACTCCCGATATGGATTCTTCTACTGGGCGGAACCGGAATCGTGATCGGGCTGGCGACGATGGGATACCGGGTGATGCGGACGATCGGCAAGAAGATTACCGAGCTCACCCCCAGCCGGGGCTTCTGCGCTGAGCTCGCTGCCGCGAGCACGGTCGTCATTGCCTCTCGGTTGGGTCTACCGGTGTCGACGACCCACATCATCGTCGGCGCGGTGCTCGGCGTCGGGTTCGCCCGGGGAATCGCCGCGATCGACCTCCGCGTCGTCTTCGGAATCGTCACGTCCTGGGTGGTGACGCTCCCCATCGGGGCGGGTCTCGCCGCGTTCTTCTTCTTCTTCTTCAAGGGGCTGTTTCTGTAGCGCGGCAGCCGCGAGATCGGCAGGCCCGGAGGAACCCTCGAACGACCGTTTCGCCGGCGTTCGAGAGTCCGGCCTCAGCCGTACCGCCCTTCGATGTAGTCGGACGTCTGGGGGTCCTCAGGGGACAGGAACACGTCCTCGGTCAGTCCGTGCTCGATGACCTTTCCGAGCAGCATGAACACGCACTCGTCACTCGCGCGTCGTGCCTGCGCCATGTTGTGCGTCACTATCAGGATGGTGTAGTCGCCGCGGAGCTCCCAGATCAGTTCCTCCACGGCCTCCGTGCCCTTCGGGTCGAGCGCGGAGCACGGCTCGTCCATGAGGAGGATCGCCGGCTTCACCGGCAGTAGCCGCGCGATGCAGAGTTTCTGCTGGGCCTCGAGGGGGAGCCCGGTGGCGGGCCCGCCGAGGTCGTCCTTCACTTCGTCCCAGAGCAGCACATCCCGCAGCGCCTTCTCGACGATCTCACCCTCGTCGGACTTCGAGACTTTTTCGCCCGCGTGATGGATCCGGTGGCCAAACAGCACGTTGTCGCGGATCGAGAGCGGGAGCGGGTTGGGCCGCTGGAACACCATACCGATCTGCTTCCGCACCTGAAGCAGCTCCACATCGTCGGCGAGGACGTCGTGTCCCATGATATCGATCGTGCCCGTGGTCCTCACGTAACCCAACCGCTCGTTGATGCGATTGCAGCTGCGCAGGAACGTAGACTTCCCGCACCCGGACGGCCCGATCATCGAGGTGATGATCCCGCTCTTGATCTTCAGATCGACGTCGAAGAGCGCCTGGAACGTGCCGTACCAGAGGTTGAATTCGCGCGTCTCGATCGCGAGGGGAGCGACCGACACGGCCGCTCCCTCTTCCGTCGCGGCGGCGGGCGCTCCGACGTCTGCCCGGGTGTCCGGACCCGAATCAGCCAAAGCGGCCCTCCACGTAGTCGCGCGTCCGCTGGTCGCGAACGGTTCCGGTGAACAACTCCTCCGTCTCGGCCACCTCGACCAGCTCGCCCGTGAGGAAGAACGCGGTTCGATCGGCCAGCCTGCGCGCCTGCTGAACGAGATTCGTGACCAGGACGATCGTCACTTCCTCCCGGAGCTCCTTGAGCACGTCCTCGATTCGCATGGTCGTAACGGGGTCCACGGCGATCGAGAACTCGTCCAGCAGGAGCAGATCCGGATCCTGCGACAGCGCCCGCGCGATCGTGAGACGCTGCTGCTGCCCGCCGGAGAGCAGGCTTCCGAGGGAGTCGAGCCGGTCCTTGACCTCGTCCCAGAGCGCCGCCCGCCGCAGACAGCGCTCGACCACCTCGTCCAGTTCCGACTTCTTCCGCACGCCTGCCAATCGCGGGGCCAGCGCCACGTTCTCGTAGACGCTGAGCGGCAGCCCGACCGGAAGAGGAAACACGACGCCGATTCGACGTCGCAGGCTGTACAGGTTCCTCCACTCCGAGACGTCGTGGCCATCGAGGACGATTCGTCCGTCGACGGCCATGCCCGTCGTGAACTCGTCCATCCGGTTGAGCGCGCGAAGAAACGATGTCTTGCCGCTCCCGGCCGGACCGATGATTCCGAAGATCTCGTGCTCGTGGATATCGAAGGACACGTCGCTCAGCGCCACGTCCTCGCCGTAGCGGATGGTGAGGTCTCGGACCGCGACCTTGACCTTCGCGTCAGCTACCACTTCTTCTTGCCCCTCAGATACATGCGGAATCCCACCGAGAGGGCGTTCATCACCAACACCATCGAGATCAGCACCAGGGCCACGCCGTAGGGCAGCTCCTCGGGCACGCCGGGGACCGCGGTGGAGATCACGAACAGGTGCATCGACATCGCCATCGTCTGGTCGAGGACGCCCTGCGGCAGGAACGGCAGGAAGAACGCCGCGCCCGTGAACATGATCGGTGCGGTCTCCCCGGCCGTTCGCGACACCTCGAGGATCACGCCGGTCAGAATCCCGCTGATCGCGTTGGGCAGAACGACCTTGCGGATCGTCTGCCACCGGGTGGCTCCCATGTTCCAGCAGGCCTCGCGGAACGCACGCGGAACCGATCGCAGCGATTCGCGGGTCGCGACGATCACGACCGGCAGCGTCATCACAGCGAGGGTGAGGGACGCGGCGAGGATGCTCGTCCCGAACCGGAAGAAGAGGACGAAGGCCCCGACCCCGAAGAGCGCGTGAACGATCGACGGCACGCCCGCGAGGTTGATGATGGCGAGGTTGATTACCCGGGTGAGCCAGTTATCCGGCGCGTACTCGCTCAGGTAGATGGCCGCTGCGACGCCAACCGGGACCGAGGCGATGAGCGCCACCGTTACCAGCCAGACGGTACCCACGAGGGGGAAGAGGATCCCGCCCGCCGTCATCCCGTTGGTGGGAGGCGTCGTGAGGAACGCCCAGGATAGAACCGGTCCCCCCCGGGCGATCAGCATCCCGAGAATGATCAGCACCGGCAGGATCAGCATCACGGCCATCATCAGAAAGAGAATCCGGACGAGGCCTTCGATGCGACGGCTGCGCGTGTTCAGCGCGGTGGTCTCGAACATGGCCTATCTCTTCCGGATTCCCCGCACGACCAGGTCGGCCGTGAGGTTGATGACGAACGTGACGACGAAGAGGAGGATCCCGAGCGTGAACAGCGCCCGGTAATGGTCGCTCCCCATCGCCGTCTCGCCGAGCTCGGCCGCGATCGTGGCCGTCAGCGCCCGTACTGAATCGAACACGCTCGTCGGCATGTTCACCGAATGGCCGCTCGCCATCAGCACGGCCATCGTCTCCCCGAAACCCCGCCCGACACCGAGCAGCACGGCCGCGACGAGACCGTTCTTCGCGGCGGGAATGACGACTCTTCGTGTCACCTGCCAGCGCGTCGCCCCGAGAGCCTCGGCGGCCTCACGGTATGAATCGGGGACGGCCTTGAGTGCGTCCTCGGCGATCGTCGTCATGATCGGCGCGGCCATGAGCCCGAGGATGATCCCCGAGTTCAGGATGTTCAGGCCAATCGGAACGTCGAACGTCTCGATGATCAGCGGGTTCATGATGGAGAGCCCGATGAACCCCCACACGACGGACGGGATCGCGGCGAGCAGCTCGACAAGGATCTTGAGCGCTTCCCGGGTCTTTCCGGTCGCGAACTCGCCGATGAAGATCGCCGCTCCGAGGGAGAACGGGACCGACACGATCATCGCCAGTCCCGTCACGCTGGCCGTCCCGGCTATCAAGGCGAGTGCCCCGTACGTCGCCTTGCGCTCCGAGGTGGGCCGCCAGGCCGGCGAACCGAAGAACTCCTTGAAGTCGAAAGCCGACGTCAGGAATCCGATGCCTTCACGCGTGATGAAGACGAAGATCCCGATGATGAAGATGATCGCCGAGATGCCGGCAACGAAGACCAGCCCCGCGACGGCCTTGTCGACATACCAGGCGAGATCTCGCCTGTCGATGTCGAGCGCGACGCCGGAGGAGCCCGACGTCTCGCCGGTCGTTCTAGTCGGCATCCGCTCCTCTGAGGGCCTCGACCAGCGACGACACCCGTTCCGTCACCGCGCGGTAGACCTCCGAGATCGCAGCCTGGCCGTCTGCGCTTTCCGGCCCGTCCTCGCCCGACGGCAGATCCCACCGCAGGACGATCGTGTGATACGGCACCTCGGTGACGCGTTCCCGCACGCCATCATCCAGCGCGACGACGATGTGGTAGTCGGCCAACCGGGCCGGACTCGCCTCGAACGGCATGGGATCGAGACCGGCCAGGTCCAGCCCCTGCCCGGCGAGAAACTCGACGAGCTCCGGTGGCACGCTCTCGGCAGGCTCCCAGCCGGCGCTCTCGTACCGACCCGTGTTCGGGAAGGCCTTTCGAGCGAACGCCTCGGCGATCTGGCTGGCGACATCGTTTCGCCGGTCCGCGAAGAGGATACGGAAGACCTTAGGCTCCTTGGTCTCTCCGGTAACGGTGAAGACGGTCTCTTCGCAGATGTTCTTGGCATGATCGGAAACGCGACCGATGCTCGCGATCACGCCGAGCAGCGCGAAGAGGTCCTTCACCGGGTGCTCGCCCTGCTCGCCCTCCGCGAGCAGGTCGGCGTAGACCTTTTGGAACGTCATGTTCACCTGCGCCGTCTGCCCCATCGTCGAACGAGCGAGATCCGCGTCGCGATCGACGAATGCGTGCAGGGCCTGGTCGAGCATCGCCCATCCCTGGTGCGCGACCAGCTCCACATCGCTCTTGACCGCATCCGGGAGAGGCGCGCCCATCTGTACCGTCTCTCTCGCCACCGTCACCGCGTAGTCGCCGAGCCGCTCGAGGGCGACGCTGATCCGCAGGACGGACGAGACGAACCGGAGATGCCCGGCGCTCGGCGCGTGCCGTACGACGAACGCGTGACACGCCCGATCGAGCGAACGAGACGACCGGTTCGTGACCATGTCGCCGATGATCACCTCGTTCGCGGCGTCCCAGTCGTACGCGATGAGCGCCTCGACGGCGTCCTTGAGGGATTCTTCGACCCGTTCGCCGAGCTCGAAGACGTGCTGTCGAATGGCGGTGAGATCTCGTTCGAGCCTCTCCTCATAGTGGCTCACGACGGCTCCAGCGCTGAATGTTCGGTGCAACCCCGGCGCGACCGGCGACGTTCGCCGGCACGCATCGGGGCTCGGCTCAGGCGCACTCCGCCGAAGTGGCGGGCGCGTACCCCAACTCGAGGATGATGCACTGTCCGTCGGCCGACAGGACCCAGTCCAGATACTCACGGATGGCGCCGGTGGGCTGGCCCGCCGTGTACATGAACAGGGGCCGGGCGATCGGGTACGTGCGGGCGATCGCCGTCGCGACGGTCGGCGCGACGCACCCGCCATCCGCGCTGACCAAGCACGGCATGCTCGTGTGCTCCGTAGCGTAGGCGAGCCCGCTGTACCCGATGGCGCACGGCGTGTTCTCGACGAGGTCGACCACGTCCTTCGACCCGTGCATATCGCGCGAGCCGAGCTTGAAGTCGTTGTCGCCGAGCACCGACGCCCGGAAGTAGGCGTAGGTACCCGAGTTGTTCTGCCGGCTGACGCGGATGATCTCGTCGCTGGCGCACCCCGGGACCGAGACGCCGAGCTGGCTCCACGTCTCGATCGTGCCGCCGTCGCCGTAGATCCCGGCGAGCTGATCGATCGACATTTCTGTCACCGGGTTATCCGGGTGGAGGAAGATCGCGAGGGCGTCGTACCCGACGACGAACTCGACCGGGTCATTGCCGTTCGTGCGGGCCGCCTCGAGTTCGCTTTCGCGCATCTGCCGGCTCGCGTTCGCGATGTCGACCGTGCCGTTGATCATGGCCGAGATGCCGGTGCCTGACCCCCCGCCCGATACGGCGATCGCCACGTCGGGGCGGAGCACCCCGTACGCTTCCGCCCAGGCTTGGGCGACATTCACCAGCGTGTCGGACCCCTTGTTCTGAATCAGCGTCCGTGCCGCGTTCGCACCGCCCCCGCAGGCGACCGCAATCACCACGACGAAGGGAATGATACGGGTCATCATATCGGTCTAGCTCCTTGAAACACCGTCGGGATTAGAAGTGGAACTGGTAGCGGATCTTGAACGAGTTCTCCGATCGCCGATCGTCGGCGAAGGAGATGAAGTCCCAGTTCAGCATGATTTTGTTGCGGCCGTCGAAGAAGACCTGAACGCCCGGAGTGAAGCCCCAGACGGTGCTCTTCTCGATGCTCTTGTTCGGGTCGGCCATCGTGATGCGGAAGACCGGCTGGACGCCCTCGACCCAGAAGTTGTCTGTGTCGAACCGCCAGCCGCCGATCGCCTGCCAGGTGATCAGATCGGCGAACTCGTCGCCCGCGACGAGATCGGGGTCATCGCCCATCTCGTTCTGCAGCGAGTTCTTTCCGCCGATCAGCGCCGCCTGGACGTGGATGCCAGGGTCACCGAAGTCGCCGAGCTCCGCGAATAGCTCCCAGCCCTCGTAGGCCTTCGTTTGCAGCTCTTCGTTGTCGTCGGTGAACGGCTGCTGATTGAGGGAGCCGGCGACGCCGACCTTGAGGGGGAGGTCACCGTCCCTGACCCGGACCTGGGCGCGACCCACGAACTGCTTCCCGCCGTCGTCGGCGTTCTCGAAGTCCAGGCCGCCGTTGAAGACTCCCGCCCAGTAGTGGAACCGGTCGCCGGTTGTTCCGCCGTCGATCATCACGCCCACGTCACGGTCGCCCCAGCGGTTGAGCGCCGTGATCGCGCCGTAGGACGCCGACGGGAGGCCCCGGGCGAGCACAGCGCGCTCGACGGTCAGGAACTCCGTCGAGCTCGTGAGCGCGAAGATGTCGAACGGGCGCTTGAAGTGACCGAGCGTGATCTGGGCACCCGTGTTGTCCGCCTCGGGCTGGAGGTTCAGGCGGCCGTAGGCGTCGGCCAGCCGGAATCCGTTGATCTTTCCGAACTCGGGCTGGATCTTCGCGCTGATCCACTCGTTGAAGTCGATGTCGATCGCGAGCCGGACGCGACGGATAAACGTGTCCGCGAACGGAACATCTTCCTCGCACGCTGAATCAGGGTCGCCATCAAGGGCGTAGTCGGAGCACGAGCTCGTGCCCGCCTGAACCTGAACGCGCCCGCCGAAGTCGATCTTTGCGGCGGACGATTCGACGTGCACCTGCGCGGAAAGGTGCTGCGTCGCGCCGAGCGCGATGACCGTGAGCAGGCTGATCGCAGCTACTCGTATCCAAGTATTCAACCTGGATCCTCCTTCGTGTCTGTCTCAGTGCCGGTGCCGGCCGTGGTGGACCGCGGGGTGGCGGTCCCGAGGCCGGATCCACTGAAGTCTGAAGGAAGGTCCGGGTCGTTTGTAACGATCGTGTGGTGATGCGGTAACGCTAGGGAATAAGTCGTCCGGCCACCGGGAGAGTGAACCACACGGTGGTTCCCTGGTCGACCTCGCTCTCGATCCCCACCTCGCCACCGTGACCTCCGACGAGGTGCTTGACGATCGCGAGTCCCAGTCCCGTGCCACCCTCTTCGCGCGACCGCGCGGGGTCGACTCGATAGAACCGCTCGAAGACGCGGGACAGATGCTCGGCCGGAATCCCCGGCCCCTCGTCGCTGACCTCCACGCGCACGGAATCCCCCTCCGTCCGCACGCGAACCACCACCCGAGTCCCCGGCGGCGCATACCGTACGGCGTTTCCGAGGAGGTTGTGCATGATCCGCC
>Ga0224508_10002040_pt1 | contig 17589 bp, 9 predicted proteins | sample SF_Jan12_sed_USG_4_FD_170157 | JGI IMG/M metagenome (GOLD analysis project Ga0224508, IMG submission 170157) | Sediment microbial communities from San Francisco Bay, California, United States - SF_Jan12_sed_USGS_21 | ecosystem: Environmental > Aquatic > Marine > Sediment | place: USA: California... | reverse complement strand
GTTTGCAGAAGCAGGCGACTTCGTAGCTGCATCTGTACTTTCATTACCTGCAGCCAATGCAAATTTTACTCCTGTCCCAGCTGCTGCTTCCACCGCGTCATTAACCGCTTGTGAAAAACTTCCGCCAAGACTCATATTGGCCACATCACCGTTAGATCCGTTAGCTGCGACATGGTCTACACCGGCAATTACACCAGAATAGGAACCGCTACCGCGTTTATTTAAAACTTTTACAGGTATGACAGTAGCACCGGCGGCAACTCCGATCACTCCTACTTCATTATCGATTGCGGCAACCGTTCCGGCAACATGTGTGCCGTGTCCATTACCATCAGCAGAAAGATCTCCGTCAGGACCGTTAGTAAAAGCATTGAAACCTCGGCTTGCATCAACATTTAGGTCTTCATGTGCCGAATCAATACCGGAATCAATTATCCATGCAACTCCATTGCCGGAATACGTTGCACCACCATTTACACGAGTAATACCCCATGGTATCTCCTGTGCAGGTGACCCTCCGCCACCGTTGCCAGGGCCTTTACCAGGTGGAGGTGCTAAGGTGAACATCTGATCTTTTTCAACATAGGCTACACGCTTATCTGCCTGAAGTCTGGCAGCCTGGTCTGCACTCATACGCACAGACACCCCAGTCAGGGTTTTACTGTACACATAATCAATAGCATCACCTTTCATTTGCAAGTCGCCTAATACCTTAGTCGCTAAATCTCTAACTGCACTGTTAGCGGCCTTGTAATCATTGCCAAATTTTGCACCGACATCTCCGGTAACCTTACGGTCCAATACTACAATATAGGAGCCATCGATAATGTAGCTTCCCTGATTAAAAGTAACGGCCTCCGTAGTTTCGGGAACAGCATTTAGCAGGTCAAGGTTTTCGTCCTGGGTTAAGGTATCATCTGTACAAGAGAACAACATGATACCGACGCCAGCCAAAATGGACAAGCGTTTTAAATGGGAGTTTTTCATAATTAATTTAAATTTAGTGTTGGCGGAAAAATAATAAATTTCTGACAAAAAAAAACAAAAAAATTCATCCCACCATCAGATATATCTAAATCATGCTATCTGTGAAGTACTGCTACCAAAGACTATCCCAATTCGCCCCTTTAATACAATTTGCTAAATATCAAGATTTTAAAGCAAAAAAAATCCCTGGCGTCTGAAAGTAAGGTCTTAAAAAAACACTGAATTACTATTGAGATTTTGCAAATCCTTTTTATTGAAAACAGGATCTGATCTAGAAATCAGAAACCACAGGAAGAAGGCGGGTATGCATTTTGGAAATTAAAAACCCCGAAAAGATCACATTCGGGGTTTTTAAGTTGGCCTACTAGGACTCGAACCTAGAACGACTGGACCAAAACCAGCTGTGTTGCCAATTACACCATAGGCCAGTGCTTTAATCGAGCGTGCAAATTTAAAACAAATCTTTGGTTGGTCAAACATTATTATCCGATACCTTATTTCAACCTGTAAAACAGCTGTTAAAGGTTTATAAAAAGTAGGAAGGCGTCCGGAATTTAATTAGTAATTTCGCCTCGACCTGAAATTCTGGCCACCTATGTTTTCAAAGAATTTTTCGAAATGGGACACCCTCTTAGGATGGGTTGTTTTTTTTATAGCCCTTATTGTATATGGGATCACTGTAGAGCCCACCGGGAGCTTCTGGGATGCGGGCGAGTATATTACTACCTCAGCAAAACTCCAGGTAGCACACCCGCCGGGCGCCCCTTTATTACAAATGATCGGTGCCTTCTTTTCCATGTTTGCCGCAGATGCCGATAAAGTCGCCAAAATGGTCAACTATGTTTCAGGCGTCTCCAGTGCCTTTACCATCTTGTTTATGTTCTGGACAATTACCAATCTGTTGCGAAAGCTGGTTCAAAGTGCTAAAGAAAAATTTACAAACAATCAAGCCATTGCCATCCTTGGGAGTGGACTTGTTGGCGCCCTTACTTTTACGTTCACAGATAGTTTTTGGTTTAATGCAGTTGAAACCGAAGTCTATGCCATGGCCAGTTTTATAATGGCACTCCTTCTTTGGTTAGGGTTACAATGGATCGATCATATTGAGGAACCAAGAGGTCATAAATACCTGGTTTTGATCGCCTTTGTAATTGGACTCACATTCGGTGTCCAGTTCATGGGATTTCTGGCTATTCCTTCGATCGGACTCCTCTATTATTTTAAGCGCTATAAGACTACAACGGTCAAAAACTTTGCGATTGCAAATATTGCCGTAATTGGTATCCTGTTCCTTGTCTATAAATTCTCGCTTACCTATGTGCTAAAACTGTTTGGCTGGAGCGAGGTGTTTTTTGTAAACAGTCTTGGGCTTCCCTTTAACTCTGGCACTCTTATCATGGGAGTTATCATGGCCGCAGCATTTTACTACGGACTTCGCTATACCCGAAGGAATAATTATAAAATGGCTAATACCCTAGTGCTTTGTGTTATGTTCTTGATCCTCGGATTCTCTTCCTGGCTCATGCTGCCTATCCGGGCAAATGCCAATGTAGTGGTCAATGAAAATAATCCATCTGATGCGCGTTCCCTGCTGGCCTATTACAATAGGGAGCAGTATCCGGGCGTAGATAGTCCAATCTACGGTAATTATTATTCCGATGCTTTTGCACCTGCGGGAGAAGACATAGATGACACCCCTAAATACGAGCAAGATAAAGCCTTGGGTAAATATATCATTGTAAATAAGTACAAGGATGCCATGCAAGGTCCCAATAAGGAGCATCGGGGATTATTACCGCGTATGTGGAGCGACCAGAATGCCGAGAACTACATGAAGTTTTTTGGCCCGCTTGAATTTAAGGTCACCTCATCCAATGAAGAATTGAGGAAAGCTGTCAGCCAGGTAAAAACAGGATATGCCAATGGGGAGATTGATGAAGAACAATACATCTCTTTCCTGCGTCAGTTCAGTGATTATATAGAAGTACAGCCACCAAGCATTTGGCAAAATCTCAAATATATGTGGCAGTTTCAATTTGGCTATATGTACTGGCGTTATTTTATGTGGAATTTTGTTGGAAAAAGCAATGATGTACAAGGGCGATATGACGGGAATGGGGAATGGTTAAGCGGCATTGGATTTATTGATAGTCTGCGACTTGGCAGTCAGGATAACCTACCTTCAGATATCGAGGATAACAAGGGAAGAAATACCTATTTCTTTTTACCCCTTATCCTGGGCATTATCGGACTTGTATTTCAGGTCACACGAAATCCCAAACAGTTTTGGGTCTTGTTAGTCTTCTTCCTGTTTACAGGCCTGGCCATTCAATTCTATACTAATCCGGGGATCTTTCAACCCCGGGAGCGAGATTATTCACTGGTCGGGTCCTTTTATATATTTACCCTATGGATCGGGATGGGGGTCTATGGCTTGTTCGATGAATTCCAACGATGGATTAAACCGAAAATATTAGCCCCTGCGGCCATCATTGTTTCGCTGCTCGCCGTTCCCATGGTACTCGCAGCCCAAAACTGGGACGATCATGACCGCTCTAACCGCTATACTGCCGAAGCTGCAGCCAAGGCATATTTATCTTCTTGTCAGGAAGATGCCGGAGCCATGCTGTATACCATTGGGGATAATGATACCTTCCCACTCTGGTACGTACAGGAAATTGAAGGTTTCCGTACAGATGTACGTGTAATATGTACCAGCTTGTTTGCAACTGATTGGTACGTAGACCAAATGAAGCGCAAAGCTTACAAGAGTGATCCTATACCTTCACAACTAACGCATGAACTTTACAGGTATGGAAACCGGGATGTCATCTACTACCAGGGAATTACAGACAAACGGTGGGACATAAAGGATTTTATGAACTGGATCCAGAGCGACAATCCCCAAACGAAATTCAAATACATCCTGAATAAACAGGATATAGATATCAGTGATTTGCCCGAAAGTACATTGGATATTGTCTACTACCCCACCTATAAGATTCGGGTTCCGGTTAACAAGGAAAATGTACTTAAAAGTGGCTTGGTAAAACTTAAAGATGCTGATCAGATCGTAGAATATATAGATATCGACCTGCCTCAATCTGCGCTTCCCAAAAACAGGATCATGATGTTGGATATCCTGGCCAATAATGATTGGAAGAGACCTATTTATTTTTCCGGCGGAAGTTTTGACAAAGCAGAATATATATGGATGAAGGACTATCTCCAGTTAGATGGTCTTGTCTACAAATTAGTCCCTATCAAAACCAAAAATGCAAGTGCTTTTGAAATGGGCCGCATCGATGGAGATCTTATGTACGATATTGTAAAAGGCTGGGATTGGGGCAATAGTGGGAGTTCAGAAATTTATCACGATACACAGACGCGTATACAAGGACTTTCCTTCCGAAGTAATTTAGCCCGACTCACTGAGACCTTATTGGCCGAAGGGAAGATTGACAAAGCCAGGGAGATCATAGATCTGGCCATGGAAAATATCCCGGTAGAACATTTTGGTTTTTACACTTTTGTCGAACCCTTTGTTGATGGATACTATAAAGTAGGAGAAACGCAAAAAGCACGTGCAGTCTTTGAGAAACTCAAGAAGATTTACAGAGAGCGTTTGAACTATTATGCAGGGATCCCGTTGGACGAGCAATATGATAAAATAGAAGATATCATTTCTGATATGGAAGGCTATCGCAGAAACATTGATATACTCATTGAAAATGATGACAGGGAAATGGCTGAAAGAGAGACAGCATTATTCAATGATCACATAGATCAGTTCAGTCACTTTTATAAAGATAGTTTTCTAGAAGATGAGCCCACAGAAGATCCGGTGCTACCCGACACCACGGCACCCGTAGAAACAGATACTGCTGAATCAGTAGATTCTATTGAGTAATTATATATACTCGTTGAGGATACCTATGAGTGTATTGGCATCTTGTTCACCACTTTGACGCCATACCATTTCCCCTTTTTTGTAGATCATTAATGTCGGTAATCCTTTGATTCGGAGCGCCTGAGACAGCTCCTTGTTTTTATCGACATCGATCTTTATGACCTTCCCCTTATCGCCTAATGCAGCTGCCACATCACGTAAGACGGGATGCATGGCCGTAGATTGTTCATTCCATTCTGCGTAGAAGTCCAACAAGACGGGGATAGTTAGGTCAATGAGCTCTCCGAACTTAGACATACGTAGTTGTACTTTGGGTTATGCGCCAAATGTAGTAAAAATTGTTAAAATCCCGTGGAATGAATTGAAATTAGGGGATTTGTGGAGGTTAAAATCAAGTTAAATTTTTCTTCTTTAATGTGATCACAGATATCTCTGGCCAGATTCCAACCCGACCCGGGTAGCCGATAAATCCAAATCCCCGGTTCACATTTATGAATTGTTCCTTTTCTTTATAAATACCTGCCCAGTACTTATAACGCCATTTTACCGGGCTCCATTTGATTATCCCGGGTATCTCAATTCCAAATTGCATGCCGTGTGTATGACCGCTCAGTGTAAGGTGATAGTGGTAATCGTCATCTATCACGACATCTTCCCAATGTGATGGGTCATGGCTTAACAAGATCTTGAAGTCGGCAGATTTAACGCCATTCATCGCTTTCTTCAGATCTCCTGCTTTCTTGAAACCCCCACGCCCCCAATTTTCGACACCTATCAATGCCAATCTATCTTCGCCTTTCTCCAGATATTTACTTTCATTCAACAATAATTGGAATCCCATTTCCTTCTGCATACGCTTAAGATCCTCCAGATTTTGGGATTTGAGCTCCTCGGTATCCCAGGGAACATAATCCCCATAATCGTGATTGCCCAGAATAGAGAACTTACCGTCTTTAGCATCCAGTTGGGTAAAGAGGTCTGCCCAGGGTTCCATTTCCGATGCCTTGTTATTGACCAAGTCCCCTGTAAAAAATATCACGTCACTACGCTGCTCATTTATTAAGTCGATACCATAGCGTATTTTCTCCCGATTGTCAAAGCTGCCGCAATGTATGTCGGAAATTTGCGTGATCTGGTATCCGTCAAAAGCATCTGGTAAGTCGTCAAATTCCAGGACGTATTTCAGTACTTTATAATTGTATTTACCGCGATACATGCCATATAGGAGCGCGCCAAAAGGAATGGCACCCAGACCTAAGGCAACTAAACTGAGAAATCGCCTTCTCGCAGGTAAACTAAATTCTTGTGTCGTACCAAAAAGTCGCTGGTAAGTCGCTGCCAGAAATCGGAAAATGTCTTCCGAAAACAGGAACATGATCGTGATCAGCTGGAAGGTAATTATGGCTGTAAGAAAGCCAAAGGCATAACTTTTTGGCCTACTTAGTACTCGTCCTTCCGCTGCACCCCAGGTAAATTGGTAGATGAAATTCCCCAGGATCAATAATGAAATGACAATAAATGCGTAGTAAGTCCAAGGGTAACGCGAAGCAGTTTTGATGGCCTGCAAGGAATAAAATCCAAGCAAGAGGTAAACGGCAATAAAAATGATCCAGCGAATCATAGTGGTTTTTTAGCAGATACAAATATATCCTATTCCACTTAGGGTGTATGATTCTTGACGATTATTTAACGCAATGGATCATGGATCGTACCCAATCTGGTTCAAAGATCAGTTTAGGGGTATTCAAGTATTCATCCTTAAGTTGAGAGCCCGGGATGCCCGGTGCTTTACCCAGCTTACGTGTGCCGGAAAAATGAACAGCCTTAAACCCTGCCTCTTTGAAAGTCTTTATATTTTCAGGGTTAATTCCTGCGCCCGGCATAATAGTTAGTTGCGAAACCAATTGCTTTAGATCCCTTAAAAGATCAAGTCCTTCTAAAGCTGTATTTCGCTGCCCTGATGTCAATACAGTATTCACACCAATGTTCTCGAGATCTTTAATAGCTTGTCGGGGATTGGGAACCTGATCAAAAGCCCTGTGAAAAGTTAGATGCAGATCTTTTGTCAAGCTACGGATCTCTATCATCCTGTTTAGATCAATTGTATGATTCTTTTTTAAGACCCCAACGACAATTCCGGATACACCCAATTCCATAAACTTATGGATCGCCTCCAATATCTTTTCATACTCGGAATTTGAATACACGAATCCACCGTCGTCAGGGCGGATCAAAATTTGAAGTGGTATGTCGGATGAGGCTTGTATTTCACGTACTAGCGCTTCAGATGGGCTGATACCACCGATAACTAGCTTTTCGCATAGCTCAAGCCGATCTGCCCCTGCTTCAGCAGCGATAACGGCAGCTTCAACACTCTGTACACAAACTTCTACCAGCATATACTTATATTTAATCTGATAAAAGTAAATAACCTAAGTATGCAACGCAGAAAATTTTTAGAAGTAACCTCCCTTTCCACAGCTGGATTAGCTACCTCAACGGTAATCGCCTGCAAGGATTCAAAAAGGACATCTGAACCGAGCGAAGAAAAAGAAATAAAGCCCATTGTTATTGCCACCTGGGATGTGCCAAACGCAACGGCTAAAGCCTGGTCTGTTATGCAAAATGGCGGTAATTCCCTGGACGCCGTCGAACAAGGTGTTATGATCGAGGAGGCTGATGTAAACAACCAATCCGTTGGGAAAGGCGGAAGGCCGGATCGGGATGGTCAAGTTAGCTGTGATGCTTGTATAATGGATAAAGAAGGGAACTGTGGTTCTGTTGTCTACTTGCAAAATGTGGTTCATGCCATTTCCGTTGCCCGCAAAGTGATGGAAAATACGCCTCATGTTATGTTAGCCGGCGATGGAGCTGAACAATTTGCCTATGAAAATGGATTTCAAAAAGAAGATCTCCTGACAGCAAAATCCAAAAAAGAATGGGAAACCTGGTTAGAGACCAAAGAATATAAACCTGTTATTAATATTGAAAATCACGATACCATCGGCATGCTCGCGATTGATGCAAATGGCGACTTGTCAGGAGCCTGCACAACGAGCGGTATGGCCTATAAACTAAAGGGGCGTATTGGAGATTCTCCCATCATTGGCGCCGGTTTATTTATTGATAATGAAGTGGGGGGTGCCACAGCAACCGGCGTGGGTGAAGAAGTGGTAAAAACAGTAGGTAGTTTTCTGATCGTTGAGTTGATGCGGCAAGGTCTGAGTCCGCAGGAAGCATGTGAGGAAGGAGTTCGTCGTATCGTAGCCAAAAATCCTACACTGGATTTTCAGGTAGGGTTCATAGCTATAAACAAGCAAGGGCAAACAGGCGGCTTTTGTATACAACCTGGATTTTCGTACCGGGTGTATTCCCCGGACGGGCATAAAAACCATCCGGCAGCAAGCCATATTTCCTGATCTAAGAACGTTTAAGAATTCGTAGCTTTGAGATTCACTCCTTATTAAAGATGGCTGAACAAAAACGACTCTTTTTACTTGATGCATATGCCCTGATCTTTAGAGGGTATTACGCCTTTATCAAAAATCCGAGAATTAATAGCAAGGGGATGGATACCTCTGCCATCATGGGTTTCATGAATTCGCTATTGGATGTGATAAAACGCGAAAATCCGGATCATCTGGCTGTTTGCTTTGATAAGGATGGAAGTACCGAGAGAACGGCGCTGTATCCGGAATATAAGGCGAACAGGGATGAGACCCCTGATGCAATTCGCATCGCAATTCCCTATATCCAAAAGATTTTAAAAGCTATGCATATTCCTGTGATTGAAGTCTCAGGACTTGAGGCTGATGATATCATTGGGACTTTATCTAAGCAGGCAGAAAAAGAGGGGTATAAAGTTTACATGGTCACTCCTGATAAAGATTTTGGTCAGTTAGTTTCCGAAAATATTTTTATGTACCGCCCTTCCCGCATGGGCAATGGTATTGAAATCTGGGGCATCCCTGAGATCCAGGAGCGCTTCGGGGTGGAACGACCAGAACAAGTTATTGACTACCTGGGCATGATGGGTGATGCCAGTGATAATATTCCCGGCCTACCGGGCGTAGGTGATAAAACAGCTAAAAAATTCATTCAGCAATTTGGATCTCTTGAAGAATTACTGGCCAATACAGATCAGCTCAAGGGGAAGATGAAGGAGAAGGTAGAAGCCAATGGAGACTTAGGACGATTATCTAAACAGCTCGCAACGATATGTATTACTTGTGATGTCAAATTTGACGAAGAGGACTACGAATTATCCCAACCAGATATCCCACAAGTACAAGAAGTCTTTGATGAATTAGAATTCAGGAGGCTACGTGATCAATTCATTAAGTTATTTACAGAGGAAGATGAGTCAGCTCCAGAGAACAATGCAGCGGTTGCTAAACCTAAATCTTCAGGTCCTGCTGGAAGCGGACAATTCGCTTTGTTTGAAGATGGGGCAGCCCAGGCAGCGACCCAGGTTTCCTATTCTGGCAGGAAGACAATTAAAGATGTCCCTCATGTATATCAAAGCGTAGGCTCTGGAATGGCCATGCAATTATTCGTCAAGAATTTGACGAAGCAGAAGACTGTTTGTTTTGATACAGAGACAACTTCCATCGACCCATTACATGCAGAGTTAGTTGGTATCGCATTTTCCTGGGAAGCTGCAAAAGGATATTATATCCCATTTCCGGAAGAAAGGGATGAAGCCAATGCCCTTTTAGATGAATTGCGGCCCTTTTTTGAAAATACAGCGATTGAAAAGATCGGTCAGAATCTGAAGTATGACATTAAAGTGTTGAAGCAATACGATATTCCTGTATTAGGTCCGCTATTCGATACGATGCTGGCTCATTATCTGATCAATCCAGATATGCGTCATAACATGGACCTTCTGGCTGAAACTTATTTAAACTACACCCCGATCAGCATTACGAGTCTTATTGGAAAAAAAGGCAAGAATCAATTGAGTATGCGCCAGGTGCCTCTGGATCAGCAAACTGAATATGCAGTAGAAGATGCCGATATAACCTATCAATTGGCACAACATTTCAGACAGGAATTAAAAGAAGCGGGCACAGATGAGCTCTTTGAAAAAATAGAAGTGCCTTTGTTGCGTGTGCTTGCCGATATGGAGCTTGAAGGGATCAATCTCAATAAGGATTTCCTAAACAAGCTCTCCTCCGAATTGGAAGATGATATGAGAGCCTTGTCTGCGCAGATATATGAGCAAGCAGGTGTTGAATTTAATATTGCCTCTCCAAAACAACTGGGTGAGATACTCTTCGATAAGATGAAATTGGTAGAAAAACCCAAAAAGACCAAGACCGGTCAATATTCCACAGCAGAAGAGGTCCTGTCTACCCTGGCAAAAGATCATAAGATCATACGGGATGTATTAGATTACAGAGGGGTTACAAAACTTAAAAGCACCTATGTTGATGCCCTGCCAGAGCAAGTAGATTCCAATACAGGACGAGTTCATACAGATTATATGCAAACCGTTGCAGCAACCGGAAGGTTGAGCAGCAATAATCCCAATCTTCAAAATATTCCCATCCGAACCGAGCGAGGAAGACAGGTACGTAAAGCGTTTATTCCACGAGATAAGGATCATATTTTATTAGCAGCAGATTATTCACAGATCGAATTACGTATTATAGCGGCATTAAGTAAGGAAACAAATATGATCGAAGCATTCGAAAATGGGGAAGACATCCATGCCTCTACAGCTTCCAAAGTATTTAATGTTCCCTTAGAAGAGGTAACAAGAGAGCAGCGCGGTAATGCAAAAACCGTCAATTTTGGGATTATTTACGGAGTTTCTGCCTTTGGACTTAGCAACCAGACAGATCTCAGCAGGACGGAAGCCAAGGAATTGATCGAAACATATTATAAGACCTACCCAAAATTGCGGGGTTATATCAGCGAGCAGATAGATTTTGCAAGAGAGCACGGTTACGTCCAGACCGTTTTAGGCCGAAGACGTTATTTACGTGACATAAACGCAGGGAATCAAGTGGTTCGAGGGGCGGCAGAGCGCCTTGCCATCAATGCACCAATCCAGGGGAGTGCGGCAGATATCATAAAAATCGCCATGATAAATATCCACAAAAAGCTGGAAGAAGAAAGCCTGCAAACAAAAATGCTCCTGCAAGTTCATGATGAACTTGTCTTTGATGTACACAAGACTGAACTAGACCAAATAAAGGAACTTGTTAAGTCGGAAATGGAAAGTGCCTATACTCTGGATGTCCCATTAGTAGTAGATCTGGGCACGGGCCAAAATTGGTTAGAAGCGCATTAAAAAACCCCGCATCGAAATGCAGGGTTATATTGTTGTCTTATATTTTATGCGTTATCGTTTTACAAAAACCAATTGACCACTGTCATTGAAATTTGGAATATCCAGGTCCTGTGCATCTACCAGCATTGTATTTCCATCGATTTCCACAGCAACTGTAACAGATTGCATGTCTGAATCAATATAAGTCAGTACTCCGTTTTCGTATGTATACGTACTTGAGTCCATATCACTTTGTGTTGGACAAGGCACATCCAGTCCAGTTCCACCAGGATTAACATTGATCTCAAGATAGTTAACTGAATTCTCAGTGTCTACAGTTAGATCCTCTCTAAAGCTCAGCGTCATGATATAGCAATCCCTTGCTGTTAGAAAACTCAGAATATCCCGTGCATTCTTGGCATCATCAGTAGCTGTTTCATTGTCTATTTGCAATGCAGTTGCATCCCAGGTCCCTATAATACTGTCACTGGAGTTGTCATCATTGTCTTTATCCGTAGAACAGGATGTGCTAAGGAAAAGAACACAGCTTATCAGCAGTAAAAAACGATTCATCTTGTTTGATTTAAAGTTTATCACTAAAAAAACGGTAAAAAAGGGGCAATAGTATACAGCAAACAGAGGAATGCCTACTTGACGAAACGATAAGTAACCTTTATCAAGAAGGTATCATCGGCTTCTTCTCCAAGAATTTGGCTATCTAAACTCCTTCCAAGCGTATCAAGAGGATCTCCGAAACCGGTGACGCCACGTGACCAAACCAGAAATATCTCGGAACCGGGAATATACTCCCATCTGGCAACGAGATTGGAGCGAAATTGTACAAATGAAAAATCGGGATCCTCTATTGAATAGTCAATATTGCCGTCAATATTTTCATCTACAGCATAGGATCCGTCTGCAAAGGAGATCTGGTTAGGCTCTAAAAGGGTCACTCTTTCAGAAAGATCTTCGGCAATTGGATTATTTACATAGTTGAAATTGGAATATCGACCTCTGGATATAAAAGGTTCCCCATAAAATTGAATACTCAAATTAGGATTTATGCTATAATTGAATCGAATGGCAGTACTAAAAGTCTTTTGATCTATTTCTGCCATAACGTAGCGTGGATTTGAGCCAAAAGCAGATTCTGTCACATACTGTGTCTTATTAGGACCCTCTCTATAGCTGGTATTGATCGATAGATTAAATGCGTCGAATGGTTGAAAACCCAAACGGGCAACATAACGGGTGAATGTAAAATTATTCTGAGCCGCTTCACTCCGCACATAGCCCAGTGTAAAGAATACTTTTTTACTTCTATCAGATCCAAAAAATACGAAAGCAAAATTTTCGTCAGACCATCTCCAGCGGGGTCCGCCACGTAGTACAGTATTGGAAAAGATCCTGGGCTTATGACCAAAACCTACTTCTGTCCACCAACGGTTTTGGTAGCTTATTTCTCCTTCAAATTCGTATTGAATTCGGTTGTAATTACCTTCAAAATCATAGGTGCTGAATTGCTCGACACCAAGCCTTAAAGAGCGATAAAAAGATGTTGGTTTTAACCACAGGTAATTAAGGTCTGCGTACTGTATAATTTCATCCGTTTGCCTCAGAAAGCCGATATCATTTAATTCCAATTCCGGCGATCTCCAGATCAGGCCTCCTTCATATCGCCAATTTCCGCCTCCGTCTTTTCCGTGGGATATTCTACCTGCCGTTCCTGTAAGCGAGGTGCGGGTTGGATCTACTTCCACATGGCTGGCATCTGAGCGTTGAAAGAGATGGGTAAGGCTTTCCTGAGTCCTAAGAATGGATTCTTCACTCCCACTTACATGACTGGCGATCACATTTCCTTCGATATAGTAATTGCGGTTTTTCCACATATGTCTGAAATCTATACCAGCAGTATAGGCTGAGGTATGCAGAAAATCAAGATCTCCTTCAATATTCCGGTTTGTTGATGTCAACATCCCGCCAATGTAGGTGTTGCGTTCATTAAAGTCTTTTTGCGCACGAATGACAGCATAGTTGGTAAGCGGTTCTACGATCTCTTCACGTCTGTCGCCATTGGAATCAATTTCGGCATTCATTTTACCTGTTACACTTTCCAGGACACCAATTGACCAGCCGTTTTTAGTCTTTCCCGAGAATTTGGCCGCGCCCAGAATAGTCGTATTGTTTGGTACATCGACATTTTCCTCTGATCCAATATCCGGAAATCCCTGTGGATTTCTCCCGATACGCCTGCTGTAGAACAGGTTGTCATTCCCATTGGCAAATTCGAAATCAAAGATGTTTTTGTTCTCCACAAAAAAGGGTCTGCGTTCCTGGAAGAAGATCTGAAAGCCGTCTAGCGCTATAGCCCCCGGATCTGCATCTACCTGACCGAAATCAGGATTTACAGTAAGATCGAGTGTTAAATCGTTTGTGATCCCAATCTTGGCATCCAATCCGCCGTTTAAGATCACATCAGAGCCATCCCTAAAAGGATTCCCCGCTTCTTTGGGATAGGTATCCCACTGGGTAACAACAAATGGCTGGATCTCAAGTTGATTTTGAGGTTCTATGTTCAAAAGCCCGTGAAGTTCACCAAATTCACTTACCCATCCCGGGGCTTCTCTTGGGATCCGATCCCAAACAGACCATTGGTTCTCGCGAAATATCATCCGGGCCACCTGCAAACCCCAAACTTGTTCTTCGGCTTTACCGAATTTGATCTGGCTAAGCGGAATCCGCATTTCTGCTGTCCATCCTTCTTCATCAATATTCGTATCTGTATACCATATTGGATTCCAACTGTCATCTGATTCATTTCCATTATCAGAAATTAATTCATCTCCTTTCACGCCAGCAGCATTCACAACAAACGTAAATGCTGTACGCTTGTCATTATAACTATCTATGACAACACCTACTCTATCACCTACAAACCCATCCCTTCTTGAGAGCCGGGCATCAATCTTTTCTGTATCAGTTTCGTAACATCGAATGGCGACATATAAATTCTTCTGATCGTAAAGAACTCTAAATTTTGATTGTTCATCCGGGGGTGTGTTCTCATCGGGAAGCCACTCGATAAAATCCCCGGCCCACTCGGCATTTTCCCATGCATCATCCGTCAATAATCCATCAATAACAGGAGGCGTGGCATTCCCAACTGCCATTGCCGTATAGACTCTCGGCGGGGTCAACTGGAGACTGTCCTGGGCGGAAATGCGTTGTGAAATAAATAAAAAAACGGTAAAGAATGCTGCCAAAGCAGCACGGTTAGCTAGGTTCATAGAAAAAACGTTCCGGTCAAAATTAAGAAAACACCTACCTCTGGAGCCCGCATTACAATTTTTTTAACACCATCTACCACATCAAAAAACAAAACGGTAGGTTGCTTTTATTAGGAATATATTCATGGGTTTGGAGTTCCCAAATAAGGTGTTATCCAGACTCTCCATTAATCCTAATTCCGGATCGCCACTTTGGGAAAGATCCTGAGACCATACCAAATAAAGCTCAGATCCGGGAATATACTCCCACCTGAGAACCAGATTGGATCGAAATTGAATAAAAGAAAAATCGGGGTCACCAAAGGTAAAATCTGTAACACCGTTCAAATCCTGGTCAACAGAATATGTGCCATCTGCAAATTGGATCTGGTTATTGTCATAAGGAGTGATCCTATCTTCAAAAACCTCGGCCATAGGATCACTGATATATTTGAAATTAGAATACCGCCCTCTGGATATAAAGGGCTGTCCCCAATATTGTAAAGTCAGGTTTGGATTGATCGTATAATTGACTCGCAATGACATGCTTAAGGTGCGTTGGTCAATCTTTCCATTGAGATAAAGAGGCTGTCCATTAACTTCTTCTGTACTTATGTATTGCAGCTTGTCTTCATTGATGCTAATATTTGGCCAGGCCGAAATACGAAGTGCATTTATAGGTTGGTATGTAGCTCCGAATTCAATACTATATCTGGAGAAAGAGTTATCTAGCCCTCTATGGCCATTTTGAAAGATTCCTATCCTTATCTTTTTTCGACTATCTGTATTAATCCCGTTCCAAAAGGAAAAAGACGGAGATTGTCTCAGGCGTGGACCGCCTCGCAGTGCGAAATTATCGTAGCGTACCGGGCTGTAATTGAAACCCATATTTCCAAACCAATTATTTTTAAAGTTAGCCCAGGCATTCGTGTTGAACTGCAGCAAATTATGGTTCCCGCCATAATCCCAGGCAGTCCAGTGATTGTAATTTAGCCCAAGCTGTCTAAAAACCTTATCGGGTTTAAGTGTCCTATATCCAATCCAGGTATAATGCCTTATGTCATCTGCCTGTCGCTGAAACCCTATGTCATTGAGTTCTAATTCGGGAGAACGCCATGTCCCGCCAGTCTCAAAACGCCAATGACCATCTCCGATCTTCCCTAATTGCAAATTACCACCGGTTCCTGTCAACGAAGTCCTTGTAGGATCTATTTCCACATGGTCTGCTCCAACTCTTTGGAATAGATGGGTAATGGATTGCTGTGTGTTAAGAATGGCATCTGCGCTACCCCTGACGTGGCTCCAGTTAATATTTCCCCCTACGTACCAGACACGGTCTTTCCAATTGTGTTTAAAATCAAAACCGCCGGTATATGCCTGTTTATGTAAAAAATCAAGTCCTTCTGTGAGTTCGCCCCTATTGGTGGCTGTAAAAATCCCCCCGATATAGGAGTTGCGATCGTTAAAATCTTTTTGTAACCGACCTACAAAATAATTTGTCAGCGGTTCAACCAATTCTTCGCGTCGATCGCCGTTGTTATCTATAGTAGCAAAACGCCGGTCCGTTACACTTTCCAAAACACCAATAGACCAGCCGTCTTTTGTTTTACCACTAAAGCGCGCAGCGCCTGCAATTGGCGTGTTTTCCGGGATATCAACATACTCACCATCTGATGTCGATGGAAACCCTTGCGGACTACGTCCCACTCTACGGGAATAAAAGACATTATCAGACCCAAAGGTGTTGCCCGCATTTGAGCGCGATACTCTAAAATCAAAGATGTTCTTATTCTCGACAAAAAATGGCCGTTGCTCCCTGAAGAATATTTGAAAGCCATCCAGGGCTATGGCCGATGGATCTGCTTCCACCTGACCGAAATCCGGGTTGATTGTCAAATCCAATGTCAGGTCATTAGTTATACCAATTTTGGCATCTAATCCAGCCGAGAAATCTCCATTATTTCCATCCCTGAAAGGATTGCCTGGCTCGGCTTCAAAACTTTCAACCTTGCCTACCGAATAGGGTTGGACTTCTAATTGTTTTTGAGGTACCAGCCCTTTGAGCCCGTGCAATTCCCCAAACTCGCTTACCCATCCAGGTGCATCCTGAGGCACACGTTGCCAGAGTGAGCGCTCTTCTTCCCTAAAGAATCTGCGGGTCGATTGCAAACCCCAGATCTGGTTTTCTGATTTACTGAATTTGATCTGACTAAGTGGAATGCGCATTTCTGCTGTCCACCCTTCCTCATCTATCTGGCTTTTGGCATACCAGATGGGATTCCAACTGGAATCCCAGTTATTCCCATTGTTTGAAATGAGTTCATCTCCTTTTACGCCTGCTGCCGTGACAGTGAAAGAAAAGGCGGTTCGCTTGTCGTAGTAACTATCGATATTGAATTCTATCCAATCTCCTTCAAAACCGTCTCTACGGGAAAGTCGGCGTACAATTTTTTCCGGTTCTCCATCCAAACATCGGATACCTATATACAGGTTTTTGGCGTCATAGAGGATCTTAAATCGCGTTTGATAACTGGGAGGCGTATTTTCATCAGGTCTATTCTCAATGTATTCAGTTGTCCAATCTACTAAATCCCAAGCCTGGTCATTCAAACTACCATCAATAGCAGGTGCGGGGGTTGTTCCGATAGAGGTGGTGGTATAAATTCTTTTTTGGACCACCTCAGTAGAATCTTGTGCGTATGTAACGGAAAGTACAAGAGAGGCAAGGAACAGAAATCTGTTCTTTAGGCACATATTACCGGTTGTTTGTTGATAGCTTAAAGACGCGCAGGAAAAGCAAACGTTACAGTTTATTATCTTTAATTTTCGTTAAAATTTAAAAAGTTGCAACATCCATGTCCATTGGCGCCATCAGCTATCCGGGTAATTTTTATTTCCGTTTAATTTAATAGGAATCCAGATTTGCAATTCAACTTTATAATCGTACATTTGCAGCCCGTTTTGGGAAGAGTAAATTTTAATACTAAAAGCGTACCCTGTGGATACACTGAGTTATAAAACAAAATCGGCCAACCGCAACACTGTTTCAAAAGAATGGTTGCTAGTGAATGCTGAAGGTCAGCAATTAGGCCGTCTGGCTTCTAAAGTAGCCAAGTTGTTACGTGGAAAACACAAGCCAGACGGCC
>Ga0224508_10002039_pt1 | contig 17605 bp, 16 predicted proteins | sample SF_Jan12_sed_USG_4_FD_170157 | JGI IMG/M metagenome (GOLD analysis project Ga0224508, IMG submission 170157) | Sediment microbial communities from San Francisco Bay, California, United States - SF_Jan12_sed_USGS_21 | ecosystem: Environmental > Aquatic > Marine > Sediment | place: USA... | reverse complement strand
GTGGCATTTTAATGCCTACTCACGCAAAAAAGCGGCCGAGTTGTTTGAAATAATACCTTAAGATCGCCTTGATAAGAATTTGCATACATGGATTCATCAAAAAAACTAAGTTGTGCACTCATTTATGACTGGCCAGCGGCCTTTAGCAGCCTATGGCGGCACATAGCGGCCAAAAGCTACTATAAATGAAGAATAGTATGAGGTGGGGGATCCCCCCGATCCCTCCCCCTTTAAAATCTGTACACGGTCAAATTTTATTCTTTAATCAGTTACATTGTCTCTCATCCCCTTATTCAGATTCTAAATTTATTTTTTTTATACAATTTAGATTATTAGGGTATCAGAAAGTGATATTGGGTAAAATAATTTAACGCCAGAGCTCCCATTTCCTCGAAAAGGATACGTCTCTCGATTTTTCCATTTACCGAAAGACCCAGCCGTGTGCGCTCTTTTCAACGGGCTCCCCAATCTTGTGAACAAAACCATTTATCACGGCGTAGGCTATGGTGGAATCTCTCATCATCAAGAAAGAAGCAATCAGTTCAGGCCGCCTTCCCCATCGCGGAGTAGTTTCAGATCCCAATATATCCAGAGTAAAGCAAGCTTTGCTGGTGGGCATTACCTGTAAACGTATTGCCGTATACCCTTGAGCAAGCAGATCGGCGAGTGGTAACTTTCGGGCTGCATCAAGGTCCGTAAGCACCTCCGGATATATCTTGGCAGGTGCATAAATCAAATCCTTGGCCACAATTTCCCGGTACCCATACTTAGTACTTAAATCCCCTGCATCTTCTATTCTGCCCCCATAGTAAACTGGAAAGCTCCCGTTTTGGTCAAACTCTTGCTTACGGATGGCTATGTCCAAGGAATAGGCCTTATTGCCCTCTACCACTTTAATACCCCTGATCATAACATCGTTTAGATTCTCATAATTCTCAGGTATCGCTTCATACTCCTCGTGGGTTCTTACCTGGTAGCTGGACTCCGCAATACTATAAATGGCGGTTATGAGAGCTACGTAGTTCATTAATCTCACCTGCTGCTTTTCAGGATCGTTTGGATAAGGTCCCGACTCAATTAGGATAGTACTTGTCCCCCATTTTTGTATGTTATCTCCAAAGGCACGCGGTTCAAATCGGTCATCATAACGGGCCACTTGATCGGGTATCAATTGCTGCAAAGCATGGTTCATAGTAGCAATCACCTGCATGGCCTTTAACCGGGTTTCATTAATGCTTTTAGCTTGATTATAGGCGGGAGCTAAAAAAGAAATGGTGGCCGGCTTTTCCGTGAGACCTACCGTATAGTAATCGTTCTGATCGTGCAAGTTGAAACCAAAGTGTGGATTGATGCGATCTCTGAACTCTTTCAGGATCCTACTTTCCGGGCATTGTAGGGCCAAAGCGTCCCGATTCATATCAATCCCCTGAGCGGTACGTCGTTGGAATTGTTCCGCTCCGTCAGGATTTAGCATGGGAACAAAATACAGGGTTACCCGCTGGAGCAATTCCTGAATATCCGCATTGTCGTTTTGTGACAGGTAATTAGAAAGATCCAATAACGCCATGGTGGCAGTAGCCTCATCTCCATGCATTTGCGACCACATGAGTATCTTAATATCGCCAGCACCGATGGTCAGCACTTGAATGTCCCGACCCTTAAAAGACTCCCCGGCTTTATTAATCTCAAACCCATTTTGAGAAAGAGGCAGCAGCAGTTCTTGCAGGAACTGGTGTTTAAATCGGCGATGTTGCAGACGATTTTCTTTAAACTTTGGGTAATCCTGTACCAGTTGATGAACAAAATCGGGATTTTGGGCAGCTTTCGGTGCAAGGGTCATAGCTAATACGGAATTAGATTCGGCAAGTATTCAAAAATTATTATAAATTAAACGCTTCACCATTTTATCCAAGATACCAGTTTGATACTCAATTCAAAAACTGTCCTTGTGCCTGTCCTTTTTACAGGGATATTGATGGCTACCGCCGCCTGCAGTTCTTTTCAAAAAACTTTTGTCAATGATCTCAATGAAAGCAAGGTACTGAACAACAGCTTCGTGGGATTTGTGTTAATGGATCCTGAAAATAATGAGATTTTAATAGAGCATCAGGCCGACAAGTACTTTACCCCTGCATCTAATACTAAGCTTTTCACCTTTTACGCTGCGGAAAAGATTCTCGGTGACTCTATCAAAGCTTTTGAGTATTATCTTGAAGGCGATACCATCTGGCTACAGGGAACAGGTGATCCCAGTTTTTTACATCCCGACTTGCCTCCATCCCAGGTACTTGATTTTCTAAAAGGCAAACAGGTAGTACTATTGGCAGCCAATTATCCCGAACCCGTTTATGGCCCCGGATGGGCCTGGGACGACTATGATGGCAGTTACCAACGTGAGAAATCTAGTTTTCCCATTCACGGCAATGCGGTCCGCATACATTCAGACTCCTTAGATTCCCTGGGATCAGGCCTAAAAGTAAGGCCTGCTTATTTTTATAATTCAGTGCACACGCCCGATACCGTCGATGGCCCTTTACGAGAGCGCAACACCAATAGGTTCAATTATTATGCTGCTGGAGGTGACACCGTGGATATTCCCTTCATCACAGATCACCAGCTAATAGCAAACCTTTTAGAGCAAAATCTAGATAACCCGGTAACGGTTCAAAATTTCGAGTCGTTACCTGAAGCCCAACCGTTTTACAGCGTTCCCAAAGACAGTCTGTTACGACTTTTATTGCAGGACAGCGATAATTTTATTGCCGAGCAACTGATACTCCAGTGCTCATGGGAGCTTTTTGGTCAATTAAACAGCGAAAGGGCACTTTCATATATTTCAGATTCTTTACTAGCCGGCTTGCCTCAAGCACCTATCTGGGTAGATGGATCGGGGCTCAGCCGTTATAATATGTTTACCCCATTGTCCATTTGTACATTATTGCATAAGACCTATGAAGAAGTACCCGCTGAGCGACTATTTCATTTATTACCTGCGGGTGGGGTTTCCGGGACCATAGAGGGGTACTATCAGGCCAAGGAGCCCTATATTTTCGCCAAAACTGGTACGTTAAGGCATAACCACAATCTTTCCGGTTATTTGATCGCTAAAAGCGGAAAGGTGCTTGTGTTTAGCTTTATGCACAATCATTTTAGCAGCGGTAGTTATCCTATTAAGAAAGAGATGGAACGCCTGTTGTGGCAAATTCATCTTAACTATTAGTTTTGCGCTTTAATTAGTACTTTTAAAGCTTCATGAAACTGCAAGTATTACTTTTCGGAATCACTCGTGATATTGTTGGTAAATCCATGTTGGAACTGGACTATCGGGGTCCATCCGATATTCAATCCTTTAAGGAAATGCTTAAAGATAAATATCCGGAAATGAGCAATTTATCACATTTTAAAATAGCCATAAATCAGGAGTTTGCCCGAGAAGACAGTCAATTGCAGGAAGGGGATGAAATTGCTTTAATTCCACCTGTCAGCGGAGGTTGAATGACCGAAAATTCCTACATCCATCTAACCGATATGCCATTAGAAGCCGATAAAGTCACGGCGCTGGTAAGCAATTCCTCACAAGGTGGTGTAGTGGTATTTACCGGTAATGTTCGGGACCGCACCAAAGGAAAAAAGGTACTGCGTTTGGAATACCAAGCCTATCAGCCGATGGCCATTTCTGAGATGGAAAAAATTCGTCAAAAAGTACTTGCTCAATGGCCACAATCACAGATCGCCATTCATCATCGTGTAGGTACCTTGCAGATAGGTGAGGCCGCGGTAATTATTGCGGTGTCCACTCCTCATCGCGCTCAAGCTTTTAAAGCCTGTGAGTTGGCCATCGACACCTTAAAGGAGCAAGTACCGATTTGGAAAAAAGAGATCTTTGAGGATGGTGAGGTTTGGGTAGCGGCTCACCCCTGAACTTTTGAGACCGTTACTTTAATCGATTTTGAAACTGGGGTATGACTTTTTTCAGCCACTAAGTCCACTGGAACCAAGGGATTGGTCTCTGGAAAATAACCGGCCACATTCCCTAATGGGATGGGGTAAGGAATCACCTTGAAATTATATACCGAGCGGGTCTTACCATCATAAGTACTATGAATGTTCACCTTATCCTGAGGATGTAGTTCCGCTTTTCGCATGTCTCCTTCATTCATCATCAGCACACGTCTACCTTTCTTTATTCCCCGGTAGCGATCATCCAGTCCGTAGATGGTAGTATTGAACTGATCATGACTGCGAATGGTCATCATGATATACTCATCAGAATTTTTAGGATGATGGGGCACTGATGTTACCGTAAAATGAGCCTTGCCCTTTAAAAAGGTCCCTTCTCTGGCCACATTAGGGAGGTAAAACCCGGAGGGGTCAGCCAGCCTTTGGTTGTACTGCTCAAATCCAGGAACCACTTGTTGGATCAAATCGCGTATGGCATCATAGTCAGCCACCCACTGATCCCATCTATTATCATTACCTAAGGTGGCTTTAGCCATACCGGCAACGATGGCTGGTTCACTTTTTAAGTGAGGCGAGATGGGATCCAGTACACCTCGGGTAGCATGAACGATCCCCATAGAGTTCTCTACACTGACCTGTTGCAGTCCAGAATCCTGATAGTCTTTATCGGTACGGGCCAGGCAGGGCAATATCAGGGCTGTTTTGCCGGTCACCAAGTGGCTGCGGTTCAGCTTGGTCGATATTTGTACCGTCAATTCACACTTTTGCAAAGCTTCGGAGGTAAAATCCGTGTCCGGAGTAGCCGAGTGGAAATTGCCCCCCATGGCGATAAAAACCTTGGCATAACCTCTGTGCATGGCTTTAATTGCCTCTATAGTATTAAAACCAATTTCGCGGGGTGGCTGAAAATTAAAAGTCTGGGATAGATTGCTTAAAAACCATTCAGGAGGCTGCTCCCATATGCCCATAGTACGATCTCCCTGCACGTTACTATGTCCGCGTACCGGACAGCTTCCCGCCCCAGGCTTTCCAATACTTCCTTTTACCAATAGCAGGTTAACAATTTCCTTAATGGTTTCAACTGCATTTCGGTGCTGGGTGAGGCCCATAGCCCAGCATACGATCATTTTTTTGGCGGCCATGATCTCTTTTGCAACTTGGATAACCAGTTCCTCTTCTAGACCGCAAGTGCGGCATAATTGAGCAAAATTTTGAGCTTTCAAACTATCCAGGAAATCATCAAAACCCTCAGTCCTGGACTTAATGAAGTTCATATCAAAAACTTTACCTGGCTTTTTCTGATCTTCCATATGCATTAAGTGCATGATTGCTTTTAGCAAGGCCAGATCACTATTTATATTCAACGGTACATACAGATCGGTCAGGGAGGTGGTAGCTCCCAGTAGCCCCTTTATCTTTTGGGGATTGCGGAAGCCTAGCAACCCTGCTTCCGGTATGGGATTAGCGGTAATAATAGTGGCATCCCGGGATTTTGCTTTTTCCAAAGCGGTAAGCATTCTGGGATGATTAGTACCGGGATTCTGACCCATTATCAGGATTAGGTCGGTCTCATTAAAATCTTCAAGGCTCACTGAGCCTTTTCCGATACCCAATGTTTCGGCGAGCGCTACTCCACTGGATTCATGACACATGTTCGAACAATCAGGCAGGTTATTGGTACCATATTGCCGGGCTAATAGCTGGTAAAGAAATGCCGCTTCATTGCTGGTCCTACCCGAAGTATAAAAAACGGCTTGGTTGGGGTCTGATAGTTCCTTGAGTTGATGACCGATAATAGCAAAGGCATCCTCCCAAGAAATAGACTGATAGTTATTGCTGTGAGCTGGCAGTACTAAAGGCTCTCGTAAACGGCCCAGCTGGCTCAATTGGTAATCCGACAGCATTGATAAATCCTGGATAGAGTTCTTTTGAAAAAAACCTGCTCCAATACTCTTCTTGGTAGCTTCCTCGGCAATGGCTTTAGCACCGTTTTCGCAATACTCACCTAGTTTGGATCGTTCATCGTCGGGGTCGGGCCAGGCACAACCCGGGCAATCCACCCCCCCTTTCTGATTAAGGCTGAACATGGTTTTTGCCCCCCTGGTCCACCCTAATGATTTCGACACTACCTTCCCAGCCTTCACCACTGAAGCCAACCCTGCAGCCTTGGTTTTGGGTCTTGAAAGCTTTACAAGGCCTTCCTCGTCAGGTGCTCGATAAGGAACTGGTTTTCTTTCCATAAATACTAGGTCCGTTCTGACCTATCTATAATCCGTTGCGGTTGATAATAGCAGTTATACCGTTTCTCATTGAGGAATCCTACCAAAGTCATCTCATGTTGTTCAGCTAGTTCTACCGCCAAACTCGAGGGAGCGCCTACCCCAGCCATAAATCTTATCCCAGCCATAACGGACTTTTGCACCAATTCAAAACCGATGCGTCCGCTGACTAACAACACATGTTCATCCAGGGGTAAGAGCTTGGCCTGCCAGGCTGCACCTATGACTTTATCAACAGCATTGTGCCGGCCTATATCTTCCTGCCAGTACAACGGTTTTCCATGGCTATTAAAAATACCTGCTGCGTGTAATCCGCCGGTACGGTTGAAAACCAGCTGCAATTCCTTTAACCTGGTGGGTAATTGATATAATATCTCCGACTGAAGCTGAGGACCTGGTCCCAGTTCCTGCCAGTGGCAACTCACCACTACAGCCTCCAGAGAAGTCTTGCCGCATACCCCGCAGCTAGAACTCATATAAATATGTCTTTGATACTGGTCCCAAGGCAGTGTGACCGAGGGGGCAAGCTTCACCATGATCACATTGCCAGCAGCTGTTTCAGGAACATTGGTGCAATGCTTTATGGACAACACCTGACTTTCCTCTTGAATAATACCTTCCGTACACAGAAAGCCCAGCGTAAGAAATTCGTCATGGCCAGGAGTGCGCATTATTACCGCTAAAACCTGCTCTTTCCGGGACTGTTCCGGGCCGAATTGCACCCTTACTTCCAAAGGTTCCTCAACGGCAACCAGATCTGATGTTAGTTTACTTCCATCAGCTCGTGCCTTGTGGACATTAACTGCAGAAACTGCCGATTGAGGCATGATAACAGATATTTAGGACCTAACTAATATAATCACAAATGTCCATTTTTCATTTAATGACATAATATTTCCAAGTATAAACACATGACTCTGGATCATTTACCCGTTATTAGTTATCTTCAAGCCAAATTAATCGATTTTTTATCCTATGAGCCTTTCCCGTAATATCTGCTTGTTTATGGTCACTTTAGCTTTAGCTTCCTCCTGTACCAGTAGTAAGTTTGATTTTAAGACCGCTTATAAATTTGACCATTACCAGTATCAAAAAGCCCCCAAACCACAGGCCGCACCAGAAGTGGTAGCTAGCATTAAGCCAGTTTTAACACCTCGGCAATACCTGCCATCAGACCTGTCTATTGTCGAGCGCGTAGCCCAGCAGACAGTAGTGAAATTCCAAGAGCAGTACCAAAGTGCATCCAAGCAGCAGCGCAAAGTCATGCGCAAGGAAATAAAACAACAATTCAAACAGGTACGTAAAGATCTGAAAGTGGCTAAAAAAGAGCAGCAGCAAAAAGACGTCAGCTTCAATAAGAAGATGTACATCGGGCTGGTACTGCTTTTGGCCGGTATTGTGGTAGCCATCCTCGCGTCAGGCTCTGTAGGGGCATTGGTTATTATTATTGGTGTAGGCCTAATTGCCTGGGGATTCATCGAACAGGCTTAAAGCGCTATTGTTGTAGATCCTTTATGGCCTCCTGATACTCATGAGGGTGGTTGATATTGCTTAAATCTTTAGGTCTAGGAGCATTCAGTAGGGCAATATTCGAGTTGATCAATGCTTTCCTTGGACAACTATATCCTTGACTTAAAAATTCAAATAATGTTAAGTAACTTTTTGGTTCCCAAATGGTTATGAGTGGTTCCGGGAATTCATCAAAAGGGCTTTGAAAAGCAGTTGCCTGTTTACTGGCGTCGCGGTTGGCTATAAGATAATCAAGCGTTTCCGCGGTAAGGTAAGGAAGGTCACATGCCACTGCCAACCAGGCCGCATCGGGATCATGCCGGAAGGCGGTAAGTAGTGCGCCCATAGGTCCGAGATCTACAAAACTGTCCTGCAACAACGGCAGGTCGTCTTCTATAGTTTTTACCTGATCGGCCCTGCAGCTGACCCATGTGGGAATTCCCCGTTCGGTCATTTGATCAAATAAGTGAGCTCTCTGAGATCGACCATGGTAGTTCAATGAGCCTTTATCTTGTTGCATGCGCTGACTTCTCCCTCCAGCCAGCACTAGACCTTTTATAGTGGGCCGGCGACTTTCTACCCAAGTCGACAAAAATTGTACAGGGCCTTGCTGTTCATTCCATTGAAATACCGGCAACCCCTCCGTTAAATGCTGTAAATAATCAGGAATTTGCTCAACCCCTTCTGTTAAGATCACCATTAACGGATGCGTAATGCGCTCCAGTTTGCGATCTAAGGGCTTTTTGGGGTCAATAATGAGAATTTGGTGCGCCGCTTTGAAATGATTGCCATTGACTATAATAGCATCACATTCGTTAAAATACTTCTTTACCTGATAGTTGTTAGGTTGAGAAAGATAGTCGAACCTGCGGTAACTGATCTTATCCGTGAAGTGTAATAGGCTTGCTTGTTGCGTTTCAGCGGCTTTATGGTCTGCATCAACAAAAGCTACACTCCAATGCTCTCTCAGCGCTTCCACCAGCTTTCCCGCCAACTGCTTAATCTTTCCACAGGGGGTTCCCAATAAGGCCACCTCATTCCGGCCATAATCCCCAATTGCAGGCCTCTTTAATTTAGTATGTTTTTGATGATCCATTTGATCCATATGATCTTTATGATCTGCTGAAGTCATGTTTACCTCCGGTCTTTGATAGTAATCGGGTGTTCTTAATTTCAATGTGATGCGAAAAAGCCTTGCACATATCATATATGGTCAATGCCGCCACTGAAGCACCAGTTAGGGCTTCCATTTCAACACCGGTTTTAGCTGTAATGCTCACGGTACAGGTTATTCTAACCTCATCACCATGGGGCTGAATGTCCAATTTGCAGTTTTCCAGCGCCAATGGATGGCATAAAGGGATCAAGTCACTGGTTTTCTTGGCGGCCATTATTCCGGCAGTAACTGCTGTCTGAAAAACAGGTCCCTTTTTAGTCATTATTTCCCCCTGTTGCAGATTTTGCATGATTTCTTGGTTCAGTACCACTGTACTTTCAGCGGTGGCGATGCGTTTGCTTGCGCCTTTATCACCGACATCCACCATAGTGGGATTACCCTGCTCATCAATGTGGCTAAATGTTTTCTGGTCACCCATATTTACCGGAATTAATTCATTAATTTAGAGATTATTCGGCACATTTTATAACCTAATGATCACCGTTCAACAAGCGGAAAATCTAATTTTTGAAAGGAATCTGAGATTAAACACTGAACTGGTGCCCCTGCCAGAGGCCAATAGACGACTAGCATGCGAAGATATCAGGGCCGATCGAGACTTTCCACCATTCAACAGGGTAACCATGGACGGAGTGGCCATCAATATGGAGGGCTGGAACCAAGGCCGTCGAGAATTTCACATAGCCGGTGTCCAGGCAGCCGGAGAATTCCCTAAGACATTAACTGATTCCCAGCAATGCCTGGAAGTGATGACCGGCGCTGTACTCCCTCAGGGTGCGGATACGGTAATTCCTTATGAGCATTTACAAAAGGCCGCTAATGGAAGTGTTCAGATCACGGTGGACCCCCGGCCTGGTCAAAACGTACACAGACAGGGCAGTGATCGTCGGGCGGGAGAGGTTATTATTAAATCAGGTACCCTAATGGAGCCACCGGAGATTGGTATCGCAGCTACTGTAGGGAAATCTGAGCTAGTGGTCCGGGAATTGCCAAAAATTGCCATCATATCCACCGGCAATGAGCTGGTAGAAGTGCACGAAAGTCCCTTGCCTCATCAGATCCGCAGCTCCAATGCCCACACCATGGAACAAGCCCTGGCCAGGTGGAAGATCCAGGCTCAACGGTATCATTTAATCGACGATCTCCAGGGAACCATTGCTAAACTTGGTGAGCTTATTAATAGCTATCAGGTCCTGATCCTGAGCGGTGGGGTTTCTAAGGGAAAATTCGATCATGTCCCGCAAGCTTTGGAACAGCTGCAGGTAGACAAACACTTTCACCGCATCAGCCAACGCCCCGGGAAACCTTTTTGGTTCGGGTCTCACCCTTCCGGCTGCCTGGTATTTGCCTTCCCCGGTAATCCGGTCAGCGCTTTTATGTGCTTCAACCGCTATTTTAAACCCTGGATGGATCAGCAACTGGCATTTAGAACATCGAACTTTATGGCAGAATTACAGACCGATATCAATTTTAAGCCGGATCTAACTTATTTCGCTCAGGTTAAGGTCGAATCCTTACAGGAAAAGATAATCGCATGGCCCGCTGAAGGACACGGATCAGGAGATCTGGCCAATCTGGTGAAAGCCGATGGGTTTCTGGAGCTACCCAAAGGTCAGGATACTTTTGCTGCCTTCTCCAGATATCCGCTATATCTTTATAGAGATCTGTAACCCTGTTGCTGCCACTTTTTTAAGCTTTCCAGGTCGTGTACGCCCTGAAATATATCAATATAGGGAAGCGCTGCCATCATCCCCGACACCTGGGGTTCATAATCCGATTTGCCGGCGTGAGGATTGAGCCAAATAAGCTTTTTAACCCTTCTTTGAATATAGGCCATGGCCCATTGGAGCAATGCAGTTTCTCCGGTGTCCCAGCCATCGCTGATCACCAGTACCAGAGTTCTTTTATTGAGCATTTGAGCACCGTAGTTTTGAATGAACTGATCCAGGGCGTACCCAATACGGGTTCCTCCCGACCAGTCCGGAACCTGTTGACGGAGTTTGTCCAGACTCTTTTTGAATGAATGCTGTTTCAACCAAGGACTGATTCGATAGAGTTCGCTGCCAAAGACGAAAGTTTCCAGCGCCCGATAATTGTTCTGAAAGGCGTACAATAACTGTACGGTAAAGGTGCCAAACATCTCCATGGACCGGCTTACATCGCAGAGGATCACCAGATCAAGTTTATGCAACTTGGGTTTTTTATGATAAAGCTGCAGGATTTCTTCCCGTCGCAGGTTTTTTTGCAGGGTTTTGCGGATATCCAGCGTATTACCGGTTTTGCTGCTATCCACATACCTTCTGCTGTGACGATTGGCCCAGTCTCTGGTAAAACGTTTTAATACCTTGACCAAATCCGCCACTTGCTGTGCCTCATATTCAGGCAGTTCAGGCTGTTGCGCCTTACCTGAACTATAAAAGGACGTTTCCCTGGAAAGCTCCGTTTGCTGACGATACAGCCAGTTTTTAAGTTCCGGAAGACTTGAAGCCTTGGGTTGGGGTTGGTTTTTGTCCTTTGCTGATTTTGTTTTTGCCCCGAACGACTTAAATAGGTCCGTCCAAAACTCTTGAAAAAAGTCATCAAAACTTAAATGTTGAGCATAAGTCTTAGCTAGTAAAGATCTAAGCAACAAGAGGAACTGGTCCCAGTTGGTAATGGTGATAGCCCCCAGAACTTGCAATGCTTCCGTTTCCTCATGGGTACCTATTTTGAAACCTTTGGTGCGTAAGAATCGGCAGAAATCCACCAGATGCTCAGTGAGTGCGCCTGGCTTGCGGTGAGAAGCAGTCATATTAATTTAGTTTGGAGCTCACTCCGGTCTTTTCCCAAAGCTCTGAAAGGGAGTCCTGCAGATGTCGTGTATCCTGCCAATCCTTTATAATCAGACCGAGGGTCTGCGATATCAGTGGCTTGTCCAAATGATCTATGTGCATACTGGCCAGAGCTCGCGCCCAATCCAACGTTTCTGCAGTTCCCGGAACTTTATCCAGCCGAAGTTTTCTCACCTCCTGCATAAATTTCGCAATCTGCTGAGCCAGTTGCTTGTTTATATCCGGTACCTTATGATAAATGATCTCCAACTCCTTTTCCAGGCTTGGATAATCTATCCACAGGTATAGGCAGCGACGCCTGAGGGCATCGGACAACTCCCGCACTCGATTACTGGTAATCACTACTTGTGGGATCGCCTGTGCTTTGATAGTCCCTATTTCGGGAATAGTGATCTGCCAGTCCGAAAGTAATTCCAATAAAAAGCTCTCAAACTCCTCATCGGCCCGATCCAGCTCATCAATTAACAATACCGGTCTTTTTTGTGAGGTAATAGCCTTAAGCAAGGGGCGTTTCAGCAGGAAATCATCGCTGAATATTTGCTTTTCCTTTTGGTCGATACTCTCCTGAAGCTGCTCAGACATTTTCAAATATAGCAACTGCTTTTGATAGTTCCATTCATAGAGACTGTGATTGACATCCAATCCCTCATAGCATTGCAGTCGGATGAGTTCAGTATCATGAAGCGTGGCCAGCACCTTGGCGATTTCGGTCTTCCCCACCCCCGCTGGTCCTTCTACCAACAGTGGTTTTTGCAGCATTTGGGAAAGATGTAATGACATAGTGATGGCATCATCACTGATGTACCCCTGTTCAGCTAGTTGCTGCTGAATTTTAGACAAAGAAGGAAGGTTCATACTATAAAGAATTAGCGGGCTTACGAGAGCCCGCTAACAATTTTAAGATTATGACAATACTGCCTGCAAGGCCCGCCTTGCGTAAACCTTGGCCAAGTGTTTGCGGTATTCCTGCGAAGCAAAATGGTCTCCCATTACTTCCACACTCATGGCCGCTTTTTCAGCAGCAGCTTCAATATTATCATCAGAAGGAGCCTGTCCTTCCAGGGCCTGCTCCACCGCCTGATCCCGGAAAGGTGTACTGGACACCCCGGTAAAGGCCACTCTTACTTTGTCGCAGCTACCGTTTGACCGGGTTATTGATGCCGCACAACCCACTATGGCAAAGCGACTGGCTGGTTGTTCGAATTTAACGTATGTGGACTTGGTGTATGCATCGGGAATGGGTAAGCGGATCTCGGTGATCAGCTCGTTTTCCCCCAAGTCCGTGGTGAATAATCCTTGAAAGAAATCGACGGCGGCAACGGTGCGTTCACCCGAAGAGCTGGCTAACACAATTTCCGCTTCGCCTGCCAACAATGAAGCTGGCCAATCGGCGGCAGGATCGGCATGAGCAAGACTGCCTCCAATAGTACCTTTATTCCGTACTTGTACATCACCGATCTCGGCGGCAGCCTCCACAATCATAGGAATTTTTTCCGACAATAAAGTCGATTTAGCAATGTCGCCGTGGGTAGTACATGCTCCAATCACCAGGTGGCTTCCCTCCTCTTTGATATAGCTCAATTCCCCAATGCCGCTGATATCAATGACAGCGCCTGGAGAGTTTAATCGCAATTTCATGGCCGGCAACAGGCTATGGCCTCCCGCCAAAATCTTGGCATCGGGACCTTTCTGGGCTAACAAATCCAGAGCTTCCTCAACGGATCCGGCTCGACAATATTCAAATTCTGATGGTATCATATGGCAGCCTCCTTTGTTTGTGTTTGCATTGCTTTCCAAACCCTTTCAGGGGTTAGTGGCATAGTTATATCACTGACTCCGAAAGGAGATAATGCGTCAATAACGGCATTAACCACCGCCGGCGTGGCAGCTATAGTTCCCGCTTCACCTGCACCTTTTACTCCTAGGGGATTATGAGGGCAGGGGGTAACGGTTCGATCCAGTTCAAACATTGGCAGGTCATCGGCCCTGGGCATGGTATAATCCATGAATGAGGCACTAACCAGTTGCCCGGACTCATCGTAGATGGCTCCTTCATACAAGGCCTGCCCAATACCATGGGCAATTCCCCCGTGAAGCTGACCGTCCACGATCATGGGATTGATCACGTTACCCACGTCGTCGCAAGCTACGAAACGCTCCAACTTGACTTTTCCGGTTTCAGGATCCACTTCTACCACCGCGATATGTGCTCCAAAAGGATAAGTGAAATTGGCAGGGTCGTAGAAACTGGAAAAGTCCATTCCGGGCTCCAGCCCCTCCGGATAGTCGTGAGGCACATAGGCCGTCAGGGCCACATCTCCAAAGCCAATAGATTGATCCGAACCTTTTACCGTCCACTGCCCGTTGGCGAACTCCAGATCAGTTTCGGCAACTTCCAACTTGTGAGCGGCAATCTTCGCTCCTTTCTCTAAGACCTTATCAATGCTCTTCATAATAGCGCTCCCTCCTACGGCCAAACTTCTGGAGCCATAGGTTCCCATACCAAAGGCCACTGACTCAGAATCCCCATGAACGATCTCAACATCCTCCATGGCAATCCCTAACTTATCTGCTACCACCTGGGCAAAAGTAGTTTCATGTCCTTGACCGTGGGAATGCGAACCGACGTACACACTTACCTTGCCGGTAGGTTGTACGCGAACTTGCGCCGACTCGTACAATCCGGCTCGAGCCCCCAGGGAGCCCACCACCGCAGAAGGAGCAATCCCACAGGCTTCAATGTAGGTGGAGAACCCTATTCCCAGTAGTCTTCCCTCTTCACGAGCTTCTGCCTGTCGTGTTCTGAATTCCTGGTAATCCACCATGTCTAAAGCTTTCTCCAGTACCGGCTGATAATTACCACTGTCGTATTGCAAGGCAACCTGGGTTTGGTATCCTGGTTGATCCACACCATCGAAGGGAGGTATGAAGTTTTTGAATCTCAATTCCGCCGGGTCCACATTCATTTCCCTGGCGGCATTATCTAAAAGCCTTTCCAACAAGTAGGTAGCCTCAGGCCGGCCTGCACCCCGTAAGGCGTCTACAGGAGTAGTATTGGTAAATACCGCTGTAAGATCTATGTGAATAGCGGGAGTAGTATATAACCCTTGCAACAAGGTCCCATGCAGGTAGGTGGGAACGCAAGTGGAGAAAGTTGACAGATAAGCACCTAAGTTGGCTACCGTTTTCACTCTTAAACCTTCGATTTTGCCATCTGCATCGAATCCCATTTCTGCTTTGGTAACATGATCTCTACCATGTGTGTCGGTCATAAAGCTTTCGTTCCGTTCGGCGGTCCACTTTACGGGACGTTTAATCTGACCGGAGCACCATACCATTAGAGCCTCCTCAATATAATGTGGAATTTTACTACCAAAACCGCCTCCTACATCTGGTGATATTACTCTTACCTTATGTTCTGGCAATCCCAAAACGAAAGCGGATAAAAGCAATCTGATCAGGTGGGGATTTTGAGAGGTGGTGTATAAGGTATACTTTTCAGATGCTTCTTCGTAATGGCCAATAGCCGCTCGCGGCTCAATGGCATTGGGGATCAATCTCTGATTGACAAATTCCAATTTGGTGACATGTTCGGCATTTTCTATGGCCTCATCGGTGGCCGTCTTATCTCCCAGTTCCCAATCATAACAGGTGTTATGAGGAACATCGTCGTGTACCAGAGGAGCATCTGCTGCCAGCGCATCGGGCCCCTGAACTACAGCCTCCAGCATTTCATAGTCTACCGACACCAATTCGGCACCATCTTGAGCTGCTGCGGCGGTTTCCGCAATAACTACCGCCACCGCATCGCCTACAAAACGAACTTTATCCGCCACCAACAAGGGATGTGGGGGTTCTTTCATGGTGTCTCCATTCTTAAAATCCACTTGCCATCCACAAGGAACGCCCCCAATTTCAGCATTGGCAATGTCTGTCCCTGTAAATACCGCCACTACGCCATCCACCGCGGTGGCCTGAGATATATCTACGCTATTTATTTTGGCATGAGCGTGATGACTTCTCACAATACTGGCATAGGTCATTCCAGGCAATACAATGTCGTCCGTAAAATTTCCTTTGCCCGTTAAGAACCTCTTGTCCTCAACACGCTTTACTGATTTACCGATTATACTAGCCATGACTTACCTCCTTATATTTCCTTGATGCGTGATAAATGGCTTTCACGATGTTGTGATAGCCTGTACAACGGCAATAATTACCTTCTAAACCGTGTCGGATTTCTGCTTCGGATGGCTGGGGGTTGTCTTCCAGCAGTTGTACCGCAGTCATGATCATACCGGGGGTACAAAATCCGCATTGAAGGCCATGCTCCTCTTTGAAACCCTCCTGCAAAGGATGAAGCTCTCCATTTTGGGCCAGTCCTTCTATAGTGGTAATGTCGGATCCGTTAGCACTAGCTGCTAAAACGGTACATGACTTAACTGCCTTACCATCCATGATAATAGTGCAGGCACCGCAACTGCTGGTGTCACACCCCACATGGGTTCCGGTAAGTCTTAATTCTTCTCGGATAAATTGAACCAGCAAAGTACGACTATCTACTTCGCTTTCGCGATGCTGTCCATTTACAGTAACGCTGATTGGAACTCCCATAAATTGTAAGATTTTACGTTGCTTAATGATTTAAGTCCAGCCCTCCAAACATTTGGAATTGCTAAGAGAGCAAGGAATATAATATAGGACTTAATTACTTTTAAAGCAACCGTTGTATCAGCCTTATAGAGCTCCGTACGTCTGCTCCTAACTAGCGATTATAGCAACCAATACCAACAGGCCGGTAATCACTACGGCGTACAAAAACGTTTGACCATGAAGTATGCGTCGCGCTAAGGAGCGTGGGAAAGGCATTACCCCCCGGGAGAGGTAGTAGTAGCGATATTTCCTGGCTCTACTGAAAGCCCTTAGACTGGCCACGATGAGGTGGATGATGATGTAGATGCCAACAAAGAATAATACGTTCATAGCTAACCGGTGAATTGTAAACAAATAGCGATGTTTTATCATACATTACCGCTTAATCTGCCCGGCAAGCCAATTGATGTAATATTGTAAAAGAAATTTTATATTAAAGCGGTGACTATAGGTCAAGCAATTCCGAAAGGTTCTCAATAATATAGTCGGGTTCGAAACCCAGGTTGTCCAAACCAATGGTGGATCGCTTGAGCCAAGCAACCTGCAAGCCAAAAGACTTGGCCCCGGCTACATCCCAGGTGTTAGAAGAGGCAAAGAGAATATTCTTAGCCTTGCGATTGGTGGCATCCACTGCCAGTTGGTACACCTCGCAACGAGGTTTAAACTTACTAATGCTGTGGGCACTGAGTATCCAGCTAAAGTAAGATGTTAGTTGATTGTGGTCAACGGCATTGTTTAGCATCTGGGGATCGGCATTGGACAAGATCGCCAATTGATACTTTGACTGTAATTCAGTCAACACAGATTTCACTTCGGCAAAGGCCGCAAGTTGGTCATATTCCTGAGCCAAATGGGCTTTTATTTTTTTATTGAGAGGTAGTTTCAACTGTGTACATGCAAACTCAAGGGTGTCCATGGTAATCTCGCTAAAGGGTTTATAGCGTTCCATTAAAGTACGCAACCAGGTGTATTGAAGCTGCTTGGCTCTCCATAGAGCACTGAGCTGAGTAGCCTGATCACCATAGTACTCTTCCAATAGCTGATCCAGGGAATTAACATTAAATAAGGTGCCGTAAGCATCAAACACCAATACTTTTACCTTCATGATGATCTCATTTTGTAAATCTAGCTGAAAAGATTCGTGGAAGATGATGATTCAGGGACTGCCAGCTAATTCCACAATCGTCGGAAACGTA
>Ga0224508_10002038_pt1 | contig 17609 bp, 25 predicted proteins | sample SF_Jan12_sed_USG_4_FD_170157 | JGI IMG/M metagenome (GOLD analysis project Ga0224508, IMG submission 170157) | Sediment microbial communities from San Francisco Bay, California, United States - SF_Jan12_sed_USGS_21 | ecosystem: Environmental > Aquatic > Marine > Sediment | place: USA... | reverse complement strand
TGGGTTTAAAAAAAAAGGGTATGACAAAAAAGGGTATGACAAAAAAGGATACAAAGATGGATATGATGAAGATGGATTCAATTTCAAGGGTTATAATAAAGATGGGTTTAACAAAAATGGTTATGACAAAAAAGGATACGACAAAGATGGGTTTAACAATCGGGGTTTTTCTATAGATGGAATTCACATCGATACAAAAATTGCTTTTGATAAAGATGGGTTTAACAAAAATGGTTATGACAAAGATGGGTTTAACAAAAATGGTTATGATAAAAATGGTTGTAACAAAGATGGGTTTAACAAAAATGGGTTTAACAAAAATGGATATGATTTAGACGGGTATGACAAAGATGGATATGATGAAGATGGATATGATGAAGATGGATATGATGAAGATGGGTTTAACAAAAATGGATATGATGAAAAAGGATACGACAAAGATGGATATGATGAAGATGGATATGATGAAGATGGATATGATAGTAAAGGATATGATGAACTAGGATATGATCACCTAGGTTATGACAAAGAAGGATACAATCAAGAAGGATACAATAAATTCAATAAAAAGAAAAATGAAGTACAGAGTGATTAAAACAATGGCCTTGATTCTTTTGTCAGGATACTCCACCAGTTTTTGAATTTCCTGTATTGTAGGTGCAAGGTCTGCATACCTATGACATCTCGGTAAACACTCAAGCAATGCTGATTCCTAATTTTTTATTTTTTTAAACTAAGATTTTTCAGTTTTTGGTAATTATTCTGTATTTTTATTATTTTGTGGAGTATCATGCCAAGACCTAGTAGAAATATTGCCCCACCAATAATTTGCCCGGCAAATGATTCAAGACAGTCAAGATTTGACAGTATTACCCTTGAATCAAATCCCAAAGTGACAAATACAAACAGTGCCATTCCTGTAAACCCCTTGCATTCAGGTACAGAAGAATCCAAAAGTAAAAACCCATCAATGCCAAAAATCATCAAGAAAATTCCAGTGATTGGCAAAAGTTTAGTCTTCATTTTACAAATCTCAGGCCAAATCTATTTTTTGAATTATAATACTCAAACATTGCCTCAGACACTGCATTCCCACAATCAACCCTGATTGTATGATATCCGTTTTCAAACATAAATGGACCGCCACAGGTAAACGCAAATGTCTCAGTGGTGTTTGCATCAGTTTTCAGACCAGATGAGTCGATTTTTCTCCCGGTAGGACTGAGAATGGTAAGGGTTGCAGGAGAATAAAACGCATGGTTAAACCACACATGAATGCGAATCTCATCATCATCGCTGTAAAACTGCTTGTCAATTGAAATTACAATTCGTGAGTCTGTTTTCATTTTCTTGTTCTGCCTCGGAAACTCGCAACCTGCTGATCCTCTAAAGTCACATTCCAAATGGAGCAGTTATGACTGATGAAATTATCATAACCAAAATAATAAGACCAAATGCCTTTGCGGTCCCAAAGCCATTTACTATTTTCACAGCTTTGACTGAGACGACAAAAATCCATACCACAAATGCAATTGCGGTAATGACAAATAATGCCACATATGCTAACACGGGTCCCATCATTGATAGCACCTGTTTTTCATCAATATCTGATTCCATTATTGACGAAGGATCAATTGATGCAAGAGAATCCATCATCAAAAATATCAAAATTGAGAGAACCACAGACATTGGGATGGTAGGAACATTAGCATGAAAGAATACAGAAAATACCTTTTTCCAATTCGTGTTCCCTCCAAGCTTTTTTCCAATAAAGTAACACAGTAGAAATGAATACACTCAGCAGACTGATTGCTACAAATAAAATAGGATCTAATTCATCTGATTGAAAAGTTACATCGTCAACATCCTCAAAATATACTTCATCAAGAGGAACCATGACAAAAGGTAGTAAAATCAGCACACTAAGAACAGAAGATAATACAAAGACTCCAATTGACTGTACAAAGTATTTTTCCTCATTATCCCGTATTTGTGCAAATGCTGAATTTGGTGCAGTGATTATACGTAAAATAATATTTAGATCAAAAGAAGACAAGTAGAACAAACATTGCTATTTTGTGATGTTCATAGGTATTGTGATTGTTTTATCAGAATATCCATATCGTACATTCTCAAGAAGGTTACAAGATACCTGCAATAAAATTCTCTTTTTCATTGATTTTTGCATCAATACAGATCATCAGATGAAAAGTATGAACGAATCATTCATTTTGTTTTTATGTAAATTTTACAAATACAACATAATGTCTAATCAGATTAATCAAAACAAATCAAGCCCAAGCTGGGAAGAAGTACAAGGACTGTCCTGGATTTTTTACGAGGACTAGTTTCTTTAATTTTTGTGGGTCTAAAAATCCACAATTTCTCCCATACAAAATATCCGAAGTACTTGAACAACAACCCAATCATGTATTTTCAATATTGCCAATAATAGGATATTTTTATTGTTCCAATATGATTGAAGAGTCCAATCTACTTACAAATTATATTATTGCTGCAAGTCCAGAGTCCAGAGGATACATTGAAGATTATACAAATAACATGTACCTTAGCTGTTGATTCAATACTAAACATAATTCAACAGGTAGAACTTGGACATGAATTCTCTCAAATCTAATGTTTAAATTGTCTAACCAATCAATCATCATTTCAATAAACTAAAATCTAACAAAATTACAGCCATAATGGAACGCAAAAAAGAGCCACCACAGTACCAATTCCCATCAAGTTCGTACCCAAAGTGGTCCGCATCAAACAACATGTTTTAAAATAATGCCGAGTATACTATAGTGAGAAACTAATTTTACAATACCGCTAACGGTACGCAGACGGTCGGGTCCACTACTCTGATGTCTCTTTTTAGGTTCCGCCATAATAATGAGGATATAACATGAAACTATCAAAAGTATTCTCAAATATGTCTACTCAAAGTTTTTCCCACTATTTGGATCAGATTTGACTTAAAGTGAGTTGATCATATCTTCAAATCCCGATGCAGGTTTTTCAAACATTCCTAGTTGATGTTCTTCAATTAGTCTGTCAACTAACTGTTTGTTGTAAAGATAGTATTTCCTTTTACGACCAAAGTCCAGTGTAGTTGTTATAACATTGTCTTTGATCAACTGCGAAAGATAAAGAGACACTGTGGATGGTGACTTTGATACATTAGAAACAATCTGACCAAAACCAAGACCATTTCTACTACCTCCACCATTTAACATTAGAGTGTATATGATGTCTCGAGGGGTCTTTCTCCTCAATGCTTTTGCAACAACAGATTCTTCATCTGAGAAATATTTGGGGTAGAACCTTGTTTGTCGTGGATGTCTTTCCACTTTGACAGATTCTGTCTTTTCTAATATTCTGAGATGATAACTGAGAACACCATTTTTCAGATTTGTGAGTCTCATTAGATCTCTGAATTGAATTCCAGGATTCTTTCCTATCAATTCTGTTAATTCTATCCTTCTTTTTTTGGCTCTTAACTTTACAGAGTCTGAAAGCGAATTAGCATTTTTTTTACAGTTAAGACATAGACAGCCCCTCATCTAATAATCACCTGTAAATGGAGTGATGAATAAACTGAAAATGATAATGGTAAAAATAAACCAGATGTGAGTGTCATCATTGTTTTCTCACATTGGGTATGTCTTCGTGTTCTAGCCATGCTTCCTTCTTGGTCTGAATTAGTGCCCAAACAGAGCCAATTACAACTCCAACTTGAACTACTTTGGATACCATGCCTAGATGGCCAATTTTTCCTGCATGTTCCAAGCCAAATGCGATTGCACCTGCATCCGTTCTGGTAACTGCATATAATGCAATTATTCCAATTGTTCCTGCTATGGTTACAAGATATGGTGCAGAACTATTTGGACTCTTTAGCATCCAAAATGCTACTGGGATGTATGCTATGGCCACTACCAAAAAGAATGGTCCTTTTATCATGTCTTGTTCTTCAAATAGTTCTTCTGATGTCTCAACAAAGTAAACAGTAGAAGTTGCTATCATAAGACCAACGACAATTCCGACTAAAGATTTTTTGTTCATGTATCTAATATGGTTGATTTTGGATATATTGAATAAGTTTAGACTGCAATCATTTGCAATTATGCTGTTGTAGTTCTAATTACAATGTAGGTAGCAACTGCAAAAAGCACTACTGCAAATACTTTGGATAGATTCTCTTTTGGGGGTTTTTTCAGATGTCTTTACTCCAAAATATCCTCCCATTACTCCTCCAATGATTAACAATACTGCAATTATGAGATCAACTTGCCCTGAGACAAAATATCTTGCAGCAGTTGTAATACCAAATGAGCTTACAGAAACTAAAGATGCTCCTATTGCCTGTATGATGTTTGGGCCACTTGAATACATTATTGTGGGAACTGCCAAAAAGCCTCCACCTATTCCAAAATATCCTGCCAACATCCCTACTGAGAAGCCCGACAATGAGGTATTCTTTTTTAGTAAAACAAGATTTGAACTTCCACTGGTGACTTCGTGTTCGTATGCATTTTTCTTTAGTATCAAAAATCCGACCACTGCCATAAATCCTGCAAAAAGAATCAAGATTCCCAGATGGAGTCCACAATCCAAGTTGGGCACCCAATAGCGTTCCGGCAATTCCAGGTATGGCAAACAAGAGCCCCTTCCTGATTTTGATATTTCCTAACTTTTTGTGATTTAGAATATTGATTCCTGCAATTATTCCAACTGCAAGTGCAGATGTACCTATGGCAAGATGAGTGTCTTTTATGCCTACTCAATACAAAAGCAAAGGCACTGCTAATACCGAACCTCCTCCACCCATAAAACCTAGACTAAATCCTACAATTACGCCTGAGAAAAGAGAAAGATGATGATTGGATCTAATATCTCAACTGGCATCTACTGCACACCTGTTTGGACCAATCTCCAAATCAGGAATCTCAGAATTTACTAATTCCAATTCCCCTTTGTTTACTGCAATTATCTTGCGGTAATTCATTGGTCGTAGACGAGTAATTGCAACTACTTTTTTGATGAATTCTTGTTTTGGGATGTCAAGCCATGGAAGTTTTTTTGATTTTTCTATTGAAGTATAAAATGCACCATTTGTTGTATCTGCATTCTCACCATGATGAGTGGGAAACATCAAAGTTTCATCTGGAAGATTTAGAAGTTTTTCATGCAGAGTATTGTACAGTTGCTCTGTAAACTCTTCTGCTTCATCCCTTAGGTCTGGTCTTCCAATGGATTCTACAAACAAGATATCTCCAGTGAAAACATATTTTTCATCTACGACATAGCTAAGACTTCCTGGCGTATGTCCTGGAGTGTGAATTACTCGTAGTTTTGATTTTCCAAAATATATAATGTTATTATCTTCAACAAAGTTTGCATCATAATCATATCCTTCATACTTTGATAGATACAATTCTGCATTGGCTTTATTTGCAAGTTCACGAGCTGCAGATACATGATCTGCATGTTGATGTGTATCAAATACTTTTGTTATCTTAAATCCATGTTCCTTTGCAATGTCAATGTATTTTTTAAATGGATAAAGTGGATCAATTACAATTGCCTCGCCATTTGATTCGACAATATGAGATAAACAACCTTTTCGAATCTTTTGAACTTGAATTACTTTTGGTTTCTGGGATATTGTAATTGGTTTGAGGATCTGATTCCATCCTGCAAGTCCTCCTGCAAGTGTTTGAGAATCAATTCCTGCTCTTGTCAATGCAAAGCTTGCAACCATTGCGCGGTTCCCATGTGGACAAATTGTTACAACCGTCTTGTCTTTTGGAATCTTTTCCAATGTTTTTTCATTAAAGAGATCACCAAGTGGAATGTTTACACTGCCAGGAATCTGATATTCTGTAAATTCATCTTTATTTCTGACATCCAAGAGAAACACTTGATCTAGATGAGATTCAAGTTGTTCTGCTGTGAGAATTTTTCCTGTCTGACCTTTCTCTGTTTTGCCTTTCCATGAGTAAAATCCGCCTTCCAAATAATGGGCATCAAGACCAAATGATTTCATCATTTGGGCAGTCTCTCTGGCAATTTCTTCAGGCTCAGAAATAAGGACAATTTTCACATTTTGTGGTATTTTAGGCATGATTGTCTGCTTTGCATGAACATCACATACTGCATGAACTGAACCCTTTACGTGACTATTCTCAAATTGACCTTTTGACCTCAAATCAAACAAAAGTAATGGGTTTTGTTGAGATAATTCATCGTTAAGCTGATCTGCAGATAATCCTTGATTTTCTATATTTTGATTCATGTCTAAAATTGTTAATTACAAGATATAATGAGGAAGTTTATACTGCAATCATTTGTAATCATAATTGATACATGAAGACCAAAAAGACCTCAACCATTACTTTCAGAATTGATGAAAAGTATGAGAAAGGATTGCGAAAAGAAGCTGAAGAGAAACGAGTAAGTCTGAACACACTAGCAAATCAAATTTTTGGTGATCATGTAGAATATGATCAGTTCATGAAAAAATTTGGGATGGTAGAGATGAGTAAAGGTTCGTTTAAAGATTTGTTGAATTCCCTTGATGAAAAAAATATTTTAAATTTTGCAAAATCCATAGGTTCCACTGAACCGAAGGACTTCATCTTGTTCAAATGGAAGAAACTGACTCCAGACAGTGTCTCTGAATTCATTAAGATGTACTTTGAGCATTGTGGTTACGGGATGTGTGATATGCAGACAAATGACAGTACTAGTGAGGTTAGTATACATCATGACTTTGGGAAAAAAGGTTCTATCTTTTTGAAGGCATTCTTGGAAGCAATTGTACAATCCTCGCTAGAAAGAGACAGTGATGTGACAATTACTGATAATTCAGTTACGTTACAGTTTTCAAATTAATCTGAATTAAATATAATTGCAAATGATTGCAGTCTAAACATACTCGATATATCTAAAGTTCACATTGTAAAAATATGTCAGCAATTAATAGACAACCTAGTAAAAAATCAGGCAAAATGCCCACTCTCATCATAGCAGGAGTAATTGCGATAGGAGCAGCTCTGCTTTTTGCATATTTGATGTTCTATACCGCACCAACAGAAACAATAGAATTGGTCAAAATAATAGCAGTTACAGATAATGGATGTATTGCTGAGACCATGGATGGTTATGCAGTTAACATTGGTGATTGTAATGCCAAACCAGACCAATACGTTGATGCTCTGGTAGATCAAAAGACAAAGGAACGTGCGGCCTTGATGAATCCAACAAATTAATTTTTTAATTATTTTTTATTTTAATTCGTCATATGTCAATTTTCATGTTTTTAATTTCTAATTAATGACAAGTTACAACATGGTATGACTAAGGGAATTTACTCCTTCCTATTTGCCATTTTTCCAAACGCCACCAATCATCATCTTTGGTACTCACAAAAGATTGTTTCTTTGATCGTTTCAATAAACCAAGTTTAGAATAATTTTTGGTGAACAAAATTTTGCTATTGTCTTTTGAACTCTCCACATTACAATGACAATTTTCTGTTATTTCACCACAATAAGGACAGGAACAGAAACAATATTCAATAGATTCTTTGCATTCAAGGCATAAGGGAATCTCATTTTCTGTGATACTCATAATTTTTTCCTCAGAATGCTTTGCATCAAGATTTCCTTTGGATAATCAATTTTGTGTTTTTTTACTATGTGATTTTTGAACTCATCTGATATCTTTTTGATATCTCCTTCTATCTCATAATTGCATTCAAAACCATAATACCTACAATTCAATACGCTCACTATCACTTAAAGCGTAAATCAAATATTTTAATTATTTTAAAAATAATCTTAACATTTATCATGTTTTATTAAATATATCAAAAATTCTTAAATTTTTCAGTGGAATATCTTTATTTTTTATGAATCACAATAAGCCACATGATGAGTAGTGTGATGATTAGCAACTCCCTGAAAAATACATTAATTTTTGTAGGAATAATATGGCAGTATCTGCACTTGTGTTATTTCTAAAATAGAGATATGCAGCCAAAAGGTGCAAAAGATTCGTTATTATCTGCTGGAAAACCAAAAAATTTACCATGGTTTTACTGGTCAGTTGTTTTAGGATTGCTGGGTTTGGTTTACCTTTACCTATTTTTCAAAAATTAATTTAATGTAGTATTTGCAAGTTATCTATCTGAGCCATGTTCTTTCCACAATTCGGACATGACTTCGTGCAACTCTGATCCATTGTTTTTATTGGCATACCGCATGTGTTGCAGTTCCAGGTTGACATTATAATCCACATTGCATAAACTCAGATATGAAATTATCTGATTGAGACAGTATACTATCTTATAATTGCAAAGCCTGTTGTAGCACCATATGCCTCGATTCCTATTTCTATCATGAGATGATTAACGCAAAATTAACAATAAATATATGGTATCAAAATGACCAATTTGTTTAATTCAGTATTGTAAAATCTGATAAATTTCCATTTTCGCAACATTCTACTTTATTGAGGATGTTGTTGTATTAGTTTTAGATTGAACATCTATGATACAAAGTCCATTTCATGCGCAGTATGTAAACAAGTAATTGGTGAAGTTGATTATGATGCCGAGATAATTCGTCCAAGATGTGGTCAATGCGCAAATCCCACCCCTCACGTTAAAGACAAAATGCCTTACTTAATTTGCACTGATATCTAAACTCTGTTTAGTATTAACAAAAAATTTACAATCTATTGTAACGTATTATTTAATTATGAATTATCCTAAATTATGTTCTTTAATTTTGGGCATAGAGCCACAAATTAGAGGTGTTTTTGTGTATCATTACAATGGCGAATTACTAGCAGGAGGAATGCGGGGTGGCATTAAATCCTATTTACCGCTGGATGAAATGACAAAATCGGTTCACAATACAATCTTACGCTGGAAAACACGCGAATCGCTTTATCCTTTCTTAGGTGCCGGGAAATATTCTATTACAAAATATGAAAAAGTCAAAAGAATTACTCTTCCATTAGATGCTCATGCCATACTTGTTGTGGGCATGGAAGTGAAAGTGAACCATGATCTTATTATTGACAAAATATTTCGATTAATAAATTAAAAAAATTATCTTATTTTTATGAAAAAAATAAATAAGTATTCATTGTCTTTACAGTGTAATTTTTATTTAATGTTGTTACATCTAGAAATGGTAGTAATCGACTGAATGAAAACGTTGATACAATGAAAAAGAATCGACGGACAAGGCCTAAAGAGCCTTGCGGCAGGTTTTCAGAAGATTACTACGTATCATTTCTGTGCTGTTAGCGTAACTATGGTTCAAAAACCCATTTCCGATAAAGGAGGATTACCCTCATGTAATCAAAGTACAATCATAACTGATTTTGAAACAGGGGAGATTTTTTGCAGCACTTGCGGTTATGTGTTTCCTGAACGTATTGAAGATTCAGATCCTGAGTGGCTCTCTTTTTCTTAACTAAAACTGTCATATATTCAAGAATTTTTTCTTTTGATAAATTCCAATATGCTTTCTTTTGAATAGTCAATTCCGTGTTCATCATTCATATGTTCTTTATAGTCATTAACTACCTTATCAATTTCGCCTTTAGATATGAATTTGCATTCATATCCGTAATCATCGCATCTTAGTTTTACCATGATCTCTTACCTAACACTGTCCATTTATTCCCATCAAAGTTTTTGTAGAACGTATGTTGTCAATTCTTCTAATCTTAGAAATAATAATTTGTCTTAGTTCTTCAAGTCTGTCGCATTCCAAGTTTGCTAAAATATCATAGACGCCAAATACTCCGTGAACTTTTTTTACATAGTCAACTGTTTTTAAATCTGAAATAACTTGAATCTCAGAACCTAGCTCGCAGTTTATCAAAATAAAGGCTTTTGACATGATTTTTCATTAATTTTGTCCCTCTATTGCCATTAGGCAAAGTGTTGCCCTGATTGATGGCAACTTACGAATCTTCCACGAAATGGTTTCGCGTAATGATTCTGCATCCTCCGAATTTACTTCTGCTATAATGTCATATGCCCCCCAAGTTCCATGAACCTCTTTTATCTGATTCATGGTTCGTAGTGCAGTTAGAATGCCTTCTTCTCTTCCCAAATCGCAGTTGATTAGTACAAATACTTTTTTCATGATATTGTCAAAACCCCTTTAATCATTATTGTCATAGTATAACTTGGAGAAAATCATATTTTAATAGATTTAAAAAATTTATTTACAAATTTCAAATTAGTATGTAAAAAGTCAAACAAGTTTTAATAAAAATGATTATTATCTTTAATTTCTAGTCATGCCTAATTATGTTTGAAAGAAATGAGAGAAGACTGCCGAATATACAAAGTGTATTGGATGTAATTCATCATTGTTACTTTGTGATTGTAATTGTCCCAAATGTGGCAAACGAGATAACTGCAAATGGAGTTGATGCGAGTTCGTTGGAATCCTTTAGATTATTAATCTTGAAAGACTATGAGTTACTTTAAACAAAAATCCTATATTGATTGTAAGAGAATTAGATGTGAAAAAACCTGTAACTGTGACTGTCACTATGATCCACGATACTATAATCAGATTGTTGGAAGGTACAGAATTATTTAGTCAAATCACATTGAAATGTACTTTATTCAGCAAATAAAAAATAAAAAAGAATGTCTATTACGAACTGTGTTGCTTTGACATGTATTCTTCTGCGGCCTGGCGCATTTCTTCAGGAGAAATATCTTTCTTGTGAGTCGATACCATCCATGAATGTCCAAAGGGATCGATAACACTTCCACATCTGTCACCCCAAAATGCATCCATCATTGGCATTGCCGGTTTGGCACCTGCTTGTACTGCCTGATTGTAGACCTTGTCTGAATCCTCCACGTAGAGATGAATTGTAGTTGATGTGCCACCTACAGTGGTGGGGGCAGTACAGCCCATCTGTGGAAATTCATCAGACATCATTACAAAAGAGTCTCCAATCTGAATCATGGCATGCATTGTCTTACCGTCCGGGGTTGGCATCTGGTAGATTTCTTTTGCGTCAAAGGCTTTTTTGTAAAATTCTATTGCTTCCTTAGAATTGCTTAGAACGATTGATGGAGTTACAGTATGAAATCCATCTGGTACTGGTTTTGTCATGAATGAAAATACATCGTACATGTTAAAAGATTTTTTACCCAATTGATGGTGATTTGATTATAGAATTTTTTGACACTCGAAAAGGAGTGGAGCAATACATGAAGATGGCAAAAGGCTGTGACGGTACAGAACTGACTAATATCCTGCCAAAGAATTTCTAGAAATGGAGTGTGATGAACTTGATCACATATTTCAGGAATTTCCTGACAAAGGGACTGCCGATGCATGGAACATCCTTGGCAAACAGGTACCATAACAGTTACCAAATAGCACAATGAATAATTAAAAAACCACATCATAATACTTACAAAATTTTCATTGATTCTTTTTGAATCTTGTTTAAATCAAAAAATTCCTTATTTTTTTGTTCCACGTGGGTCGGATAAAACACACCTAAACTATATTCCCCAGCACAATGTGCTAGGGAATATAGTTAGGGGCAAAGGTTTTGCACTAATTTTTACTTTGATGAAACGTAATCATTCATTGCTTGACAATTCTCTGTCATGAACTGCTCAAGGTTTCCAAGTTTTCCACTCCACTGTTCAATGGTAAGATCCACACATTTTGCAGTTATTTCATTGGCAGATTCAGTTTCATTCATTGCCTGCTTTACGTTATCCATTACACCAAACACAAATTCCTTATCCGTATTGATATGCTGTTTTGTTCCAAGTATTTTTTCATGGCCTGAAATTAACACATCAAAATCAAAGTCATTTACTAGGGTGTCATGTGCCCTGATATGCTCATCCATGTTTATTGTAACTCCAAATCCTCTGTATGGTGCAGTGTCTGGATGAAACAAGTCAACTGCCATTGCAACTTTTTGTCTTGGTGCCAAAATCACGATATCGCCTTGAGAATGAAATTCTCCAATGTAGGATAACTCCAAGACTTGATTTCCAACTGATAATGTATACGTATCATCAAACGTTATGGTTGGAATGGGCCTATTTGGATCATTCTCAGAAATCAAAATATCTGCAGTATCTGCATGGGCGATGTATTCAATGTCTGATGGAAAAATTTGACCTGCTGCACCTGTGTGATCAGCATGAGAGTGAGAATAAACCATGTGGGTGATTGACTCATCTGTTACTTCTTGAATTGCCTGAATGTATTTTTCTCCGATTGGTTGAGGTGCATCAACAACAATTACTCCTTGACCTGTTGTCAGAAACATTACTTGATAGCCGTTACTTACTAGCCAATAAATCCCGTCTGCAATCTCACCTACAAAATATCCTTTTTGTTCATCAACGATTGGAGCATTTTTGATGTACATCATAGTTTCAGGAAAAACCCCATCTGCATCTTGCATCGTAATTTTTTCTACGAAATGTTTTCCATCAGCAGTTCTGCATTGTCGTGGATGTGATTCCATGGCAGGATTTCCTGCAGCAACACATTCATCAAAATTGTTAATTGAAGATGACATGGGACATTCTCTCTGGTGCTTCATACCATGTGTTGTGAATTAAGACTACACATGTTGCCATATGTCATACCATCCACTCCACATACTGGACTGTATTCCATTGTACAAGCTATTGCAGGTTTTTCTGTTTGCCATCCTCTATGCTTTAATTTTTCAACAGAATCAGATTTTATACAAGCAGGAGTTGCGTCATGATGTTTGAACATCAATTTATTTCCTTCGGCACAAATAATATTGTCTACTGAAATCCCTGCATGTTTTTGATGGAGAGGTTTTAGGTATGGTTTCATAACTCCATCCATGATACACACTTTGCCTGCATAAGCCCCGGACCACATCTATCATCTAAGACACATATCTGGTCAAGTGATGCAAATCCTGGTGCACACATTCCATTATGTGGCATATGATGACTTCCCATCGTACTATCTTTCATTCCATGTTGTTCATCATGATGAGTTCCTCCATGGGATGCAAAGATAGGATCATAGTTTACAACTAGAATTATCGATAGAATTAGAATTCCAAAAAGGATGAAATGTTTTACAATGTGATTATGTTTTTACTCTATTTATGTATCCATTCTAAGACTTGACTATTATTTTAGGAATAAAGAAACGGTATGGAAACTAGTTTAAGAATAATTCCCTTTTCAAGATTGATATCTAGTAATGGAAATTGTCAATTCCCTTTTATGTATTATGTGTCTTATTTCCATTGTGAATTTTTCATCTATTCTGTTGTTTTTGTTATTGACAGTAAGTGTTGTAGGAATTTTTTCAATACCTTCAGTTTTTGCTGAGGAACAGACAGTAAGAATTCCAATTGGTGCAGCATCCCCCTCATGTGCTAATGATGATTCTTGTTATGTCCCAAACAAGATAACAATTAATGAAGACAATGAGGTAGAGTGGATAAATGAAGACTCTACAGTACATACAGTAACCAGTGGAACTTCAAGAGAAGGACATGATGGATTTTTTGATAGTGGAATAATTATACCTCGAGGAGAATTTGAATTTACGTTTAATGATTTTGATGTTGGTACTTATCCATACTATTGTACTGCACATCCTTGGATGGTAGGAAGTGTAACTGTTGTTGATTATCCTGTTGATGTAATGGGTGACGATGATGATATTGCTGAATATGAATCAGATGATTCTTTTGATAACGAAACTTATGAGAGAGAGTCATACAATCAAACCTCAAAATCGCATGCAAAATCAATTCTTGAAAACCAGAGAATGTTTGGAAAATACAAAGTAACTGTTGATTGGATAAGGGTTCTTCCTGCAGTAAATGAGATTAACGGAATTGAGATTTTGATTAGTGATACCACAAAGAAAAGTAGTCATGGTTCTAGTGGTGGATGTGGTGGAGAAGACCACGGTGATGATAAAGGAAAACATGGCGATTCTATGAAAGGAAAGAGTGGTCATGAATGTGAATGCCCACATTTCAAGATGGTAAAAAGATGATTCCTCAAATAGAATTACTTGAAAATGGAGTAAGTCTGGTTGACAGAAGTATGCAGATCAAGCTATTTCTAGGAAACAGTAAATTGACAATACCCATAGTGGCAGATGAGAATCTTCCTGGAAGATATACTGCAGTGTTTGTTCCAACTGTAGCAGGAAAGTATGGAGTAGAAGTACATGGTACAATTCACGGTTCTCCTGTTAATATGATGATTGAAATGGATAGGGTATTCGATAAAAATAAGGTCCCACAATTCCCATAATTGTGACACTTGTTTTATAACACACTGTAGGTAATGACAAACTAAGTGGAGATAATGGAAATGATTTATCTGGTGATTTTTTTAATATGGTAAATGAGTTAAAGGACATGAAAATTTTACAGTTTGTAAAAAAGAAATTCCTATGGGTTATACTTTTAGTCATAACATTTTATGTTATTTTCATTTTGGTTTCGGATGTAGAAAAGATTTCTGAACATTTTTTGCAAATTAGAGCAGAATTTCTATTTTTGACTCTTCTTCTTGTTTTTCTATCTCATGCTGTAAAGAGTTTCCGCCAAAAAGAATTACTAAATAATCTTGGAGAAAAAATCCCATCAATACAAAATTTAGTCATTTACATGACAGGATTATCATTAATCAATACTCCAGGAGGCGTAGGTACTTTCATAAAATCAATTTATTTAAAAAAACAATTCCAAGTTTCCACCAACAAATCAATTTCAGTTATTTTTATGGAGAGATACCATGATTTGCTTGCAGGCACATCAATAATTCTTGTAAGTGTTTCAATGTATTTTAGCTCTGTTTCAATATCTCTACTTGTAATATCATCAATTATTCTTATTGGAATATATGTTATGATAAGGAGTCAGAGATTTTCAGAATCAATATACAAAAAAATTTCAAAAATAAAGTTCATATCAAAAAATCTTCCAGATAGTATGCCAAGTAATTCATTTTCTATTTTAACTAATCCAAAAAATATGACTAAAGGTTGGCTGTTCAGTATTTTTGGATGGTGTATCGATTCATTGGCAGTGTACGTGGTATTTCTTGCATTAAATGTTGATTTAGAGTATCTTGTGATATCTCAAATCTATTTTACTTCATTAGGATATGGTGTTTTGTCATTTTTACCAGGAGGAATAGGAGTTAATGAAAGCATAGCGGATTTTCTCTTAGTACGACAAGGATTGGAACTTTCTGTTGCGACATCCCTTGTCATATTGATAAGATTATCCACCATATGGTTTGCAACAATTATTGGAATAATATTCACTAAATTTGCATTAAAACAAAAAAATTCTTCAAAAACGAATGAAAGGTAAGTCGCATTAAATAGATTTACGAAACAGTGTACCTCATTATCACTTGTTGTGTTTTCTTCTATTACTCTTTACTTCGTCGTGCAGATCTTTTACCATGGAAATTAACAGTTCAACTTCGTGTTTTTCTAGATTCTCTATCTCATGAATTTTTTTTATTATCAAGGATTTTGTAGAGGATTCAACTGACTCATGTTTTTTTAATCTAGAGCCTATCAGTATGGCACCCAATGATGAGATGATAGTTCCTATTATCAAGATTCCAACAAACATCAATCCAATTCCCATTATTCTTCCCATTTCAGTTACAGGTACAACATCCCCATATCCAACAGTAGTTACAGTAGCTGATACCCACCAAAAGGCATCAATCAAAGTAGTGATTTGTGCATCTTCATGAGGAGATTCAATGAGATAAATGGCAATTCCGCTCCCACCAATCACCAAAACAAATATCGCCAGTACAAAAATTAAGAGTCTCAACAAAACTATTCAAGAAGCAGACTACTAAAAACCAAAATAAGATTTTCATGTCAGATAACATGCCTATTTTATTTATTGAACAAATACATTTCAAGGTAGATGGAGATTAAGTCTTTCAAATATCCTATTCCGCAAATATCGTATCTTATCAAGAAAAAACTTTGGGCACAGGTTCTGTTTGCATTGTTTGTTGGATTGTTAGTGGGTCTCGCATTAGGACCAGAAACAGGATGGGTTGAAAAAGAGACTGCTGAAACAATAACAGACTGGTTATCAATTCCTGCCAACTTGTTTTTAAAAATTATTCAGATGATCATAGTTCCATTAATTTTTGCATCAATTATCAGAGGTTTGACATCATCTGGAAGTATTGAGCAGCTTCAAAAACTTGGGGGAGGGGCTGCAGTGTATTTTATCATAACTACTTCAATTGCACTTACAATTGGAATCACCATTGCAACAACAATAGAGCCTGGAAACTTTATTGATAGTAATCTAATCAGGGAAAGTTTTGGCATCGAGGAAATAGAATTAGTTGAAAGTGCAGAACTTTCCATTCACGATATTCCTCAAAGCATAGTTGGTTTGGTTCCAAGTAATCCACTTTCCTCATTTATGTCTGGAGAGATGTTAAGCATCATCATTTTTGCATTAATTATGGGAGTTGCCCTGATCACATTACCTGAAAAAAGCTCAAGACCAATTCTTGACTTGTTAGAATCCATACAACAGTTCACAATGAAAGTTGTTTCTTGGGCAATGCGTCTTGCACCCTTTGCAGCGTTTGGTCTTATGGCAGGAATCGTATCGAAGATCGGACTTTCAGCACTTACAGGACTTGGTGCATATATGGCAACAGTAATTGTAGGACTTTTTGTAATGATGATAGTATATATTATAATCATCAAGTTTCTTGCAAAAAGACCGCTTTCATCTACTCTGGCAATGATTAAGGAGTCACAGCTTTTGGCATTTTCAACTTCTAGTTCTGCTGCAACAATGCCAGTGTCTATCAAAACTGCAGAAGAAAAATTAAAAGTCAAGCCCAAGGTTTCGCAGTTTATCATTCCCTTGGGAGCTACAATCAATATGGATGGTACTGCAATGTATCAAATAATTGCAGTATTTTTCTTAGCTCAGCTCTTTGATGTGAATCTTAGTTTTACAACAATTATTCTAATTGCATTGACTTCTCTTGCAGCATCTATTGGTGCACCATCTGCCCCTGGAACTGGAATAGTTATTTTGTCCACAATACTGATTGCAGCAGGAGTGCCTGTAGTAGGAGTAGTTCTACTATTGGGAGTTGACAGGATTCTTGATATGACTAGAACTATGGTAAATGTCACAGGAGATCTTACCGCTTGTCTATTCTTCAATAAGAGAATCAAAGATGAACCGCCTGAAGAAAAATCATAAAATCATTTTAGAGATTTAGAAAATTATCAAGGATGTTGTACTACTGCATTCATTCGTTCTTTAATTTTAACATCATGTGGATATAGTTTAGTGGTGTTTTATCGTACCCACGTGGAATTAAATTCAAAATAAAAGAAAAAAAGGCAGTTTATTTAACGAAAAGTATGATGTTCTGCAAAAAATGTAATGTTCCTATGAATACTCGGGAAGCTTCTGAATCAGATAGGAGAGGACACAAACAAGAAAATATCTCAACTCAGCACTATTGCCCAAAGTGTGATCAT
>Ga0224508_10002037_pt1 | contig 17610 bp, 18 predicted proteins | sample SF_Jan12_sed_USG_4_FD_170157 | JGI IMG/M metagenome (GOLD analysis project Ga0224508, IMG submission 170157) | Sediment microbial communities from San Francisco Bay, California, United States - SF_Jan12_sed_USGS_21 | ecosystem: Environmental > Aquatic > Marine > Sediment | place: USA... | reverse complement strand
GAACCCGGCCGTAACCCGTCCCCCAACGAGAAGCTGACGTCATAGGCGGCCATGATTTCGCAGATCTCGCGGAAGTGCGTGTACAGGAAACTCTCCCGGTGGTGCGCCAAACACCACTTGGCCATGATCGCCCCGCCTCGCGAGACGATGCCCGTCAGGCGTTTGGCCGTCAGCGGCACGTAGGGCAACCGTACGCCGGCGTGGATCGTGAAGTAGTCGACCCCCTGCTCGGCTTGTTCGATCAACGTGTCGCGGTACAACTCCCAGGTCAGATCCTCGGCCTTACCACCTACTTTCTCGAGGGCCTGGTAGATCGGCACCGTCCCGATCGGTACCGGTGAGTTGCGCAGAATCCACTCCCGAGTCTCGTGAATGCTCTGTCCGGTCGAGAGGTCCATCACGGTGTCGGCGCCCCAATGGGTCGCCCAGACCATTTTTTCGACCTCTTCGTCGATCGACGAACGGATCGCGGAGTTGCCGATGTTGGCGTTGATCTTGACCAGGAAATTGCGGCCGATGATCATCGGTTCGGATTCGGGGTGGTTCACATTATTGGGCAGGATCGCCCGTCCGACGGCGATCTCGTCGCGCACGAACTCGGGGTCGATCCCCTCGCGTGTGGCGACGTACTCCATTTCGGCCGTGATCTCCCCACGGCGGGCATAATGCAGTTGAGTCACGGTATTTCCGGTCTTGGCCTTGAGCGGCTTGCGCAGTTCGGGGAAACGAATCTCGTCCCCCGCCGGATCGGTCTCGCGTTCGCGTCGATAAGCCGAGGACGACCCATCGAGTTCGATCACGTCACCGCGTTCGAGGATCCAGGAGCGTCGCAACGTGGGCAGACCGCTCGTCGGCCGGGGCTCGGTCGCGGGATCACCGTAGGGTCCGCTGGTGTCGTAGAGCCGGATCGGCGGGTTCCCCCCGCTCAACTCGATCTCACGCATGGGTACCGGTACCCCGCGTTGCCTGGATTTGCGGTAGACCCTACGACCAACCGGCCGGCTCATCCTGATCTTTTCCATTTCGAACCTCTCCCGTGCTTGACGGATCGTGTTGTCTTGCGGGAGCGAATGGCCGACGGCCGATTTCCCTGCGCCGGAATTACCCGGATCAGGTTCCGACGGTCGGTGATCCCACCCTCTCAGCCCGGCCGACCCGAACTCCCGCTCAGCCCTTTCATCATACCAAATGCCCTACCGCCGCCCTTTAGTGGCGCTTCTGCGCAAGGCGTTTGACAAAACCTGTCGGTCGATCGAATTCGATTTTGAAACCACCCGAGCGGTCTCTCGAGCCGGCCGAGAGAGAACCGGTTCGTTTTTCTAGAAAACGAATGCCGGCCGGATTCTTCCAACCCGGAACGCAAAAACTACGGAACTGAAATATCGCGCTGGCACACCAATTGCCTTACGTCGGGGGAGCAAAGGAGATCGAGAATGAACACGGTGAAAGTGAACTGGAAGCATTTCTCATGGTGGGTCGGCGGCCTGGCCCTGTTGGCCACGCTGGCCGCACCGAACGTGGCTGCCGCGCAACGAACCGTGGTTGCCATGATCCAAGAACCCTTCGAGGTCAACGGCCAGCGCTATGACGCCGGCGCCGTGGCCGTCCGACAGGTGTCGCACTACAACCCCGCGACGACCTTGAACGAGATCTGGGTCGAACACCGCTGTCTGGGCCTGATGATGGCCGACGCGTCCGACACGACCGGCCTCGGGGGCGACGATCGCATGATCTTCCAACGCAACCCCTCGGGGCAACTGGTGCTGGTCGGGTTCGCCTACCGCAACCAACCCGAGCGCGAATTTTACGGCTACGAAACCGCCGCGACGGGAGGACGCTGGTCCGCTCCGGCGCAACAACCGGTGGAGAGCATCGCATTCATGAACCCTTAGCTTCAAATCTTGACCGGCGGGATCGGTTGATCGGTTTCTTCCGCCCCCGCTGCGATAGGTCCATCCTCTCTCCTCTTGCTGACGCCGCCCAATCCCGGGCGGCGTCGCTTTTTTGGGAGAGAAAAACCGTTATTCGAACGAGGCCGCCAGCGCGGCGCGAGCGAGCAGACGAGTCGAATCGAGCGCGGGTACCACGGCCTCGCCGGGCCCTACGAGGAGCGGAAGCTCGGTGCAGGCGAGTGCAACCGCATCGCAGCCTTTCGCCGCGAGCCGCTCGATCACGTCCAGTACCGTACGGCGCGCGTCATCCGTGATCATGCCGTCCACCAGTTCGACCATGATCACTCGGTCGACTCGATTTCGATCGGCCTCGTCGGGCATCACGCACGCGATCCCGACAGCGCCCATGGATTCCGGGTAGACCCGGGACTTCATCAGGTATTCGGTACCCAACACGCCGACTTTCTTGTATCCGGCGTCTTGCGCCTCGCGGGCGACGACATCGCCGATGTGGAGCCACGGGATCGGTGACGCGTCACGAATCTCCGGGACACCCTGGTGCAACGTGTTGCAGGGGCAAATCACCAGCTCGGCGCCGGTCGCGGCGAGTTTCCTCGCCGAGTCCAGCAGTAGCCGACCCGCGCCCTCCCAATCCTCTTGCCAGATACGATTCATGTAATCGGACAGGCTGAAATTGTGCAAGGTGATTTCGGGGTGCGTGTAATCGCCCAGCCGACGCGTCGCCTCCGCACAAATCATCCGGTAGCAAAGCGCCGACCCCTCGTAGCTGGAAGCGACGATACCGATGTGTTTGGCCATGCCCCCTCGTGCTGCCCTAGCGCAGCCGTCCGTCGGCAACGGGAATCACCCGCCCACCAACCTGGATAGAAAAAGTAGAGTCCTTCTCGCTTGCCCGTAAAAACAGCTTCGACGCCCGGCCCATCTCGACCCCCTGCTCGACGGTCAGATCGATCGAGGCGTCCCCGAAATACCGATGCCGGACGAGCCAGGCGGCAAGACAACCATTGGCGCTTCCGGTCGCCGGATCCTCGGGGACCCCGAACGCGTCTGCGAACATCCGTGCGTGGACATTGTTCGACGCATCGACCGTTTCCGCCGCAAAGAAGAAGATCGCCTTGTGGCCGAGCTCACAGATCCTGTCGTACGCTTCTCCGTGGAGCCTGGCCCGGCGCATCGCATCGAGCGAAACGACGGGGACGATCAGGAACGGTAATCCGGTCGAGACTTGCTCGATCGGGAAACGCCTGTCGATGTCGGTAACCTCCAGCCCCAGCACCTCCGCGACGACGGCCGCATCGAGGCCGCCCTGGAACTCCGGGCTATTTTGCGTCATCCAGATCAACTCGCCGGCGCTGTCGCTCGCGAACCGCACAGGGATCGCCCCGGCCCGAAGATCGAGCGTGAGCGTCTCCGGCTTTTCGTCGAGCAACTCGTTGGCGATGACCCAGGACGTCCCGAGCGTCGGGTGCCCCGCAAACGGAACCTCCGCCTGCGGGGTGAAGATTCGCACCGGCCAGCCCCTCGCGCTCGGTTGGTTCTCGAGGATAAACGTGCTTTCGGAGAAATTCATTTCGCGGGCCAATGCTTGCATCGTTTCGCCCTCGAGCGAACCGGCATTGAGGAACACGGCTAGCTGATTCCCCTTGAACCGTTCCTCGCAAAACACATCGACAATCAGGTACCGCGTTCCACGCATCTGTTGGCCTCCTTACTCGCGTCGGGCCGCTCGCAGATCAGCCGGGGAAGGTCCATCATCGATTCGAACACCACCGCGCCATGCGCGGCGAGCGCGGCGCCGTCGGATCGTTCGGTGTAACCGAATACCGTCATCCCCGCCGCGCGGGCGGCCCGCACGCCCGGTACGCTGTCCTCGACGACGACGCAACGCCCGGGCACGACACCGCAGGCTTCGGCCGCGAAAAGAAACAGATCCGGTGCCGGTTTGCCGTGCCGGACCTGTTGCGCACTGAACAAGCGGCCCTCGAAACGAGGCAGCAGCCCGGTCAGCGTGAGGGTCACGCGCATCTTTTCCAACTCGCCGCTCGAGGCGACGCAGAACGGCATGTCCAAATTCTCAAGCAGTTGCGGTACACCTCGAACCGCTTGGAGTCGTTCGCGACGGAACGCCTCGAAGGTTCTGCGTTGGAGATCTCCGATGAACCGGTCCGGGACCGGGCAACCGAGCTCCTCCTCGATCTGCTCGATGCACAGCGGCATCGACAGCCCGATGAAACGACGGCACACCCGGTCGTACGTCCAATCGAAACCGAGTTCATGGAGCGCCGACGTGAAGACCCGGTTGGAGATCGGCTCGCTGTCGACCAGCACGCCGTCGCAATCGAAGATGACGAGCTCGCAGCTCACGCCATGGAGTCGATTTTTAGGGCGAGCTCGAAGTCACGATCACTGATTCCGTCGCAATCGTGGGTGCGTAGATCGATGACGACACGGTTATAGACGTTGAACCACTCGGGATGGTGATCCATCCGTTCGGCAGCCAGGGCGACGCGGCTCATAAACCCGAAGGCCTCGACAAAGTCGGCAAACCGGAGCGCACGGTGAAGCTTGCCGTCGCGGAGTTCCCAGCCGGGCAACCGGGCCAGGCCCTCGGTGACCTGTTGGTCGTTCAATCGGGTTGGTTTCCCCAATTTTTAGCCCCCTTTTTTTGCGCGTGCCGGGTGGTCCCGCGTCACAACGTCAGTATAGTTTAGCCATGCAAGACTCGCACCGATCGATCGACCGCCAACTCGTCGCGGTCTACGCGATGATCCGGAAACTCAACTCGCAGAGCGATCCGGGATCCATGCTCGAATCGATCCTGGACATGGCTCTGGAGGTCGTGCACGCCGAGCGTGGGATGATCCTGTTACGCGATTCCGAAACGGAACGTTTTTCGGTGCATCTCGCCCGCAACCTGGAACACGAGACAATCGCCGAAGCGGGCGCTTTTAGCAGTGGTATCGTGGCGCAGGCCGGCGAGGGCAAGGCCGTGTTGTCCCTGGATGCCAGAAACGACACCCGTTTCAACGAACTCAAGAGTGTCAGCCTTTACGGCATCCATGCGCTGATGTGCGTGCCGCTACGAGCCCACGATAAGATCATCGGCGCCGTTTATGTCGACAGCAAGGAAGACGGGCTGTTCACCCCGGACGATCTGCGTTTTCTGGAAGCATTTGCAGATCACGCGGCCCTGGCGTTGACCAATGCGCGCCGGTGTGTCGAACTCGTCGAAGATACGGAACGGCTACAGCTCGCAGCCGCCGAACGCGCCGGGCGCGGCAACTTGGTCGGTGACTCGCCCCAAATGAAGGACGTCTTCGACCTGATCGGCAAGGTCGCAGCCAGCGAACTGCCGGTGTTGATCCAGGGCGAAAGCGGCACCGGCAAGGAACTCGTCGCGCGAGCGATCCACTTCGAGGGCGCGCGCAAGACGCGGGCGTTCGTCAGTGAAAATTGCGCAGCGATCCCCGATACGTTGTTACAGAGTGAACTGTTTGGACACGTGCGGGGCGCGTTCACCGGGGCTGACCGGGACCGTTCCGGGTTGTTCGAGCAGGCCCACGAAGGAACGCTTTTCCTCGACGAAGTCGGCGACATGTCGCAGACCATGCAGTCACAACTCCTGCGCGCGCTGCAGGAAGGTGAAATCCGTCGTGTCGGTGGGACAATGCCGATTCATGTCGATGTTCGGGTGATCGCGGCGACACATCGCGATCTCCAACAGGAGAGCGAGGCGGGACGCTTCCGCCAGGACCTGTTGTATCGGTTGCAGGTCCTGCTGATCGCGCTTCCGCCCCTGCGGGAGCGCAGCGGCGACGTGCTGCGGTTGACACGACACTTTCTTCAACGCATTGCGGCCGAGCGCGGCAAGCCGGTCCAGGGCATCGATGGGGACTTGATCGAACGGATGGAACGCTACGCTTGGCCCGGCAACGTCCGTCAACTCCAAAACACGATGCAAAGACTCTCTCTGCTGGCCGGCGATGGGCCGATCCGGTCGGAACTGCTGACGCTCGATCCTGACCTGCGGCGACAACTCGAGGGCAGCGACCCGGTGGAGGCTGCGACGCCGCTATCCCTTTCGTCGAACGAGCGCGAGCGCATCATCGATGCGTTGCGCGCAGCCGCGGGCAACCGCTCTCGGGCGGCGCGACTGCTGGGGATCTCCCGGGCAACGATTTACCGCAAGATCAAAGAACTCGAACTCTAGCCGTCAAAATGTTCGAGTCTCGAAAGGCTCGGCAAAAACGACAGCCGAGTAACGGTTGCGGATCGTCCGTACCAGGGCGTCCCAACCCTGAAGGCTCTCCAGTTTTGGCGATCCCGGCGGTGGGATGTGCGTTGCCACGATGCCGTTCGGCTGAAGCACTTCGGTAATTGCCGTTTCCCAACGCGGGTCGATGAGATACCAGTAAGGCATGAACGCGAGATCGACCGCGCGGTCACCCAGATCGGCCGCGCGAAGATCCTCTGCGGTGGCCTGGGAATCGCCCATGTGTAACACCGTCGTGCTGCCCATCTCGATGAAAAAACCGATATTCTCGACCGGGCTGGCGGGGCCATGGTGCATGAAAGCGGGTTCGATACGTAGCTCGTCGAGCACAAACGGAACGGAGGTCCCGTCCCTCGAGAGACCGACGTGTACACGGCCGGCCAGGCTCACCGGGTTGCTGCACGCGCTGCGCATCTGTTCCAGCGCCTGCTGGGTCGAGATGAACATGGCCAACGGGTTGGAGTCGAGGAAGCGGCACACCGCGCCGGGATGGAAGTGATCGGCGTGATGATGCGTCGCGAGGACCACATCGACCGTGTCGAACGGCGGTGAGGCCGTCTCGACCGGTTCGCGCGCTTCGAACGAAAGGCTGGCGAATCCCTCGATTCCCTCGCGGAATAAACCGTCGATGAGCACTTTATGTTGACCCGAGGTGAGCAGGTACCCCGCGTTGGCCAAATACATGATCTCGATCCGTTCGTCGGCCGTGCGCTCCGGAGCAGGTGGCTCGGGGCTCTCGCAGGCTGTGAACAACAATGCGACGGCGACGGCCGGCAGAAACAAGGTGTGGGTTTTTTTCATGGTTCGCTCGAGTCGCGGATCATACCATCCAGGCGCCGCATCAGGACGTGAAGCTCCCGTGATACACCTCGGTACGGTAACGCAGGACAACTTCACCGTTGAGCTCATGGGCACGGAATAGGCCGTCGAGCGCCTCGATCATCTCCGGATGACCGGCACAGCCGGGCTCCGGGGTGTAGGAAGCGGACAGGACACGGCCGATCAGACCGTCGCGGTCGAGTCGTTGCTCGTTGGCTAACCGGTGGAATTTGCCGCGTTCGGGACCGAACAATCGCCGCCGCGCGTCCCCGTCGACACCGTGGGCTCCTACGTTGTGATAATCCGTACCGTATTGCTGGAGCAACTCCTCGTACTCCGTCATGAAACGGTTGTGCCCCGTATCGCGGACGTTCCAGATCAACGCGACTCGCCCGCCGAGCTTGAGGATGCGTTTCAACTCGACAAGCGTCGGCTCGAGGTCGAACCAGTGAAAAGCCTGCGCCGCAGCGGCAAGGCCGACGGAGGTATCGGGTAGCCCGGTCGCCTCGGCGGTTCCGTCAACGACCGTACATCGTTCGTCCGCGGCAAGACGTCGACCGGCCTCGCGCATCGCGGCGTTGGGTTCCACCGCGAGCACGCGATAGCCGCGTTGCAGGAACTGCAGGGCCAGTTTACCGGTGCCGAACCCGAGGTCGGCGACGCTGTCCCCCGGACGCAACGTGCCATGCTCTTCGAGCAAGGGCAGCAAGGTCTCGGGGTAATCCGGGCGAAATCGGACGTAGTTCTCGACGCGCGTCAAAAAACGTTTCGTCGGGTCGAGCACGGCCGCTAGTCCCGCTTGAGGACCTCGAGCAGGTGGAACCCAAATTGGGTTTTGACCGGTCCTTGGACCTCGCCGATCGCCGCGCTGAACACGACGTCGTCGAACTCCCGCACCATTTGGCCGGGACTGAACTCACCGAGGTCGCCGCCCTGTTTTCCCGAAGGGCATTCCGAATGTTCCTTGGCGAGACCGGCGAAATCCGCGCCGTCGGCGATCTGCTGTTTGAGGTTGGCGCAGGCTTCTTCGGTTTTAACGAGGATGTGACGGGCGCGAGCTTTCATGGTATCTCCCAGATTAATGAGCGGCTAGACAGCCGAACAAAAATAATTTCGAAGAAAAACACTAGCACACCGGGCTCAGGCATCCATGAGCCGCAAGGTCAACCCTCCTTGCCGGTGCGGCGTCGGCGGTAACGGGGCAACCCGTCCTCGACTTGCAGCCACGGCAGTTTGCGCTCGAACCAGACGTGATCGTCGGGACGGAGCCCCGATGGGTCGTCGAGGCTTCCGGCCGTGATGTCGATTGATTCCGGGACTTCGTGATTCTGAAAGGTTAGCGGGCTGGCGCAAACGGAGCAGTGCGTTCGAGTGACCCCGGGTCGTGTGCTGAACTCGGTCGGCCGGCCCTGCAACCAGGCGAAGTTGGAGACCGATGCCTCGACCCAGGTCACGATAGGGGCGCCACTGACCCTGCGGCAGTGGATGCAGTGGCAATGAGTCACGCCGAAATCGCCCGCAACGCTGTAACGTACCGCGCCGCAAAAACAGCCGCCCTCCAACGTGGGCATCGTCACCTCCCCGTTTCGAATTCTCTTTTCAGCAACCCGTAGACGACGGCGTCCTGAATCTCGCCACCGAGAATGTAGGACTCCCGTCGATAGCCTTCTTTCTTGAAACCCATTTTCTCGAGCAATCTGATTGACGCCGGGTTATGCGGATCGACGTCGGCTTCGATGCGGTGCAGGTTGAGTGTCTTGAAAGCGTATCGCAGCACGACCGGAAGGATACGGCTCATCACGCGTTTGCCCCATTCCCGGCGAAGCAGCGCAAAACCGATCTCGGCGCGCCGGTTCTGTTCGTCGAGATGGGCCAGCGTCGCGGTGCCGAGGACACGGTCATCCTCGGGCCGGACGATTCCCCATTGGAACAAGCGCCGGCCGTGGAACCCGGCATGAATTTCCCCGATCAAATCCCGAGCGGCATCCGGATCTTCGAGAGGCGGGGAACTCCAGTAACGCATCGTTTCCACGTCGCCGAAAATCGCGAATAGATCCTGCGCATCCTCGGGACGGATCGGACGCAACGCAAACGGGCCCGCATCGAGCGTGGGCAGCTGCCTCGCGCCGGCGAGGTAGGGCATGTCAGATCGCCCGTCCCACCGCAAAGCCGAGCGCGACCGCCGCAAGACCGACCGCGACTTGCGTCAGCACGTTCAATGCGGCCGCCGCGTAGGCGCCGGAACGCAGAAGATCGAACGTGTCGATCCCGAACGTGGAAAACGTGGTGAATCCACCGAACAAACCGACGACGACGAACAGTTTGGTCCCGCTGTTCACGACGTGGTGCGCACCCGGCCAACCGGCGAGCACACCGATCGCCAAACAGCCGAGCGCGTTAACGCCGAGCGTGCCCCACGGAAATGCCGACGGGGCGGCGCGTTGCACAAGCGTGTGGACGACATAGCGCAGGATCGACCCGATCATCCCACCGGCCCCGACCCAGGCGCATTGAACGAGACCGATCCGTGTCACCGGTCGGACCAGACGGCGAGTTCGTTGCCGCCGGGATCCGTAAAGTGAAAGCGGCGTCCGCCGGGAAATTCGAAGGTCTCCTTCACGATCTCCCCTCCGGCGCCGCGAACGGCAGCTTCGAGAGCGTCGAGATCGACCGCATAGATCACGACGAGCGTCCCGCCCTTGTCCGGTGGCGCAGCGGGAGAAAAACCGCCGGCCAGACGCCCGTCACCGAAACTCGTGTACTCCGGACCGTAGTCGGTGAACTTCCAACCGAACACGTCCGTGTAAAACGCCTTGATCCGCGGCAGGTCCGCGGCATGAAACTCGATGTAGTCGACGCGCCGGTCCTGTTCTTTCTGAGACATTCGAACCCTCCGGATGCGGAAGAGTCTAACGCTACTCGGCGAGAACTCCCATCTTTTCCTTCGCGCTCACACCGAAGGATCGGTAGTTGGAGTAGACCTGGTCGACCTCATAGCTGACGGTCTTACGGTAACCGGAGTTCGCCAGGACGTACTTCTCATCGCGAAGCTCGACCCGGCTGGGCATGGCTAACCCGTCGAGCCGTTCGCCGAAGTAGCTCGTGATGCGCCGGAGTTCGAAGTTATCGAGCAGGGGCCTACCATTCTGCAGCATCTTCCGTTTGACCCAGTCGGGAGCGCTGAAGACCTCGACCTTGAGCGGCTGAGCCGTTTTTGGATCGACCCAGGCCGTGCCGTACCAATCGTTGACTTGCTTGATCAGCGGCGGGATCGGGATGAATCGGATCTTGATTGCCTCGATGCCGGCGACAGTCTCCGTGCCGAGGATCGAGTAACTGTGACGTTCTTGCCGCTCGGCCCGAAAGGTGAAGCACCAAAGGTAGGCGTTGTTGAGGTAGACCTGCACGCCATGCGCCTCGGGCCGGACTCTCTTCGGAACTCTCTTGCGCGCGGTTTTCCGATCGCGTGTTCGATACTCCTCGAAACCCTCAGCCTCGTCGAACACGTAGACGTAGCCAAACCGCGCGCGACCGGCCTGGCCGTCCCCGCTCCAGCGGATCGTCTCGCTGGATGTGAAGCGTAGCGCCCTTGTGCGGTACAACGCCGCATTGGCGGCCAATCGGTCGAGCAGCAACGACAACTCGTCACGATCGCTCTCATTCCCGTAGGTCGACAACAGGGCGGCGCCCAATAAGCAGATCGCGGCTGCGCGATGGGCGTTCGAAACCATGATCCCTCCCGTGGCCGGAGTCTAGCTCACCGCTCTCGGAACGATTTGCACGCGGAATTTCTCGGGCGCCCCGTGATGGTGATGGAAATCGATCGTTTGCGCGGACCGTCCAACTCGACCAGGAAGATGGACTGCCAGCGACCCAGTTCGACGCGGCCTTCCAGGACATTGAGGACCTTCGATGCGCCGAGCAACAACGCGCGTGCATGAGAGTGGCCGTTGGATCGTTCGTCGGGGACGAGGTTGACACGACGGCGCGTCAGATCGTCGTGCGCGTAGGGATCGCTCGCGGGCGCGATGCGCTCCAGCATCGCCTTGAAGTCTTCGATCAGGAGCGGTTCGTTTTCGTTGACGACGACCGCCGCCGTCGTATGGAGTACCTGGATCTGCACGGTTCCATGCCCGACCCCGGACTTGCGCACCGTTTCTCCGACCCAGGTCGTGAGGTCGATGAACTGCGTCGGCTTCTCGGTCCTGAGCGAGAGCAGGTCGTTGTAGATCTTCAGGTCGTCGTAGTCGGGGTGAGTGGCGTACATCGAGGCCTCCATTCTAATGCGGTGCGGTAAAAACATGCTGCGACGAAGATCGGACCCGACGGTCGAAAAGACCTGAGCGAAAGGTGAGCAGGCGGTGAGGGTTGGATGAAAAAAGGCCGCGGGTCGACTATTTCGGACGGTGAGTCAGCCCGAGCACGGTTCCGGCGGCGAACATCAGCCCTTCCCAGGCTCCGATCGCGATCTTGGTGACGTTACCGGGCCGCGCCTCCCCAAGCAGGCGCGAGAGCGGTTCCAGACCGACCTGGGAGCCCGGGAAACTGTGGGACAGGACGTCGAGACTCATCGCACCGAGGTAACTTCCCGACCACGTGAGCAGTGCGGCCGCAACGGCACAGGACGTCCCGGCAGCGATAGCGGCAAACAAACGTGCGGCGCCGTGCGGGGTCGCCATCCCTCCTTCGGCGCGCGGCGTGGCCAGCGCGTAACCGAGCGCGGTGGCGCCCCCCAGTACGAGACCTTCCAGCCCCCCGGCGAACGGAGACAGATCTTGCCCGAACACGCCTTGTAGAACCAAACGACCGATCGCATGCGCAACGACGCCGACCGCCCCCCCGCCGGCCGCGCCGAACAGGACCAGCGCGAAGCCGCGTCGCGAACGGATCAGCACCTCCGCGCAACACAGACCGCCGGCGACCCCTGCGGCACCCGCGCCACCGATCAGCAGACCGACCAGCGGCAGCAGCGCAACCACGACGGCGGTCGCGTTGGAACCCGGCCCAAAGTACAACGCCAGTCCACCCAGGAATCCCGCGACTGCTCCCGCGACCATCGCTCCGGCAATGGCGGCGACGTAGCGATTGCCCGCCACACGAAGGACGCGGCGCAGGCGCAGCCTGAAGAGTTCGAGCAGGGTTCGAAGCGCATCGGGTTGACCGAAGACCGGCACCGGGCCAGCACCGGGCGTGTCCCAACGGGCGTCGCGAAGCATCGCCCGTGCCACCGCGTGCGTCGGGCCGGGTGCAAGCAATCGAAGCGCATCGACCGTTCCCAGACGGTGCAGCGTTTCCGCCGCGGCACGACGAATCTCCTCGGGTGCGTCGGAAACCAACCGCTCAAACGAGGTTTCGATGTCGTCGATCTCGCCGATTCGCGCGCCGCCGCCCCCGCTCTCTTCCGCCGGGAGTGGGGTCGCATCGTCGACCTCGTTCACGTCGGGAAAGACGAACTGGTACCCATGCCGGGAGACCGTGCGGATGAACCGCGGCGCACGCGGATCGTCCCCGAGGGCCCGGCGCAGGGTGCGGACCGCCTGACTCAGCGCACCGTCTGAAACCACGACGTCCTGCCAGACCGTATCGAGAATTTTACGACGCGCGATCGCCTGGTCCCGCTTGCGAATCAACAATAGGAGCAGGTCGAAGTATCGCGGGATGAGCGCGACCTCCCGCCCGGACGCAAGCAGGATGCGGCGGGATGGGCACAGCGTGAACTCACCGAAAACGTAGCGCACGGTCAATCGCCACCCTTCGTTTCCGACCTCTGAATACTCTCGCTACAAAATACGAGCATAACCCGGGCGTTCCTTCCCATCCGTGGACTAGAATACGGCATTCCACTTTGGAAATCATGATGAGCTCGCCATCGAAGAAACGACCTTGCGCGTTCTTTGCGGTCCTATTCGGATCGATGTTTTCGACAGTGATCGCACAAGCCCCGCCCGAGGTTCCCGTGCTCTACACGGAGGCTCGTGATTTGGAATTACGCGGTGAGGTGCGTCTGCCGGGGACGCTCGAGTCGCAGTTGACCGCCGTCGTCGCAGGTGAGGTGGCCGGCAAGGTCGTCGCCATCGAGGCGCAGGACGGCGACCGCGTGAAGAAGGGTCAGGTCCTGGCGCGGTTGCGGCCGCAATGGTACGAGCTGCAGCAACGCGAAGCCGTCGCACGGCTGGAAGAATCCCGCGCTCGGCTGCGGTTGGCCGAGAGCAAACTGGCGCGGGCTCGCGAGTTGTTCGAGGCCGAGGTGATCTCTCAGCAGGACATGGACGATGCCGTGTCCGAGCAAACCGCATGGCAGGGACGTGAATCGCAGAACGAAGCGCAGATCGCCCAACTCGAGCTCAGTCTTGCGTTATTGCGGGTGCGAGCGCCCTTCGATGGTGTGGTGACGCGCAAGCTCACCGAGGTCGGCCAGTGGATCGTCAACGGAGGTGCGGTCGCCGAAATGATCTCGCTGGATCGCCTGGAGGTTCGCGTCGACGTGCCCGAACGCTACTACGACACGTTGCGCAGGGGCACCCAGACGCGTATTTCCTTCGAGGCCCTCCCCGACTTTTCGTTGACCGGGACGATCGAGCGCATCGTCCCGCGCGTGGGAGACCAGGCCCGGACGTTCCCGGTCAAGATCTCGATCTCCAACCCCGACGGCCGGCTCGGCGTCGGCATGCTCGCCTCGGTCGACCTCCCGATCGGTGAAACGAAGACCGCGACGATGGTTCCGAAGGACGCCGTCGTTCGCATCGGACCGGACGACGTCGTCTATCGCATCTCGAACGGTACGGCCGAAAGGGTCGATGTGCGTAGCGGCACGGCCTCGGGCGCGTGGATCGCGGTGAGCGGTGGGATCCGAGCGGGCGACAAGGTGATCGTACGCGGCAACGAACGAATGATGCCGGGCCAGTCGGTACAGGGAAAACCGCAAGAGTACGCGGACCCGTGAAGCTGATCGAACAGTCGATCCGATACCCCGTCTCGACGGCGGTCGGTGTGATCCTGATCGTGCTGTTCGGCTTCATCTCGCTGTTCCGGCTGCCGATCCAGTTGACGCCCAACGTCGAAGCCCCCGAAATCACGGTGCAGACATTGTGGCCCGGTGCGAGCCCGCAGGAAATCGAACGCGAGATCGTCCTCGAACAGGAAGACCAGCTCAAGTCGCTCCAGGGTCTGATCAAGATGGAGAGCCAGAGCAGTTCGAGCCAGGGCACGATCCTGCTCACCTTCGAGGTCGGGGCCAACATCGACTCCGCCCTGGTGCAGGTGGGCAACCGGCTCGAGCAGGTGCCGGAGTACCCGGACGATGCGGACAAGCCGGTCATCCGCACCGTAGATCCGACAGCTAATGCGACCGCGTGGTTCGTCCTCAAGCGTGCCGGGGAAAACCCGTACGACGGCGAGATTTTCACGTTGTTCGATTTCGTGGACGATTTCATCAAGCCCGAGTTCGAACGCGTTCCGGGCATCGCCGCTTCGGGAGTGTTTGGAGGGCGTCGCCAGGAAATGCAGGTGATCGTCGATCCGGCGCAGCTGGTCGTGCGGGGGGTCACGATCGGCCAGTTGCGCGCGGCAATCGACAACGAGAACCGCAATTTCAGCGGTGGCGATTTCGACGAGGGCAAGCGTCGCTACGTCGTACGCACGATCGGCGAATACCAGTCGACCGAGGACATCGGCAACATCGTGGTCGCCAGGCCCGGCGGCGTGGCGGTGTACCTGCGCGACGTTGCCCGTGTCGAGTTGGATTACCGCAAGGCCGGCGTTCACGTCTTCAACCACGGCGAGCCGGTGATCGCGATCAACGCGACCAAGGAACCCGGGGCCAACGTGCTTGAAGCGATGGATGGGTTGAAGGAAACCATGGCGCGTCTCAACGCCGAGCGCCTGGCGGGGATGGGACTTGTCCTTGACCAGGCCTACGACGAGACGACCTACATCGACAGCGCCATCGCACTCGTCGTTCAGAGCCTGATCGTCGGGGGCTTCCTGGCGATCGTGACGTTGTTGTTGTACCTGCGTAGCGCGTCGAGCACGCTGGTCATCGCGGTGGCGATCCCGATCAGCATCGTCGGCTCGTTCATCGCTATGAATGCGGCCGGTCGCACACTGAACGTGATCAGCCTGGCGGGGATGGCGTTTGCCGTCGGCATGGTCGTCGACAACTCGATCGTCGTCCTCGAGAACATTTACCGCCACCGCCAGCTGGGCAAATCGCGCTTCGACGCCGCGCTCCAGGGAACCCGCGAGGTCTGGGGCGCGGTACTCGCCAGTACGGCGACGACGATCGCCGTCTTTCTGCCGGTCGTCTTTATGAAGGAAGAGGTAGGCCAGTTGTTCGGGGACATCGCGCTGGCGATCAGCTTCGCGGTGGGATTGAGCCTGATTGTTTCGATTACGGTCATCCCGAGCCTATCGGCGAAGATCCTCGGCTCGAACAAGAAGAGGGGCGACAAGAATCTACTGGGGTTGGCCGCGCGGGCGAGAGCGTTGAGCGAATGGGTCGGCGACCTGGTGTATCGGTTCACCGGATCGATTGCGCTCCGCATCGGTGTAGTGCTGTTCTTCAGCGTCGCTTCGATCGGAGCCAGCTTGTTGCTGATGCCGGATCGCGAGTACCTGCCGACGGGGAACCAAAATTTTGCGTTCGGAAGGTTGCTCCCCCCACCGGGCTACAGCCTCGACGAGATGGTCGGGATGCAGGACGGGATCACGGAAAAACTGCGTCCGTTGTGGCAGCACGAGGCGGGCTCGCCCAGTGCGCTTGCACTCCCCGGTGGTGGAATCGACAACTACTTCTTCGTTGCGCTCAACGGATTCGCTTTTGCCGGCATCAGCTCGAACGAACCCTCGCGGGTGAAGGAGTTGATCCCCGAATTCCAGAAAGCCACCGCCGACATCCCGGGCACCATCGGGTTCATGGCGCAGAACAGCATCTTCGAACGAGGTCGCGGTGATTCGGGCAACGTGGATATCGAGATCACCGGCCCGGATCTCGAACACCTGATCGGCCTGGGCGGCGAGATCTTCGGCCGCGTGCTCGAGGTCCTCCCCGGCTCGCAAGCGATCCCTGTGCCGTCGTTGGATCTGGGGAACCCCGAGGTACAGGTCGTGACCGACCGGCTGCGTGCGGCCGAGGCCGGACTGACCAACCGGGAACTGGGTTACGCCGTCAGCGTGCTGGTCGACGGGGCCAAGGCCAGTGAGTACAAGTTGGCCGGGCAGGAGATCGACATTCAACTGATGGCGGACGAGAGTTATGCCCAGCGCACACATCTGCTGGAACAGATGCCCGTGGCCACGCCGACCGGAGGGCTGGTCACGATTGGTTCGGTCTCGCGGGTGTCGACGGTCAACGGACCCGTCCAGATCAACCACAGTGAACGCGAACGAACGATATCGATCCAGGTCAAGCCTTCGGAATCGGTTCCACTGGAAAAAGCGATGAACTCGATCGAGAGGGAGATCGTCCAACCGCTGCGCGACTCGGGGCGGCTGGACGCACCCTACAAGGTGTCGCTGACCGGCGCGGCGAGCAAGCTCGTCGAAACGCTGGAGACCATCCGCTGGGATCTGATCCTGGCGATGGTGATCACGTACCTGCTGCTGTCCGCCTTGTTCGAGAGTTTCGTTTACCCATTCGTCATCATGTTCAGCGTGCCCCTTGCGGGCATGGGCGGCTTTATCGGGCTTGCGGTGATCAACGCGATCTTTGGCCAGAAGCTCGATGTGTTGACGATGATGGGATTCATCATCTTGATCGGCACGGTCGTCAACAACGCGATCCTGATCGTGCACCAGTCGCTCAATCACCTGCGCGAGGGCATGGGCGAACGCGAGGCAATCCGCGAAGCGGTCGTCAATCGCATGCGACCGATCTTCATGAGCGTTTCGACGTCGGTGCTGGCCATGACGCCGCTGGTCGCGTTTCCCGGAGCCGGCTCCGAACTTTACCGCGGACTCGGTTCGGTGGTCATCGGCGGACTCGTCGTCTCTACCGTGTTCACTCTGGTACTGGTCCCGTCGTTGTTCAGTCTGATGCTGGATATGCGCAACGCCGTGGGCCGCCTCGCGCGCTAATCCGTCCAGAGCGGGCCGAACTGCAGCGGCACCGGCTCGGAGTTCGCACGAACCTTGTCGCCGCGTGACAGATTCGAGAGTTCGAACCCGACGGCCTCGACGTAGCAGTACTTCTCCTTGACCGACGTGACCTTGAGCGTGCCGAGATCTTCCTCCTCGGCTCCCAGCGACAGCCCGGTGTCCGGATCGACGAAATCTTCACCCTGCGAAACCGCGGTCAACAGATCGCCGGATTGGACCGTACCCTCTCCCAGATTGACGATCGCTCGACCCTCCTCGACCTTGACGACCGAACCGGTGAGCGGCAGGTTGCCGACCTGCTTGATCAATTCGAGCACACCGATGTTGGTCGCGGCCATCACGGCCTGGCCGATCGGAGTCTTCGAGTAACTCGACAGGAAACCACCGAGAACGCCGGCGGCGCCCCAGCCGGCGCCACCAAATCCGACACTCATGTCGCTGATCGTGGCCTCGATGACCTCGCTGGCCACGACTTCGCTGGTTTCCGCGTTGATCAATTTGAACGTCATC
>Ga0224508_10002036_pt1 | contig 17612 bp, 21 predicted proteins | sample SF_Jan12_sed_USG_4_FD_170157 | JGI IMG/M metagenome (GOLD analysis project Ga0224508, IMG submission 170157) | Sediment microbial communities from San Francisco Bay, California, United States - SF_Jan12_sed_USGS_21 | ecosystem: Environmental > Aquatic > Marine > Sediment | place: USA... | reverse complement strand
TTGGCTTTCTGTGATGATTTCTGCATGTGTAGGATCACTTGAATCAGTTATGATAAAGTGAACCTCACCGCCATCATAGAATCCTTGGTGCATTGGAATGGTTGCAGGAACATTTGCCCTTGATAATGGAAGTGATGGAGTATGACTTACCATTCCTTCCCCTTCCGTTATCACTATATTGTCATTAGATAGAACAACATTTCCCCAACCTCTAGCTTCAATTTTTTCTACAGAAGATTCATGCAAACATGCATGATTTCCTGTCATAGTTTTCTTTACAAGAACATCGCCATCTTTACAGGTGACCATATCAATTGCAAATGAATCAGAGATAATATTTGGAGAAACAAATACCATCAATAGTGGAATCATTGCGATAATGGTCAATTTCTTTGTAAAAATTGATGTCATTGATTGCCAACAATTCAAATACTATAAATTATTTTCACCAAGTTTTGCTTTTAAAGACAAAATTCCCAATTATTTCATCAATTTTAGAATTTTTTTGGCAGTAATGTCAATATCCACATCTGGATCTGCGGAAACAAAAAGGACCTTATCATCAACGAAAAATGTCAAAGTTACCACATTAGTTCTTCTCGCTGCTGCGTATTCAACTGGGCCTAGATTTGCATCGAACTCTTGTCTGGTTCTAATTCGTAAAACAGCCTCTATGAACATTTTTTTCCGTTCTTCTTCATTTTTTAGCGGGGTCACATCCTCTCGAAAGCTTCCAGCCACGAGATTACCCATAAAGTCCAAGACTCCGGCAAATCTGATTTCGGTTTGTTTTGTCAATAAATCACATTTTCTCTGATAATCTCTATTTTCTGAAGCCATTATTTACCATACAAAAATTTTGGATAAATATAATCTATTGATTTTCATAATTGAGATTATCAAAAATGAGTTTTAAGTGAAATATTTTGTGGGAGTCAAATATTCACATAAGTTTTGACAGTTTTTTCTGTGCCAAAGTTGTTCCAACCATTCCAGAAAGAGCTCCAGGAATGATGGTCAGTAACCAAATATTTGCAATAGTCTCCGAAGAGGAATGTATTACATCATATGAAAAAACATCATTAAAAATATAAAATTCAAGAAAGGTCATTGCCAACATCGGAAAGCAAAATATGAAAAACATTGAACCCAAAATAGCTCCAGAAATTTGGACCGAATATTTTTGAAGATATCTAGACTTTAATTTCTTATTTAATATGTAATCAGCAAGTATTGCACTTGCCATTGGTGCTACAAACCAAGGAAGATAAAAAAGTAGTTTTTCTGATGTAAAAATATTAGAAGTTATATTCATTGTAAGAAATACCAGTGCTGCTGCACTTGCGGCACCAAATTTATTGATACTTTTGAATGCAGACCAAAAAACTAGTGAAAAAGAAAATGGAAGTAGTGCAACACCTAAAACAACAGCTACCAAAGGATTTGGATTAAAATTGTGTGTTTCTCCTTCTGAAATAGGCAAAACAAAGAAAAAGATTAACCACATTATACTAAACCAAAAAATACCAAATGAAATTGGAAGAATGAATTTAAGAAACTTGTTGTTCTCATTCATTTCAGAATTTATTCTTCCAAAACCAATTATTGTACCCACTGTCACAATAATGATTCCAAGAGCTAGTGCAAGATGAGTTGGACTAAGTAATCCATCTATCCCAAATAATTCATGCCAGTAAAAATCCCCCGGTCCTGCTATTATCTGCACAATAGCCCCTATGATAATTACCTTGGTTCCAAAAATAAAAGATCGTCCTCTGATTTCCTTTTTGGTTAAAATTAGAATCAAACCAATTATTGCACTTATCAGGCTTATTCCTACACCAGTGTACAATAGCATATGCGAAGGCGTAAAAAATGTCTCAGGGGTTCGAAGTAAATGTGAGGTAATATCCCAACTTGCTCCCCACATAGAGAGACTAACGCCACCCAACCCTATGAAAAAAGAAGTAAGAAATAGTCTGTTTGTATTAAGAAACAAATTGTTTTTTGAAGTTTTCAATTAATCAGATTGTATTTGAGATGCTCATAAATTCTTCTAATTTATTCCCCTAAAGAAAAAATCGCTTTAAGAGAACTAGTTTAAAAGATTGGGCAAAACTGCCCAATCCTAGGACGCAAGGCCGACCAATAGACAAACAAATGATTTTCCTATTAGCGGTTTAACTACACAAAAATTTGATGAATTTTGTTTAAAAGACTCACGTAGAAATTGTATGTACGAATCATCAGTATGCCCTAAATACTATTCTAAAAAAAATAACCATAATTGGGCTGTCACCAAACAATTAATCATTGTTGGTCTTAAGATCCAATTTTTAAAATAGTGTTTAAGTAACCTTTTTCATAATATGTAGGGTCGACTAATATTCCAACAATTAATATTAATCTAAAAATCACTAATGAAATAGAATTTTCGGAGTTGATTAAGATGAGATTAGAATCATGTCGTAATTGTGGTAATACCATTTCGGTTTTAAAATACTGTGAAGTATGTAAGCAACCTAAACAACTAAGGTGTGAAAATTGCATGAAGTATGTAGATGATCCCATACACTCTAAATGTGATATTGTTTCAGTTAGATGTAATTAAATAACAAGTATATTTTTAAAAAATTTTTATTTTTTTGCAATAACTAGATCTACCTTATAGTTTAATTTAGTTCTTGGATTTAATTTAAGATTCCATGAAATTTCAGAGGGGTTTTCAGTATTTTGCATTATTTTAAATCCCAGATTTTTTAGGTTCTGCCTCAAAGTATGTGCATCAAGTGGGGTTTTTATGGAATTTTTACCTCTATCGTAATCATAAGGATCAGATATTACCAAAAATCCATTATGAATTTGATTAGACATTTGTTTTAAAAAATCAATTGGCTCAATTAATTCTAAAAGATTCAGAGCAACGATTAATTCGAAATTAGTTTTTCCAAAAATTGGCGAGGTTGAATCTGCCACAAAATAATCAAGATTTTCCTTTGATTTCTTTTTGGCAAATTTTATTGCACTAAATGAGCGATCAATTCCAAAAACTGTTTGATTAGAATCAGCCAAAAATGAACTCATTATTCCAATAGAACACCCATATTCTAATACCAGTCCGAAATTTGGTAATTTTTGCAATTTATTTCTAATAATTGAATAAAATCGTGATCGCTGACTGTTTTGATAAATTGTAGACCATCTTTCTTCGAGTTTTGTCCTATCTTCAACATTCTTGAGTTTTCTAGTCAAAGAATTCTTTAGAAATTTTTTCATTTCCTTTGAGGAAGACCTTACGAGTTTGCCTCCTAACATACGCCTATTTGCGATATAGTTTGTAAAATCATCCCAAAGAATTGGAATTTCTTCAACAATAGGATAAAGCGAATGACAATTTTTGCATTCTAAAATCCCTTCTTCAATTTCATTTTGTTTTTTGAATACATCTAGTTCTAGTTTAGAACCGCATCTTATACATCGAAGATAATCCAAGCTAAATTCTTTCAATAGTTAATCATGCTAACTTTTTTTTGAATTAATAGTTTCTTTTAGACACAAATCAAGATAATATTAAATGTAGTCTCAATAGATTAAAAATAAAATGACAGAGTATGACGAATTTGCCGAAGCATTAATTGATCAACTCTCGGTAGAAATAAACGAAGAAAAAGAAAATTCAGATTTAGCCTCGAAAATTGATGAAGACACTGAATTTAAGGTGACTTTTGATTCATTAGAAGATCAAAGCCATAAAATATTTCCCTGGATAAAACAGGAAATTAATAATTTTACTGAATTAAATGTTCCAGAAGATACAAAGATTGAATTCCCAGAGTTGTTAGATTTAAAAAAATTAAAAGGGAAACGAATTTTCACTACCGATAATGCCAGAGAATTTGTAGATTCGTTGGTTGATGCCATATCAAAAGAGGATATTGGAAAAATTTCTAGTTTGATGAGGCAAGACACAATAAAGTACCTAGTTTATTCAACTTATGCAAAAAATTATTTTTCAAAAATTTCTGTTACCTTTGGAGATTATTTAGATGAGACGATTTATCTAAACAAACTTTTTTTCTCAATTTTGCCCAAAATAAAATTATACAGTCAGGGTCCTCCCTATGAATCAGGTTATAACCAAATAAAATCAGCATACATTGGAGCAATTAAAATGACAATGTTAGAGGAATCCATTCATGCAATACAAAAAAACCTATACCAAAGTAACAAAGAGGCAGTCAAAAAAGTTAACGAAATTTATGAAGAATTGGCAAAGACAATTCTAGATTTAGACGATGAGACACTTTCAAAAATATTTGATTATATGAATTTGGAGCCAATACCAGATGAATTTCCAATTGCAAAAAGAGCAAATTTATTTTTTGTTTTAAATCCGGAAAGTTTTATCCTCGGAACTCTAGCTGAAGATCAAATGGCAACAAAGGAGGGACGAATCGATACCAAATTATCAGAGATGATTCCTCAACTATCTGATATTTACAGTAGATGGTTAAAACCAAGACAACAACAGTACTCAGCCATGACAGTTATTCAAGGAATGGCAAATTTTGTCATTAGGAATATCCTAAAAGACGATCAGGATTTTAAAAATTATTTATTTGTGTTTAAGGGGACTGATTTTAATGCTTTTCAGGCTCAGTCAAACGTTGGAATTCGATTTACGGAAACTATTTTTTCTAGGTTAGGCAAAAAAACCTTCAGGAAATTAATTGAAGACCCTCCAAATACTATTGAATTGAAAGATTCACAATTATACTTCGATAGGATAGTACAGTAATAATTGCAAGGAAAATTTGATCCATTTGTTGCAGAATGGGTTTCTTTTGTGGCAAACCCAAACTTTAACCTAGTTGAAAAATGCTTAAAATTCGCCCAAATTTTAGATCACCCAGACTTGGATATCGATCAATATATCCAAAAAATCAACCAAATGGGAAAGACTCTAAATGAGTCAGTAAGCGATGTGAAAAATCCTACTTACCTAGTTTCAATCTTAAATGAATTTCTTTTTGACAATTTGGGTTTTGTTGGAGAAGTGGATGACTACTATAATCCAAAAAATAATTTTCTAAATGAAGTTATTGATAAAAAATCAGGACTCCCAATAACTTTATCGATTTTGTACGTTGAAATCGCAAAATTTATCGGATTAGATCTGAAAATAATTGGATTTCCAAGTCATGTTTTGGTAAAATACAATGAAGAAATGATTCTTGATCCATTCAATGATGGAAGATTGTTGGGGATAGATGACTTGCAAGAAATATTAGATAGAAATTTTGATGGACAACTTGAATTTGAACCAGAGTTTTTGGATGAAATAAAACCAGAACAAGTTTTAGTCAGATTGGCCCGAAATTTAAAAAATTCTTATTTTCAATCATATGCTAATGAAAAAGCACTGAAATGTGTGAATATGACTTTGGCCATAGAACCAGAATCTCCTGAAGACATAAGAGATAAAGGAATTTTGGAGGAAAAATTACTGAATCATGAAATAGCATTAAAATATCTAAATCAATACTTGGAGATTAATCCAAATGCTGAAGATGTAGATTTTATTTTAGAATTAATTAGAAGTATCAAAACAAAAATTAGTCAATAATTGAATCAATGTCTTGACCTTGTTTTATCATACTAATTTCATGTCGAGCTATCTTATTTCGTAAAGCGTGTTTTATGATATCAAGTTCACTTCGAAGTAAAGCAATCTCATCTTCGAGTTTGGCTACCCGTTCGTAGATTGTTTCGGCGTCGGAACTCATGATTAATTATCATTAAAAAAATGTCTTAAAAAGTTATGGGTGAAATTATTGATGGACAGGTTAGCTTTTTGAACTATAACTCAAATTCCTGTCTACACTTTTCACACTTGCCTCTTTCTTGACCAGGTTGGCCAAGAATGAAAATTTTCCCTATAGTCATACATTCGGGACACATCCCAGTAGTTGCATTTTTTGGTCCAGTGCGTATAATTTTCTGTGTTTTTCTTCGTCCCATAACCTTTCAATAATTTACAGTCTATTAAATTTAATTTTCAATGGCGCGGGGAGGGGGATTTGAACCCCCGTGTCCTTGCGGACATAGGATTAGCAATCCTACGCCCTACCAGGCTAGGCGATCCCCGCACAGAGAAGGTTTGAATTAATCTGTAAATAAATTCAATCGTCACCAAATTGGCTGTAATTGTTCACAATATCATCAATTGGAACTCTTTTTCCACCTACAATTTTTAGATCTACTTTTACTTGTTTGTCCACAATAGTGATAATGTTATAGGTATTTTCAAACAACCCTCTGACTCTTTCAGAAGTTGCAGTTCCAGCATTAACCACCATTAATTTTCCAAAATTCCAAGCCCATGGTCGATGTTTGTGTCCGCACAAAACAAGATCTACACTCGTATCTAGTATTGTTCTTAAAACATCACCTGCATCTACCACCGTTAATTGATCTGATCCAGTATCAGGAATTGCAACAAGATGATGATGCATCGCCAAAATCTTTACTTTGTTTTGATATTTTTTCATGGTTCGCTCCAACCAAAGGTTTTGTCTATATCCGACCTCACCTACATTTCTATCAGGTCGTGAAGTTCCCAAAGTAACTAGCACTACGTCCTCATCTAATTCGTTGACTGTTTCAAATGGAAAAAATTTTTTGAATAATAAATATCCTGTATTTCTGTAATCATGATTTCCGCTAATTGAAATTATTTTTTTTGTTTTGAATTTGTTGAGAAGGGTTTTACAATTTTCATATTCCTTCATCAAACCTTCGTTTGTTAGATCACCTGTTATGACAATAACATCAGCTTGAAGTTGATTAACTTCTTCAACTACTGTTTCAAATTTTTCCTGTAAGAATTGTGAACCGACGTGTAAATCTGAAAGCTGAACAATGATCATTTTCTATCAAAATAAAATTCAATAATGTTAATAAATTATCCCTATAGAAAGTTTAATCATTTTTAAAAAACTGGTCTTTTTAACAAGGGTAGAATTAAATACGCTCAATCGGCAAATCTTGCTGGCGTGAGTAAAAAAGCAGCTGTGATTAATGGTGATGGAACAGGTCCTGAATTAGTTGATGCTATGATGCAGGTTTTAGAAGCATGTAATACCCAAATTGAGCTTATTCGCTGTGAAGCAGGATCTGAGCAATGGGAAAAAAATGGAGGAGATACTTACATTCCTGATTCTACATCAAAAATAATGGATGAAAGTGACGCCTGTTACAAAGGTCCTACTACAACAATACCATCGCCTAATGCTCCAAGAAGTGTAGCAGTTTCTACCCGGCAAAAATTTGAGTTATATGCAAATGTTAGACCCATTAAAACATATGATAGACTATCACCAAATCAAAAACTTGATTTTGTATGTTTTAGGGAAGCAACTGAAGGATTGTATGCAGGAATTGAGTTTGATACCTCTGAGGATTCAGCCATAGCGATTAGAAAAACTACAAGAAAGGGTTGTAAAAGAATAGCAGACTCTTCGTTTGAATGGGCAAAAAAATATGGATTAAAAAAAGTAACAGCAATTACAAAAAGAAACATCCTAAAAAGGACTGATGGAATTTTTTGGAGTGAAATAGAAAGAGCTGCACAAGAAAATCCAGGAATAGAGATTGAAGAATACTATATTGATAATATGACTCAGCAATTAGTAAAAAATCCTGAGAGATTCAATAATTCTGTTCTAGTAAGCACAAATCTGTTTATGGACATCATTTCTGAATGTGCTTCAGGTAATACTGGTTCCATTGGAAATGTTTATTCTGCAAATCTTGGTGATAGTTATGGCATGTTTGAACCGGCACATGGAAGTGCACCAAAATACAAAGGAATGGATAAAGTAAATCCTACCGCTGCTATTTTATCTGGAGCTTGGATGGTAGAATATCTTGGCGAGCCTGAAATTAAAGATGCAATTTTCAAAGCAACAGATGAAATAATTAATCAAGGGAAATTTGTGACGTATGATATTGGGGGTAATGCTAAAACAAGTGAAATGGCAAATGCAATAGCAACACGTTCATCTGAACTGTTAAAAAAATAATTACTTTTTTGCTTCAACGATTATTAATTCTTCAAAAAATAATTTCTTGTTTGCGACAATTTTTGTTTCCAAACCTAAATTTTGTGCGTAATCTATGAGTTTTTCATAGTTTGATAGGGAAGAAGTGACAAAAACAAATTTGCCATTTTCTTTTAGATTTTTCAAAGCTGAATCAAAGATTTTTTTTGGGATCACAAACCCCTCTGCTCCTCCATCTGTTGCAATATCTAATATTTTTTCAGTTGCAAGATAAGGAAGATTACATACAATAAAATCAAATTTTATTTTTAATGCATCAGAGCCATTACAACAAATCAGATTCTTTGTTCTGTAAGAAGTTTGATTTTGTAACACTTTACAGTTAATATCAGTTCCAACAACTAGTGAAAAATTTTCAGCCAGTAATTTTGTAAGATATCCCGAACCACTTCCAATATCTAATGCGTAATCTCCTTTTTCATTTTCAATATGATTTGCAATGAAAAAAGTATCCTCAGAAGGAGGATATTCTTCATTTTTCAAGGATTTTATTTGCAAGATTAATTATTTCATCTCCTGAAAGGTCATCTACTCGTTTATCAATTAAAGATTCTTTATTGAATTGTTTTAAAATATTTTTAACGGTTTTCCTCCTATATGAAAATATTTTATTGATTGTTTGAATAAGATTCTTACTTAGATTATTTTTTTTAATTATTTTAAGAATTACAGAATCAATTTTTGGAGGAGGAGAAAAATTATTTTTTCCTACCTTAGATACCGTGGTTATCTCAAATGATTGAGTTGCGATAATGCTTATGGCTTTTCTATTCTTGGATGATTTTGCAAGTAATTTTTCTGCAAATTCTTTTTGAACCATAATTATACCGTGCGAGAAAGGAATTGTGGCAAGCCATTCTATTGCCTCTTTACTTTTTGAGTAAGGTAAATTAGATACAAATATTGTAAATTGCTCTTTTGTCGTAAGGCCGTCTCCAAAATTTAATGAAAGGTTGTGAATTTTCGAAAATTTCTTTTTGGCTTCTTGAAAAAGATCCTCATCGATTTCTATTGAAAATACTTTTTTTGCATTTTCACATAACAATGGAGTCAACACCCCCAACCCTGTCCCCACTTCTAAAACTATATCATTAGGCGTAATTTTTGCCTCGGAGATTATTTTTTTAGCAATTAATTTTGAATTTAGAAAATGTTGTCCTAATTTTTTTCTCTTTATCATTTTTTCACGAAGAGATTCATTCTACTCTCTCCAGTGATTTCATCCATAATTCTTTCTGAGATATGTTTTATTGGCTCTTTAAATCCAACCCTATCTTGTAAATCAGCATAACTCTCAAATTTTTTCTTGTCTCGCTCTTCAATCATAATTTTCATGTATGTTTTTCCGATTCCTGGAATTAGTTCTAGTGCGTGAATTCTGGGAGTTAGTGGTTGTGCATTGTTGAGGTATTCAACAAATTTGGATTCATTTTCTGAAACTATATTTTCAACAACTGTTTCCAATTCAGTTTGAGAGGATGACGAGATATGTTCATAATCTAGCTTTCCTAAGACGGAAAGAACCTTAGTTCTTCCTTCTTTACCGATGTAAATTTTTTCTCCAATTTCAAATGTTGAGTTTGGAACACCAAGAATTTCTAAAAGTGTTAGTCTATCTTCTCCTATTGCAGTAATAATTATTCCATCTCTTCCTTTTACGGTTGTAGATTTTCCTCGTGGATTAAAATCTAAAATATATGCATGCTCCTCATATTTTCTAGGTGAGTGTTGCTCCCTATACAAAATAAAATCCTCCTTGAAAATTAAGAATGCTCCTTGATAATTTTGAGCATTTTTTCAAGAGTTTCAGCTAAAATAAGCTTCTTCCAACCGAAGGTAAATGAACGTACTTCTGCTAAACTCGTTGGTCTAATGTTTACAATTTCAACAGCTTCTTCTTCTGTTAATTCACATTCTTTCATTAGTTTCTTTTTCATATCCTTTGCATCCTTTGGATCAATCGTTACAAATTTTGAAACATAATCATATGTCCAACGTTGTATTTGATCCATTTCTTCAGGATCTACTTTTCCTAAAATTCCTTTAACTTCTGAAAGGGATACAGCTTGTTTCTTTTTTACTTCTTCCATTTTATACACCGAATGGTTTGATATGATCTAATCTAGTGATTAAGGTTTTTGTTTTGTTTCCTAATTTTACATCTAGTGTGATTGCTCGTCTTCCCACTTTAATGATATTACCTACTTTTCCGTGATATCGTCTGTGGGGCAAACCCTTGTGCTGTCTAGGATCAATGATTACAAGTGCCTGTTCACCTTCATGGTATTCTCTAAGTAAGAAAGACACACCTCTTGGAGCCTTTTTTGTCATTACTTTTCTGGATTTGTGTTTAAATCCATGGGAACGACCAGAAGTTTTCTTAGTTGCCATATCTGAGTTGAATTTTCCATAACCCTATTTTAACACTTTTCTTTGATAATCAAGGAATTTTTCCCAAATATTTGAAAAATAAAAGTTTGTTGGAAAAAATCAAGAATTTGATGCTGAACTAAAGTATTTGAAATTATGAAAAAAATAAGATTATTATTTTTTTACTAGACTTGGTTTAAAAAAATTTCAAAATTCTTGAAAAATGGTTATTGAAAATTATTGAATTGAAAATTTTTGAATTTCTTTTGATCTACATTTATCTAATTCTTGTGAAAAATTATTTTATGGATGAAATTAATGAACAAAAAAATAATAGTTCCCTTGAGGTGTTCAACTCAGAGGCAACAAAGCTTCAAGGTTTAGTCAATAATGGCTTGGATAATTTTAAAAAGTTAGATTTATCAGAAATAATTGAATTGTATTATCAGGTAATCAATGTCACATCCCTAGCAAAATTTTTAAAACAAAATTTTGAGGAAACAGAAAACAGTAAATTCTTTGTTTCCAAAATTCAAGAAATTGAAAAATTTAATGTTGAGAAATTTGATAATAATTTACATCCATCAATAATGTCAAACTTAAAAAAATTAATAGAAAATTCAATGAAAAATCTTAAAGATATGACCTCAAGCCAAAAGGACAAAACCAAAGAGGAAATGGAGAATCAAGCAAAAATGTATGAAAATTTACGTAAAATTATGAGTACTAAAGAATTTGTGGAGCAATATGACATTGGAATTAAAAAAACACTTGAGGATAAATAAAGTAACTTTGTTGCAGTGAGTTTATCAAACCCCGTTTGATAATGATTTGCAATGATTGAAAAGATGGCAAAAAATTTTGTTAATCTTAAACAAGAATTTTCAAATGTATACAAGGGAAGTAGTCACATTCAAGAGGTAATTCCCCTCTCAAAATCAGATACTTTTCCAATTGAGGGTAATCACTTGGAAATGCTTCACAGTTTTGCCGATAAAAATCCAATTTATTATAATTCTTTTGAGCAAACCATTGGCAACATTCCTTGCAGAGTTTACGAGGGAGACATTAACCAATACTGGTTAAACAGTATCAGTCATGGCGCTAGTTATCAGCCATTTTATCCCACTTGGATACTATCTGCCTATATTATTTCATTAATGGCAAAAAATCTTGAATTTACCCAAGTTTTAGATATTGGTTCTGGAGATGGTCGTATCGCGTATTGTGCAAAAATATTAGATTTACAAACATATTCAATTGAAGTTGATGAATCACTAGTAGAATTACAAAAATTAATTACATTTACGACCAAGATCGATTTTAATCCGATTTGTGCCGATGCAGTAGAATTTGATTACTCTGAAAAAAAATTAGTACATCCAGTATTTTTTATCGGTGGTTTAGCTCAGATGGGAGGAGATATTTTGGCAAGCAGTATTATTGAAAAACTGGTTTCAAATACCGATCTTAAAAAAAATATCGGCTTGACTTTTGCCGGAACTTATTCTAAAAAATATTTTCCCGGAACCCAGTCTGAGGATATGTCAGAGGGCGGATGGAAGTCAATTATTGAGAAAAATGATTTGAGGGTACTAAAAACAATATTTCTCCCTACTGTATGGACATTTGATCAACCTATTGATACACCATACATTTTTACAAAATTTAATTAAACTATTTGTAAGAATTGCAATAAAAAAGGATCGGTGTTATGAAAGCATAGTAATTCTTTAATGGTAAAAAAGCACTTTTTATTCCATGACTGGGGAACAGTTGATAATTGATCGAAATGTACCAGATAGAATATCTGGAGGAATTGTTTATGACAAACCAGAAGTCCAAATATCTAAAAATAAAGCATTTGAAGTTTACAAGGAAGCTTCTATGCCATTGGTTTTAGATTTAATATCGCAACTTGGAAAAAACAAGGAAATTATCTTGAAGGCAGAGGGTGATTCTATTGCAAATGCCGTCACAGTTGCCAACATCCTAACTAACAACCACCTAGAAGGAGAGTCCAAAAATGAGGGAATATTAGATGGACATCAAATTCATGAAAGTAGTGGTTTGAAATCAACAATTGAAATGGTTATAAAAATCACAAATCCATAAAATTACTGACGGCTGTTTAGAATAGAATATTCTGTAGAGAGCGTCATAAGGAATTTCAGTCGTATCCAAATGAGAGTGTAATAGTATATTACTTACATTTCTTATTGTTCTTCGAAAATCCTTACAATTTATGGAAAATATTGCATATAGTTCTATTTTACGAGGGAATTAATTGAAATTAAAAGGTCATTGTTTACATTCGGAAAAAAGACGGGGTCTTTCTACCATAGTAGGGGGATTAATTTTTGTAGTGCTTTTAGTTTCTGGAATGACTTTGTTTGGAGCTGTACTTGATACTCAAAAAAATAATGGCGAGACAGCCAGAATTGTAGCGGCAGCTAATCTGGAAGCACAGCAAGAGGATTTTGATTTAAATGGAATCTCTCAACAGGTTGGTGGATTTCTAGAAATTAGACTAACTAACCAAGGACAAAACACAGCTGAAATGTTCACTGTAGTTATGACAAACAAAACTGATGCAGGAGAACCAACAAGAACTTTTGATGTTCCAAGCGCAACCTCATTTTTACCTGTGGGAGCTAATTCTCCAACTGATATTTTCAGCACAATGAATTATAAAATGAGAATACCAACCGGTTCAGGAGCTGAGGAAGATTATGATTTTAAAGTAATATCATCACTTGGAACCATAAAGTCAACAAGTATTACATGTAAAGAGGTAACCGGTGATTGTGGTCCTCCTATTGCAGGCCCTGCCGGTCCATCCAGTTTGGAAGCTCAATTATTTTTAGATGGCCCTACAGGTATAAACTCAAAAATTTCTACAATTGTCATGTTTGTTACAAATAATGGCGAAGTTACTTTAACAAATGTAAGGCCTCTTTTTGGAAATCCTACTACAGGGAGTCTTTGTGCTGATATGTGGGGACCAAATGGCGCTGCACCAGTAATTGATGATGTAAATCCCTGCGATTTAGATTCTCTAGTAGGTGTAACCTTGATTCCTGGACAATCTGTACTCTTCAAATGGGATGGGGTAATTCTTGGAGAAATTGATAGTGAGGTTCTCTTTTGTAATCAAGCCAGGGGAGTAAATCCAGATCCTGCGGATGTCGACAGTTTACTTGTTTGTGATGATTTGATTGTAATTGATCCGACTGATTGTGGTACTGTTGTTTGTGACGGTGGTGGCGGGGATGAAGACATCCTAGATGAGAAGTTTATTACAAGACCTGAAATTTTTATAACATTTCCTGGACCTTTTGGTGAATCAACCGAGGGTCAACCAGACAGGGCATTGTGGGGTGCAAACGTCGTAAATCCTACAGATACTGACATGTATATCCACAAAGTCACAATAACTGCATTTCCACCTGCCTCAAATGATAATTTCGATGTAGTCGAACCAGGTGGATTTAGTAGTCACCTTTGTTACCCTCAAGACTATATTCCTGGAAATGGAACTATTCCTGCCACAGTTGGAAATCCCGACCAAAGGAGAGCTACTGAGGCCGGTTCTTGGTCTTGCCCCGGATCAAATACAATAATGTGGAAGGATTATGACAATCCATTGTTCCTACCAGCACAAGGAGTAACTGAATTTATGGTAAAATTGATAGGTGCAACTCCTGTAAGTAGACAAGGAGAATCGGTTCTTGTCGACTCTACTGTGTACACTACTTCGGGAGCATTTGGAAAAGGAGATTATCAAACATCTGTATATGACAATGGATTATATGCAAATATTTTTTCAACGTCGGATTGGCAAGACCCATTAAATTTGGATAATTACGAATCATCTAGGTCTGGCATCATTTCTGGTGCTGAAGAGACATTTCATGTGGTTTTAACAGACTTTGATACCGATCTTGGTTCTTACATCAATGCCACTACAAGAGTGGTTGTTAATGTCCCAAGAGCTTTTACACTTGTTGATACGGATATGACTGAAACCGTTGGATTTGTAGATATTCCAAATGCTAATCCTGCACTTGCAGACCCTTCAATTGTAGTACATCCTGATAAAACAACTCAAATCATTGCAACACTTGAAAACCATTTAGGGGATTCAGCTGATGAATATGCAGTACTTACGTTTAAGGCAACCGCACCAGTAGTTACCCAACCAAAATTGATGGTAATGTATATTCTTGCTAATGGTGCTGGCGTAAACAGTGTAGATTCAATTGTCAATTCGATAGGCCCAACTCATGAATATGTTCTTCAGGTTGTCCCATAGAATTTATTATTAAACTAATAGTTTGGTAAACTAGTAACTGCAATTGCTAGCTGAAAAGATTTACCATGTTTTGAGCCAAGAAAAAAAGAACGTTGATAGTTCTAAAGATAAAAAATATCAACTAGTACTAGTGCCATAGAAATGTTTAAAGTAATTACTGCACTAAACGCAATCAACTTTACATAATGTCCTATTCTTCTACCGCCCATTGGTATGGTACATACACAAAAGTTGTTTTTAAGAATACTCAATTGTTACAAAAAATTTTTACACTTTATTTTTAAAATCGTGACTATAAATTAACAAAATAATTTCTCATCTAACTAATGAATTTGCTTAGTGTAATATGTAAAAATAAATTTAGACCTGTTGTCCTGTTGAAAACTGACAATAAATTAAGTATTGGAATTTCTTTATAGTGTTATGAGTCTATCACACGAATGTCAAATCTGCCTAAAATCAGGTATTGGAGTAATGATGATAAAAAAAGATGATTCAATGGTTTGCCCAATATGTGGGTAAAATCATTGGAAAAAACTTTTTTTTAAATAATTATCCAAAATTGTTAGCCAATCTTAATTGGGTTTGAGAAGCGAAAAGTTGTAAAAAAAATAATTACACTTTATCATGTTTATATTGTTCCTCAAAAAATAACGAATAATGTCTAAAACAATAACTACTATGTTTGGCATTACTGTTTTTGCAGCAATTTTGTTTAGTTCAGCGGTATTTGTACCCCAAGCTTTTGCAGGAGAAAAACCAAATGAAGCAGGCAAAGTAACAATATGTCACCATGGAGACGAAGGCCAAAAAACAATCACAGTTTCAGGAAATGCAGTACAAAAACACATTGACAATCACGGTGATACCATAGGTGAATGTGTAGATTCATCTACTTGTGAACAATGTCTAATTGCAAATAATGAGGCACTTGAATTATGTGAAGACGCACAATGCTCCGTTGAGGTATTGCAGAATTTCACTGAATGTTCCTTGACTTGTACTGGAGAGACTGCAAATATTTCCCAAGCATGTTGGAACGAAACATCTCCCTCTCTTGATGTATGTATAGAGTCTGCAGCAACAAATGATGATGTTTTATCCTGTATAATTGATCTAAACAGTGACTTGGCCTCTTGTTAATTTCCTGGATAAACCCTATAACCTCTTTTCATTTTTCTCTAAACCTGGCAGATTAAAAATTATTTTTTAGAAAGGATTCTTTGATAAACAAAGCCAATAGGATCAAATTCACAATCTCAAAAATTTGAATTGACGTTAAAGATATGGGATTCTGAGTTAAATCTCAAAACATCGTAACCATTACTTCTTAAAAAATAAAGTATTCAGAAATGAATAAAAATCTAAAGAGACCACACTTGAAACACCATTAGAGATATCCATAATGAAACTGGAATGGTACGAGTTGGAAAAATTAATTAATGTTAATTTTTTTCAATATTTGAAAAAAATTTGAATTATTTTTTTCTAGTAAAAGAAAAAGAGAGAATCTCTATGCATCTGTTGGAGTCGAATCACTAAACTCTTCGTCTAGTGCTTCTGAAAGAGCCAGTTCCTCAGGTGCCTCAACTGTTGTTAGTTCCTGTCCCTCAACAGCAGCTATCTCAGGTGCCCCAACTTTTGTTGGTTCCTGGCCTTCAGTGACTATCTCAGGCATCTCGACTTTAGGTGCGTCAATTTTTTCTTTAGTATCCTTTTTTGTTGTTTTTTTAGTTTCTTTTTTGGCTGCAGCCTTTTTTGGCTTCTTTTCTGCCTCTTCTGGATCCATTACTCCTGCCTCACCTAAAGCAAAAATTACTTCTTCTTCTGGATGATGAGGACTATCCACCATTCGCGCAATTCTTTTTTTACCTGATTTCTTAAAGTATATTCTATAGGTACTTGTGTGTGCAACAACATTACCGCCAATTGGACGAGTTGGATCGCCAAAGAAAACATCAGGTGATGCCATGACTTGGTTTGTTGCAAGTGCAGCACAATTGTAAGTTTCTGCAATTCTAGATAACAGATGAACAAAATGATTTAGTTTTTGTTGTCTGTTTGATAGTGTGCCTCGTCCCAAATATTCAGCACGGAACAATCCAACTGCAGAATCTGCAATGATTAGTTTGATATTATTTTCTTCAATTAGAGGACCAACTTCTTCAAGAATTAATGTTTGATGTGCGCTGTTATATGCGCGTGCAACTATAATATTATCAAGAACTTTTTGTGGATCCATACCATTTGCATTTGCAATGGATACAATTCTTTCAGGTCGGAAAGTATTTTCAGTATCAATGTATATGGCTCCACCTTCTAGTCCACCTTCTTCTTTTGATTTTTGGACTTGAACACACATTGTAAGACACAATTGTGTTTTTCCACATCCAAATTCACCATAAACTTCAGTGAGTGCTTGTGTTTCAATGCCACCGTCAAATAATGTATCTAAACAATTAGTACCAGTTGTAATTTTACCAATGTCTTGTCTTCGCTTGTAGATTTCACTTGCACTGACAAAGTCTTTAGAGATTAATCCACCTTCAACTAAGTGTTGACGTGCTTTGTTGACAATGTTTTCTGAAGTATCTTTTGCCATTCCAGTTATGTCTGAAATTTCTACTGGACCTCTAACAATGAGATCCATAATGTTGTGAATGCCTGCATCGGCTAATTTTTTTGTAGATACAGGTCCTACACCTGGTAAACTATCTAATCTTAAATCTTCCATACGGTATAGTACCGTACCAGTACTTTATAAGTATACTGTTTTAAGAAATGATCGTGAAAGTATAGTTAAA
>Ga0224508_10002035_pt1 | contig 17632 bp, 14 predicted proteins | sample SF_Jan12_sed_USG_4_FD_170157 | JGI IMG/M metagenome (GOLD analysis project Ga0224508, IMG submission 170157) | Sediment microbial communities from San Francisco Bay, California, United States - SF_Jan12_sed_USGS_21 | ecosystem: Environmental > Aquatic > Marine > Sediment | place: USA... | reverse complement strand
ATATGCAACCCGAAGGCGAATGCAATAACGGTCATTATGGTCAGCGGCAGCAGGCCACCAGCCACCGAGTGGGCATCCACGAACACCACAGCCAGCCAAATACACGCAAGCCCGCCGAGCAGATTGAGCCAGTGCCGCGCCGGCAACAGCAGCGGTTTGCTGCCGATAAACCCCTGCAGCTTGCCGAACGCCACCACCGAGCCGGTAAACGTCACGGCACCGATCAGCACACCCAGATACACTTCTATCTCGTGAATGGTCTGTTCTGCACCATGATGCTGGACAGTCGGATCGATATAGTTGGCAAACCCCACCAGCACCGCCGCCAGGCCGACGAAACTGTGCATCATCGCCACCAGCTGCGGCATCGCGGTCATCGCCACGCGAGCGGCCAGCACCGCGCCGATAGCACCGCCGATCAGCATTGCGACCATAATCCAGCTCAGGCGATCGACCTGGTCGCTGGCGATGGTCGCCAGCACCGCCAGCGCCATGCCCGCTATGCCGTAAAGATTGCCGCGCCGCGAGGTTTCCTGATTACTCAGGCCGCCGAGACTGAGAATGAACAGAATGCTGGCGACAATGTAGGACGCTGTAAGTGCACCGGCCGACATCTCAGCCCTCCCGACGAAACATCTTGAGCATTCGCTGGGTCACCAGAAATCCTCCTGCAACGTTAATGGTCGCAATCAGTACGGCGACGAACGCCGGAATTGCCACCAGCCACGTCTGCGAACCGATCTGCAGCAAGGCGCCGATCACGATGATTCCGCTTATCGCGTTGGTGACGCTCATCAGCGGAGTATGCAAGGCGGGCGTCACCGCCCAGATCGTTTGATAGCCGACAAAACACGCCAGCACGAACACCGTGAAATGCGCCATGAAAGCCGGCGGAGCAACCGTACCCACCGCGAGAATCGCACCCAGCCCAACGACCAGACCGGCCACCGACATCCACAGTTTCTGTTGCGTGCTGATTTCCTTCACGGGCGCTGGGGGCGGCGTCTTGGGCGCGGCCGCTGGCGCGGCAGACAGCTTCGGTGCCGGCGGCGGCCAGGTGATTTCCCCTTCCTTGATAACAGTCGTGCCGCGAATCACCTCGTCGTCCATGTCGACCACGATTTCGCCGTCTTTCTGCGGCGTCAGGTCGGCGAGCAGATGACGCAGGTTGGTCGCGTATAACTGACTGGCCTGCGTCGCCAGGCGGCTGGCGAGATCGGTGTAGCCGATAATCGTCACACCGTGCTCGACGGTGACTTCACCGGGGGTGGTCAATTCGCAGTTGCCGCCCTGCTCGGCCGCCAGATCGACGATCACGCTGCCCGGCCGCATCGAAGCCACCATGTCAGCAAGAATCAACTTCGGTGCGGGCCTGCCCGGAATCAGGGCGGTCGTGATGATCACATCGACTTCGCGGGCCTGCTCACGGAACAGCGCCATCTCTGCATCGATGAATTCCTGGCTCATCACTTTCGCGTAGCCGCCGCTGCCCGAGCCCTCTTCCTCGAAATCCAGCAGCAGGAACTCCGCGCCCATGCTTTCAACCTGTTCTTTCACTTCGGGACGCGTATCAAAAGAACGCACGATCGCCCCCATGCTGCCGGCGGCACCGATCGCAGCAAGTCCTGCTACCCCGGCGCCGATGACCAGTATTTTCGCCGGCGGCACTTTGCCTGCGGCAGTAACCTGGCCGGTGAAAAAACGCCCGAACCGGTTGGCGGCTTCGATCACCGCGCGATATCCGGCAATATTCGCCGTCGATGACAACGCATCGAGTTTCTGCGCGCGGGAAATCCGCGGCACAGCATCCAGCGCCAGTACCGTGGCCTTGCGCTCCGCCAGCAGCGACATCAACGCTTCGTTCTGCGCCGGCCATATGAAGCTGGCAAGCGTCGCGCCTTCGCGCAGCAGCTGCGCTTCATGCACACCCAGTTGCTGGTGCTCTTCGGGCGCACGCACCTTCAGTACGATGTCGGATTGTTCCCATAGCGCCCGGGTGTCGTCCACTATCTGCACGCCGGCGTCGCGATATGCGGCATCGCTGTAACTCGCTTGCTCGCCGGCACCTGCCTCGACAGCTACGCTAAAGCCCAGCTTCTGCAACTGCTCCGCGACCTGCGGCGTAGTAGCCACGCGTCTTTCATGCGGATGGATTTCTCGGGGCACACCGATTTTCACACGCTCACCTCTCGATTAGCTGCGACTTGTCGTGGTTTGCACACTGTGGGGGCGGCACCGTCAGCGAAAACCCGTTTTTCTATAGTGTCCAGCAGGTTCGGCAACTGCAGCACTGCTCATGCTACGACGTGCGCGCCCGCTGGTATCGATGCCGCGGGCGGCAGCATACAAGATATACATGCTGCGATGCAACATAGCTCTCGCCGCCGGGAGCCACGCGGTTGCAGCCTGATTGCCGGGGAAAGAGCTAAACCCGTCCCAGCAACGCCGCGATCCCCTGACCGACCCCGATGCACATCGTGCACAGCGCGTAGCGCCCGCCGGTCAAGCCCAGTTCGTAGGTGGCGGTCGCCGCCAGCCGCGCGCCGCTCATGCCCAGCGGATGGCCCAGTGCGATGGCGCCGCCGTTGGGATTCACGTGCGCCGCATCGTCGTCGATGCCAAGCTCGCGCAGTACCGCCAGCGTCTGCGCAGCAAACGCCTCGTTGAGTTCGATCACGTCGATCTGGTCGAGTGCTGTCCTGGTTCGCTCCAGCAATCTGCGTGTCGCGGGCGCCGGACCGATGCCCATGATGCGAGGTGGCACACCGGCATGGGCGGCGCCCACAAAACGCACCCGCGGCGTCAATCCGTTGCGCTTTGCGCCCTCCTCGCTGGCAACGATTAATGCACAGGCGCCATCGTTAACGCCGGATGCATTGCCTGCGGTTACCGTGCCGGGGTCGCGAAACGGAGTGGCCAGTGCGGCCAGGGCGGCCAGGGATGTCGTCCGGGGATGTTCATCGCGCTCCACCACCAGCGGCTCGCTGTTACGCTGCGCAACGGTAACGGGCACGATTTCCTGCTGCAAGCGCCCTTGCGCCAAAGCACGCGCCGCACGCTCCTGACTGCGCAACGCAAACGCATCCTGGTCGGCCCGCGAAACGGCAAATTCGTCGGCCACGTTCTCGGCTGTTTCCGGCATCGAGTCGATACCACAGCTGCTCTTCAGCAACGGGTTTACGAAACGCCAGCCGATCGTGGTGTCGTAAATCTCAGCATTGCGGGAGAACGCGCGCTCGGCTTTGCCCATGACAAACGGCGCGCGGGACATCGATTCTACGCCGCCGGCAATCAACAACTGCGCTTCGTCGGCTTTGATCGCACGCGCGGCAATTGCGATGGCATCCAGACCGGAGCCGCACAAGCGGTTCACGGTGGCAGCGGATACGCTGTCCGGCAGTCCCGCCAGCAAACCCGCCATACGAGCAACGTTGCGGTTGTCCTCGCCCGCCTGGTTCGCGCAGCCGAGAATTACGTCGTCCAGCGACAACCAGTCGACCTCGGCATTGCGTTGCATCAGCGCACGCAGCGGAATGGCTGCAAGGTCGTCAGCACGCACCGAGGAAAGTGCGCCGCCGAAACGGCCGATAGGTGTGCGAACTGCATCGCAGATGTAGGCGTCGGCCATGTTCGCTAACTTGTCATTCTGCGCACACCCGGCAATTCACAACGTGCCGTTGTACGCCCCGCCGTCGATCAACAGATTCTGGCCGACGATGAAGCCCGCCTGCTGGCTGCACAGAAACGCGCAGGCTTCGCCGAAGTCCTCGGCGCTGCCGACCCGTCCGGCCGGTATCGACGCTTCGCGCTGGGCCAGCGCGTCGGCGAAGGTCTGCCCGGAATTTGTCGCGGCCGCCTGCAGGTTGCTGCGCAAGCGTTCGGTATCGTGCGCACCGGGCAGCAATCCGTTGATTGTCACGTTGTACCGCGCAACGTCGCGCGCCAGCCCGGCAACGAAACCAGTCAGCCCGGCACGCGCGCCATTCGACAGCCCCAGGACGCTGATCGGCGATTTCACCGATCCGGACGTGATGTTGACGATACGGCCGAAGCGGCGCTCGATCATGCCGTCCAGTGTAGCCTTGATCATTTCGATAGCGGACAACATATTGGCATCCAGCGCGGCAATCCAATTCTCGCGCGACCAGTCACGAAAGTTACCGGGTGGCGGTCCGCCGGCATTGTTTATCAGGATGTCGGGCGCGGGGCACGCTGCGAGTACAGCACCACGCCCCTCGGGTGTGGTGATATCCCCGGCCACCGCGGTCACCGGCGCCTGCGTGAGTTCGCGGATTTCCGCGGCGGTTGCCTGCAACGTATCGTCATTGCGAGCGTTGATCGTTACCGCCACCCCAGCGCGTGCCAGCGACAACGCGCACGCTCTGCCCAAACCTTTGCTGGCGGCACACACCAGCGCTTTTCTGTCCTTTATACCAAGATCCATCGTCTCGCTAATGTAAATCGAATAATTCAGTTATTTTGTCGACCATCGTCTCGCCGAGCTGTTCGGCATCGGTCAACGTCACCGCGCGCCGATAATAGCGGGTAACGTCGTGGCCGATACCGATAGCGAGCAACTCTACCGGACTGCTGTTCTCCACGTACTCGATGGCCAGTTTAAGATGCTGCTCGAGATAATGCCCCGAGTTGACCGACAGGGTGGAATCGTCAACCGGTGCGCCGTCACTGATCACGATCAGAAAACGCCGCTGCTCAGGTCTCTCGAGCAGCCGCTGATGCGCCCACAACAACGCCTCGCCGTCGACGTTTTCTTTCAGCAGGCCTTCACGCAGCATCAGTCCGAAGCTGCGCCGGGCCCGGCGCCAGGGCGAATCTGCCGACTTGTAGATCACGTGGCGCAAGTCGTTCAAGCGGCCAGGATTGGACGGCTTGCCCGCGGCCAGCCAGCGCTCGCGTGACTGCCCGCCTTTCCAGGCGCGCGTGGTAAATCCCAGTACCTCGACTTTCACGCCGCAACGTTCCAGCGTGCGCGCAAGAATGTCCGCGCTCATCGCGGCAATAGTGATAGGCCGCCCCCGCATCGAACCGGAATTGTCGATCAACAACGCCAGCACACTGTCGCGAAACGTGGTTTCGCGCTCACGCTTGAAACTCAGCGGGTGCGTAGGATTCGCCACCACCCGGGCCAGGCGTGCCGTGTCGAGAATGCCCTCTTCCTGATCGAACAACCAGGCGCGGGTCTGGCGCGCCAGCACGAAGCGCTGCAAGCGGTTGGCCAGGCGTGCGATCACCGCCTGCTGGTTGCTCAGTTGCTGATCCAGCAACTGGCGTAACCGAGCCAGCTCCTCGGCATCGCACAGCTGCTCCGCCTGTACTACCTCGTCGTACTCGGTACTGTAGACCTTGTATGCATCGCCACCGCTGGGCATTCCCGACGGGAAGTACTGCGGTGGCTGGCCTTCGGCATCTGAATCGGCCAGGTCGTCGTCACCCTGTGCGTCCAGTGTCAACGCATCGCCGTCTTCGTCGGCGGCATCCGCATCGCTGCCCTGGCGTTGCTGCTCGTCTCCTTCCTCACTGCCGTCTTCACTGGCCTGTTGCTGCGCGCCATCCGAATCCGCTTCCGAATCCGGCGCATCGTCATCGTCAGGCTGCGGTTCCTGTGCAACATCTTCCAGGGCCAGATCGTCCAGCATGTGCTTGACCGAACTGGCGAAATCCGCCTGATCGGCCGTGGATTTCCGCAACTGCCGCAGATGCTGATGCAGTTTCGGTTCCAGATACGGGCGCCACATATCCACAAGGTGCCGCCCGTGGGGTGGTGGTGTGGTGCCAAACAGGCTTTCGCGGACCAGCAGATCCAGCACCATCGGCAGTTGTCCGGGATCGCGCTCAGGTGCGGAATACAAAGTCGATTCCGCGAGCTTTGCATTCAGCGCCGCCGCCAGATTCTGTTCGACGCCCACCTTGTGCGCACTGCCGACCGATTCGCAGCGTGCCTGCTCCAGCGCATCGAATATCGCCCGGTGCAGAAGACCGCCCGGCGCCTGCTGAGCATGCACACCGGCATCGTGGTAGCGCACTCTCAGCGCCATGCTGTCGGCCGCGCCGCGGGCACAACACACCTTTTCGTAGGGCAGGCTATCGGGGGGTAATTTGATTTTGCGCTCGCCCGTATCCTGGGCGTCGGCGTCGGCGTCGGCCTGCGCAAACTGCAGGTGCAACTCGCTGTCGCGCGCCAGCGCCCGCGACGTCGCACTTGTCGCGCTCTGGAATTTCTCGATCGCGGTGGCGTCGTTCACGTCGTTGTCTGGTAGTGCAAAGCGTTGCGCGTCACTAGCCGGCCAGCGTGACTTTGACACCCGTTTCCGGCAGCTCCACGCCAAAGCAGCGCTGATAGTATTCGGCCAGTATCGGACGTTCCATTTCATCGCACTTGTTCAGGAACGTCAAACGGAACGCGAATCCGATGTCGTTGAACAGGCTGGCATTATCTGCCCAGGTGATTACAGTGCGCGGACTCATGACGGTCGCAATATCACCGTTCATGAATCCGATTCGCGTCAACTCGGCGAGACTCACCATCGCATGCACGGTGTCGCGTTTTTCCGCGGCACTGTAGTCCGGACATTTGGCGAGAACGATTTCCACCTCGGCGTCGTGTTCGAGATAGTTGAGGGTTGCAACGATGTTCCAGCGGTCCATCTGGCCCTGGTTGATCTGTTGCGTGCCGTGATAAAGCCCGGTGGTGTCGCCCAATCCCACGGTGTTGGCGGTCGCGAACAGGCGAAACGCCTGATGGGCACGCAGCACCTTCGACTGATCGAGCAGTGTGAGGCGGCCGTCGGACTCCAACACCCGTTGAATGACAAACATCACATCCGGCCGCCCGGCATCGTATTCGTCGAACACCAGCGCGGCGGCGCGCTGAAACGCCCACGGAAGAATGCCTTCGCGAAACTCGGTTACCTGCAGACCGTCACGCACGACGATGGCGTCCTTACCCACAAGGTCGATACGGCTGATGTGGCTGTCCAGGTTGACGCGCACCGTGGGCCAGTTGAGGCGCGCCGCAACCTGTTCGATATGCGTGGATTTGCCGGTACCGTGATAGCCTTGAATGAGCACCCGACGGTTGTGCGCGAAGCCCGCCAGAATCGCCAGCGTCGTATCGTGGTCGAAGCGGTAGCTGGTGTCGAGTTCCGGCACGTGTTCGGTGCGCTGGCTGAACGCCGGCACGTCCAGGTCGCTGTCAATTCCGAACGTCTGCGCAACCGAAACCTTGATATCCGGCAGCTGGTTCGCGATGTCATGGGTTTCGGTCATCAAATACTATCCATCAATGTTTGGGCGTGCCACCAAGGGGCCATCTGCGTTGTTACGCGCTTGAGCAATAGCTCAGGCTTTCCTCTGCACACGGTGCCTAGCATCTGACCCCTATGTACACGGATGTACAGTATGCAGGTATTGCAGGAGCAAATATCTGTTGGCGGCACGCAGAATGGCAGGTTATTTGTGGGACACGACGCTAGAGTAGCCGCTGTCGGCCTCCATGTCACCGCGTACCCGCCACGCGCGCGAAGATTCTTCCGCGATTACATCGGCGCGCTGCACCACTTCGCCTTCGGCGATGGCGCGGCGCAGTTTGGCGCCCCGGCACAACCCCAGGGGCAACGCCCCGTGTTGCAAAGAAAGCGCCGCCGGCTGCAGCCTGCCCCACACCGTGTAGCCGCCCTCGCCGTCCAGCACTTCTCCCGCCACCAGCGGGCGCTTTGCAACCGCGACGACATCCGCGTTGAAACACCGCGCCGTACCGATCGCCTCGTTGCGTAGAACAGCGCTCGCCACGCTCATGCCGAGTTCCAGCCCGATCAGGTGGCTCGGCCGATAGAGCGCGCTGTAGCGGCCTTCAGCGTCCGTGACCAGGCCGTATTCGCGAAAACAGCGCTGTGCATAGTCGCTGTCGCCGGCGAACGTAACGTAAACACCCCAGCGCAGGTCGTTATTCAACTCGGCGCCGTCGCGGGTCAACGATGAGATGACCTCCACCGTGCCAGCGGCATCCAGCAGTCCACCCTCACTGCGAGGTTTCAACAACCGCGGCAGCTCGTCGGTGCTGCAGGGTGGAAACTGCAGGCCCGATTCAGCCGGCGACAACTCGCAGGCGTTAGCGACCGCGGCCATTTCGATGGCCGACTTGGTACCGTCCAGAAATGAATTGAACATCGTCGAATTCATTCCGCCGCGCTGCGCCTCCGCGGCCGTAAGTCCGTAGAAATCCCATACCGTATCTGGCGTCGATTGATGATAGCGCGGCAGATACTTGGTGCCTTTGCCGGCGCACACGATTTGAAACCCGCACACGCGCGCCCAGTCCACCAGTTCCGCGATCAACGCCGGCTGATCGCCGTAGGCAAGTGTGTATACGACACCGGCTGAATGCGCCGCACGCGCCAGGTAGGGACCGACCAGCGCATCGGCTTCGACATTCACCATTACTACGTGCACACCCTGCTCGAAACAGGCCAGGGCATGCTCGACACCGACCAACGGGTCGCCAGTGGCTTCTATTGCCACGTCCACGGGTTCGTGAATGACCGACCGAGCATCGTCGGTTATCCAGGTCGCGCCATTCGATACCGCGGCGGACAGATCGTTTGCCAGCAACTGCTTCGCATCCCACCCGGCGAGCGTCAGCGCGTCGCGGGCGCGTTGCTCATCGAGATCACATACCGCGCACACGTGCACACCGGGCGTGCGCCGTGCCTGGTGCAGATACATGGTGGCGAATTTGCCGGCGCCGATTAACGCCACGCGGATCGGCTTCCCCGCCGCGGCACGTTCCTGCAACGCTTGATACATCATGACGATTGCTCCGCACGGGTGCTCGCCAGCCCCAGCAGTTCCAGAAGATCGTGCAGATTCTCGACCTCGTGGTCGGGCTGGTCATGGGTGTCCGGCCACGCCGTGCCGTTACGGTTCATCCACACGGATACCGCGCCCGCATCGCGGGCTCCCTGCACGTCACTGACCGGATCGTCGCCGACGTGCAACACTTCCGCGTTGCTGCATCCGGCCCGCGACGATGCCGCGTCGAACATCGCCGGATGCGGTTTGCTCACCTTGACGGCGGCGGACGAAATCGTCGAGGCGAAAAACCGGTCCAGGCCGATGTGCTGCAGATCCGCATTGCCGTTGGTCAAGGCGATCAGCGGATAGTGCTCGGTAAGCGTTTCCAATGCAGGAATCACGTCGGCGTACAGTTCCACCTGATTGCGCGCGGCAAAATAAACATCGAATCCCTGCTCTACGTCGGCGTGCGGATAGCCAGCCTGCTCGGCATGCCAGCGCAGCGTACGGCGCCTGACTTCGCTTAGGTCGTGACGGATTTCAGGGTAACGCGCACCGATGGCGATGCGCGCTTCGCGCATCGAGTTCAGCGTATGCCGTTCGGTGATGCGCGGAAAATGCGCCGCCAGCCACGCGTGAAGACGCTGTTCGGCGCGCACGATGACGCTGTCGATGTCCCACAGCGTATCGTCCAGATCGAGAGAAATCGCCTTTATGTGAGCGAACACGAGCGCTCCGTAATGTGCCTGAATCACCGTGTGCGGCGGTCAAACCGCACGTTTTACCAGCGCTTCGAGTACCGCGTTCCAGGCCAGCGCCAGATTACGCCTATTGTACCCGCCTCCGCCCATCGCAATCATGCGGCCATCGCAGAATTCATCGGCCAGTGCCGCCAGGCTCGCGGCCGCGTGGCCGTGCGCGGCCGGCGTAAACGCCATGTGCGTTATCGGATCGCCGGCCACGCTGTCGGCGCCCGCCTGCAACAGGATCATCTGCGGCTTAGCGTCGCGCAGGAATTCCTCCACCCGCGGCCACTGGCGATGAAATTCGGCGTCGTCCGCCCCTGGCGGAACCGGGATATTCAGTTTGGTGCCGGCCGCTTCGCCCTTGCCGGATTCGTGCGCAAAGCCGGTACCCGGGTACAGATAACGGCCATCTTCGTGAATGTCCGCGAAAATGACATCGGGATCGTCCTCGAACGCGTAAAACACCCCGTCACCATGGTGCGCGTCGATGTCGACGTAGGCTACTCGCCGCACGCCGTACTCGGCGCGCAACGTTTCGATCAGAACGCCTGGATCGTTGAACACGCAGAAGCCAGCCGCCTGTTCGCGGCGCGCGTGATGCAGCCCGCCGATAGGTACCAGAATTTTATGCTGCGCGCCGGTCATGACACTGTGCAGCCCGTCCAGTGCGGAACCGACGACCGTGGCACCGGCGTCGAACACACCTTTGAACGCAGGTGTGTCGCCGTAGTCCAGGAATCCCTCGCCGTTGACGGATTGCTGAATGACGCGTTCGACGTAATCGCTGGTATGGAAGCGCTGCAATTGTTCCCTTTGCCCGAGGACCGGGACGGCCACCGCAACTTGTTTGTCGAGCCCCTGCTGCACCGTTTCTTGCCAGAAAGCCTGCAGCCGATCCGGCCCGAAGGGGTGCCCTTCGCCAAACCCGTAACGGGCCAGGGCGTCACCGAAATACACAGCCACCATGTCATATTGCTCCGCTGTCAGTGGATGCAGCGATTGTAACGGGGCCGGCTCTGCCGCGAGCTACTTTTTTCGCTGCTGGTGCGCCGCGCAAGACCGCTGGTGCCGGCCAGGAGGGACTGTACTTAACCGACACCGCGCCGCTATTCCCGGGTATGGTCTGTTCACGCTGTCAGAAGTTGCGCGTACTGATGCTGCTCATCGCCTTGTGCGGCGTCGTGACGGCGCTGTATCTCGCCGTCGCGTAGGGCTTCGGAGTAGTCAACGCGGGTTGTAGCCGGTGAGTTCCAGATAACCGTAACCGCTCAACTCACGCCCGGCATGCCGGCCGGTAACCGACACCGCACCTTCCCAGTACGGTACGATGAAATTCAGCCACTGATCATCGAGCAGCGCTGTGACGTCGAGGTGCAGATCGTGCTCGGGCAGGTGCAGATCCCAGCCGACCGGGTAGCGCCCCGAATCGGCGGCGGTCCAGAATGTGTGCGGCCTGGCGCGCAGCGCATCAGCCTGCAGGTGTACTACACGGCCATCGGCAAACGACCAGGTGCCGGCGCTGAAGCGATCCGGGACGCCTTTAACGTCGCGCAACCGGTAAAACATCAGGTTGGAGCCGTTATCCAGGTGCAGCGCAAACCAATCCCAGCCCACCTGCGTGTCGCTCAGCGCACTGGTACTCCACTCACGGTCCATCCACACCAGGCCCTGAACGTCGTGTCGGTCGCCGCCGATCGTCAGTGCACCGGTGGCACGTAGCCGCGGCATCGAATAATAGTAGGAAGCATTTCCAGGCGCGGCGCTTTTCCGGCTGAGACCGCGATCGCCGTTGAGCACGGGTGGCATCTGCGCGGCCAGCGACAAGCTCAGCGACACCTGATCCTGTGCGGCTGCAAGCTGCCAGGTTTCCCTGCCCGCCACGCGCCAGTCCTCCAGCCACACGGCAAAGGGGTCTGCCCGCACTCCGGCCAGCCCATCGGCCGGTCGCGAAATGCGCTCGAAAGCATGGAAGCGCTGCCCGCCGACATCGGTCACCGCAAAGTGCGCGAAAAACACCTGATTGCTGCGCCAGGCATTGCCTGACGGCGCCTGGGCTTGCAGAGAAACGCGAAAAAACGTCAACTCGAAGCCGAACTGCCGACCCGCGGCGGAGCTCAGTACGCCGGTGTAATACCACCATTCGTTGCGAAAGCGCGGGTGCGCGCCATGATCGCGTGGGAATTCGAACTCGCGAGGCCCCTCGGCGCGAGCAAAACCCCGCGTAGACCCGCCGCCCAGTGCCTGCTGCAACGCGCTCGGCTGAGCGGGCTCAGACTGCGACGTGCCGCGCGAATCGCCACACGCGGCCAGCGTCGCCAGGCAGCACAGCAGCACCGTCACGCGCAGAAAATTCATTCGCCGCGCAACGCCAGCGCCGGCGCTTCGCTTAACGCACGCCACACAGGCACGCAGCCCGCGACGAGCGCAGCCAGAGTCGCCATAACCAGCGCCTCGCCAAGCGGAGCAGCGACAACAATGAAGTCCATGCTCCACCCGAATGCCCGCCGGTTGATGACATGCACGAGAAGCATGGACAATGCCACACCGACAGGCATCGCCACCAGCCCGGCAAAAAATCCCAACAACGCGGTTTGCGTGAACATAACGCCAGCCAGCTGCCGAGTGGTCAACCCGATGCTCCGCAACAGAGCAAGTTCCCGCCGGCGTTCCAGCTGCACGGCACTCAGGGCCGTCAGAATCGCCACTACCGCGACGATGATAGTGAGCCAGCGCAGTACACGGGTGATCTCGAACGTGCGATCGAACACATCCAGCGAGGCATTGCGCAGATCTCGGTTGGAGCGCAGTCTGAGTTGCTGCTGCGTTGCGGTGCGCGCATGAATTTCGTCCATCACCCGCTGCGACGAACCTGGCTCGTGCAGGTAAACACCCAGCGACGATATCCCCTCATCCTGCCACAGCTCGCGATATAGGGACATGCGCATCATAACCACACCTCGATCGCTGCCGTAATCGCGATAGATACCCGATACACGGAAGGACTGTTCGCCGGAAGCGGTGGGTAGTTTCAACACATCACCGACAGCAACGTGATTGTGGAAAGCGTAGGGTTCGGATACGAACACCGATGTGTGATTGTCGAATTGGTCCCAGGCCCGCTCGCCGGACGCCAGCAAGTTGATACTGGCGTAGCTTTGCGTGGCCAGCTCGATAGCGAACAGCGACACATCCCGGCCATCGGACCGAAGCTCCACAAAGCGTCCCTGACTGATGTCTCTTACCGCGGGAATGCTGCGGATCGCATCGACGATTGTTGCATCGATGCGCGTTTCGTCACGCCCGGACACCGCGTGCGCGGGGCGGATGTAGATATCGGCGCGCAAAGTTGACTCCAGCCATTGCTCGACGGCCGCGCGAAAACTCCCGATCATCAACGTGACACCGATCGTCGCTGCAAGCGCCACCACCAGCGCCGCTTCGGCAACGCCGATGCGGCTTATGCCCGCCTCTACACCGGTAACGGTGTGTCTGAGCAGAGCGTGTGTCAGTACACGGCTCAAACTTCGCGCCAGTACAACGATCATCCAGGGTACCGTCAGGCTGCAACCGATTAGCAGCATGGCCAGCGATAGGTAGCCAGCGGCGAGATTGTCACTGCTCACAGCTATCAGTATGCTCAGTCCGATCAACACCGCCCCGCCTCCCGCTACGGGTAACAGCCAGGTTATCGATTTACGTTCGATGGCACGACGCAGCAAAGTATGTGCAGGTGGGCTCAACACCGCCTCACTTGCGGGCAATCCGGCCGCCAGCAAACTGCCACACATCCCCAGCAACGCTGCTTTCGCGATGATCGTACCGGTAATGCTCGCCTCGTTCACAGACACCACGAAGTACAAGTCATTGATCGTGCGGCTGACCAGGGCGAGCAGCATATCGGCGACGAAACTTCCCGCCAAGGTGCCCAGGCACACGGCAAGCAGGCCGAGCATGGCAGCCTCCAACAGTATCACCGCGAACAATTCTCGGCGTGTGACACCCAGCGCGCGCAGCGTACCGAACGTCGCACGGCGACGCAGCATGGTGAAATGCAATGTGTTGTAGATAAGAAACACGCCGATCACGACCGCAAGCAGACTCATTGCAGTAAGGTTCAAAGTGAACGCCCGAGTCAGTTCCTGTACCGAGCGCACCCTGGCCGACGCCGCTTCCACGTGCGCGTCGGGCGGCAGAATCTTCTCGATGCGGGCGCGCAGGTCGGTGTCCGTATCGTCCAGGATCAGATCGATGCGCGACAGTCGCGTGGGTTGACCACGCAGATCCTTCACCGAGGCGATATCCGCGACCAGCACGTTCTCGATGCCGCGTGTCGTCGCGTCGTCGAGTGTCCCTACTCTGAGCAAACGCACGTTCCGCCCGTTCAACTGCACGTCAAAATACTGACCCGGCCCGATACCGAGTCGCGACGCCGTGCGCTCGCCGATCAATACGGCACCGGGCTCGAGCAACAAGCGCTGCCACACCCCGTCGCGCAGCGAATCCCTGGCAAAGTAGCTGCGAAACGCTTGCTCCGCGAACAGGTCCACACCCAGCACCTGAAGAACGCGCTTTTCGTGGCGCACCACGGTCTCGACGACCGGCGCCGATTGACGCACGCCAAGCTCGCGACGGAGCTGAAGATACACTGCATCGGGAAGTCCCCGTGAACCGGCGACGATATGGTGTGTTGCTCGGCCGGAAAGCGCACTCAGGGACAGCCGGAAAGCACGCTGCGCGCCGTCCGCCGCAATATCCACCGCCACGAACACCATTACCCCCAGCGCCAAACCGAGCACGGCGAGTCCCATCTGCATTGGATAGCGTAACAACCCGTTGACGCAAGCTCGAAACCGCAGTGTGTTTACCACGCTATACCTTCTCGGTACCCGGCGAGCTGGCCGCTGTCGTCAAGCGTCAGCACTGTGTCCGCGTAACTCGCAACGGCTCGGCTGTGCGTGACTATCAGCAACGCATGCCCGATCTCGGCAGCAGTATCGCGAATCAGTTCAATGGCACGCATGCCACTCTGCGCATCCAGGCTTCCAGTCGGCTCGTCCGCAAGCACTAGTTTCGGTTTGTGCACTACACTGCGTGCGACGGCGACTCGCTGCTGCTCGCCGCCGGAGAGCTCTTCCGGATAGCGCTCACGCAGATCCCGCATGCCCACCCGCGCCAGCACTTCGTCGACGCGATGCTCACGCTGCTTTTTTGCCACATCGTTGAGTTCCAGCGGCAAGCGCAGGTTGTCGCCGACGGTGAGGGTCGGCACCAGATTGAAAGACTGAAAAACGATGCCGACGTTACGGCGACGATAGATGGCCAGTTGCGTCTCGTTGAACGCGCTGATTTCGTCTCCGTCGATGAAAATGCGGCCACGCCGAGGACGATCTATCCCTGAAAGCAGATTGAGCAGAGTCGATTTACCGCAGCCGCTACGACCCAGAATGGCCGTTGAGCCGATGTTCGCGAACGAATAGCTCAGCCCCGAAAATATACTTTGTTCGGCGCTTCCTTGAACATAGCTGTAATGGATATCGTGTAGTTCGATGCGCCGCAGCAACGCTATACTTCCTGTACGGTTATGACTATCCGTCGACGGTGTGGCGCTCGGCGATGTTCCCAAATGTATATCCCCTGCCAGGTTCCCAACCCAAGCTGGCCGGATACTACCGGAACGCACAGACTGCAATCGGTCAGTACGCTGCGCACGTGGGCCGGCATGTCGTCCGGGCCTTCGGGCGTGTGACGAAACAACGGATCGCCATCGGGCACCGAGCGCGACATGAACGCTTCCAGATCTTCGCGCACCGCCGGATCGGCGTTTTCACAGACGAGTAGCGAAGCGCTCGTATGCTGAATGAACAGGTGCGCCAATCCGCTGGTCACCTGACTGTGGGTCACTGCCGCGGTAACTTGTGGGGTAATTTCGTAGGTGCCGCGACCCTGAGTCGCTATTTCCAAAGTGGTCTGCATTTCACGCTGCACGGTAGAGTACCGGCAAGTGTAGCCCAGCCACCTTTATCAGGCCACAGACCCGCTCGCTGCGGTTACGCGCGGTTGCGCTGGCATCGACGCCTTTGAGCCACCTTTTGAGATCCGGCGCCAGCCGCTGACGATTCGACCTGCATGGTGCTGGCGGTCGGCACGTCAGTCACAAACCTAGTCCGTCCGCCGTCGTCAGTTGATGGTGAACAATTTGTCGAAGTTAGCGATGTCGAGAACGTTGCGGATCTCCGAATTCGGCGAAATCAACTGTATATCCGCATCGTCCCCGCCGGCAAATTCCCGCAGCAGCAGCAGCATACCCAATGCGGAACTGTCCATGTATTCGGCTGCCGCAAGATCGATGACGTATTTTTCTATCGAATCTCCAACCTCCGCGTAAGCATTGCGGAACGAATCGTATATTCGAAAATCGAATCTCCCTTCTACACCGATGGTCAGCTGTCGATCCGAAACTGTTGACGAAACCATAATAGTTACTCCTGATCACTGCAAAGACTCAAAGTTCTCCAGTCGCGCACCCTGACAAATATGCGGAACACGCTAAAACAACTCGACATCACCTTCTTCTACGCGCGACAGACGGGCGGGTTTATCGATTCTCGCCTGCAATTCCTGCTCAGCGGCATACAATTCATTCCGGCAACGTTCTATCAGCACACAAGAATCGGCCGCATCGCCAAAAGTCTCCGAATAAATTTGCAACGCGGAGAAATACCGATCCATGTACTGCACGTCACCCTCAATGTGCTCCAGCACCCGACGCACCACATCCTCGGACTGAAGATCTCGAACCACGCTACCGACGTCTGATTGTATGCTCGCCGACAACTTGGACAGCTCATCCAACTGGCTCGAGACCACATCGTTGAATTTTGCGATTTCAGACACCATGATTCTCACCTTGCCTTTCGACTGTATCGCACCGTTCATGTCCTTCGATGCCAACTCGCCGACAATTTCGCGGACCGCTTCGAACTTATCCTTCGCGCCCATCACTACGCCGCGGATCTCGTCGCTGAATTTTTTCGAGTTCTGCGAAAGGCTGCGGACCTCGTTTGCCACTACCGCAAAGCCGCGCCCCGCTTCACCGGCACCTGCCGCTTCGATCGCTGCGTTCAGCGCCAGCAGATTCGTCTGGTCCGCGATTCCCTTCACGTCGTCCAGCAGCGTTAGGGCCTGATCCACCCGCTGCGATATTTCGTCGACGATGTGCACCATACGCAAACTGCTTTCGCTCATCTCGGTGAAAAGATCGACGAAGCCCTGCAACAAAACACTCGGTTCATCAACAAATTGATGACAATTCAATGAATTCCTCCCAGTGGCCGAAGATTTCGTCCTGTCGCTTACCTGCGTGAGGATATGATGGATATTTGCTTCCTGCCATTGGGCTTGGTCGTTCAAGTTTTCGACCTCTCACTGAGTATGTCCACCGCTTCCTTGATCAACGCTTTCACTTGCCGCAGCAATCTTTGACTGTCATCGAGGCACCGATTCGCCGGTTGCGACGAATATCGCACAACCCGCCGCAAGCATCGGTCCGGCACCATGCAACATCCATTCCGCGAAGCTAAAACCTCCGGCGCCACCGACACTGATAGCCCATCCCCGAATGTAGCTACTTCCGGCACAGCGGCGTGTTCCCATGTTTGGCCATTGATCGAGATCGCAGAAGTGCTCCTTCTGCCAGAGTAATAGCGGTCGCGGGGTGAAAATTCTTTAAGGGTGGACAGAGAAGTCAGACAATCCGGGCGAAGTTCGGGTGTATACGTTTTGCCCCAGTGGGATAAACAATTCGGTCATGCGGAACAGAGACTCCGAGTGTCCGAGAAACAGTCGACTATCCCGATGCATGAATTTAGCAAACTGCTCAATAACTGCCTTTTTAGTTTCCGGGTCGAAATAGATTAAGACGTTACGGCAGAACACCGCATCGAAGGGTCCGAGCACCGGCCATTCGTGCATCAGATTCAGTTGTTTGAAGCTTATCAGGGCGCGCAGTTCATCATTGACCCGCAGTCGTTGTTGGTCATCGCCTGTCCGTTGCTGAAACCACCGAGACTTTTGCA
>Ga0224508_10002034_pt1 | contig 17638 bp, 14 predicted proteins | sample SF_Jan12_sed_USG_4_FD_170157 | JGI IMG/M metagenome (GOLD analysis project Ga0224508, IMG submission 170157) | Sediment microbial communities from San Francisco Bay, California, United States - SF_Jan12_sed_USGS_21 | ecosystem: Environmental > Aquatic > Marine > Sediment | place: USA... | reverse complement strand
GAACCGACGGCGTTCGCCATTACTGTGTCCTGGGAACAGGCAAAAAAACAATAAAGCGAAAAGTAATTCGAATAGGCCACCTTGTATTGCCGCAAGTGCTCGATGCTGGTCGAGTCCTGCATAACGCCGAGTAAATGATCGGCAGATAAGTGACTTGATCCCGCCAGCACGTATTGGCGATGTTCGATAAGTATCGCGTCGATGATATCTCTGGGACCGTAGAATGCCTTAAAGAGTCGATCTCGTCGTCGCCCTTTGATCTTATTGCGACGGATAAAATCGATCAAAGAACATCGATGCAGCAGCTTTGCTTCCAGCCGTCGAAGCTCGAAGATCTGCGGATCGCGCTTGCTCTGTTCGGCAACTGGACGAACCAATTCTGCGTGGCGCGCCTCCCAGAGCCTATGCATCTTGGAATCCTCAAGTACCCGGCTCGCGATCCTGGACTCACGTAACGATTCTCCAGCACTGGCATCTTCCAGTGCCTGCTCGGATTCCTGCATAAGATGCCGATGCCTGCTGGATTGGTATCGCAACACCGTGCTCCTCTTGCTTATCTCTGCGCTTGGTTGGAAGCTATGGGGTTTAAATACACTCTATATCTAAAGATTAGACCGCAAAAGGCGTATTGCAAGCAAGCCTCAGACGCGGTTGCCCTATAAGTTACACTTGAATCTACAGTTCCAATCGGACGTAGAGGAATACTTAATGTTAAATCGCTGGATTGGCCTAGCGGCCGTGATTTTCGTCTCGTTTGCTGTCAATGCCAGCGAACTGAGTGATGCCATCGAGAAAGATTACGATGAGTATCTGTGGCCGTTGTTTGATCATTTCCACCGCAATCCCGAATTGTCGATCGTCGAGCACGAGACGGCAGCGCGCATGGCCGAGGAGCTTCGCGACGCGGGCTTCGAGGTCACCGAAAACGTTGGCGGTACTGGCATCGTCGCGCGTCTAAAAAACGGGTCGGGCCCGCTGGTGATGATGCGCGCGGATATGGATGGTTTGCCTGTCGAGGAAAAATCCGGTCTCGAAAACGCATCTCGCAAGCAGCAAATCGACCCGATCACCGGCAACACCGTGTATACGATGCACGCGTGCGGTCACGATGTGCATATCACGAGCCTCGTGGGGACGGCGCGGCAGATGGCAACGCGCACGGACGAGTGGGGCGGGACGCTAATGTTGGTGGTGCAGCCCGCCGAGGAACGCGTTCTTGGCGCCGCCGCGATGAAGGCGGACAAAATCTGGGAGCGCTTCGGCCAGCCCGATTATGCGCTTGCGTTTCACGTTTCATCGAATGATGTCGCAGGCGTCATCAACGTTTCGGAAGGCAGCCCTTATGCTGGCGCCGATACTGTTGACATCATCATTCACGGTGTCGGGGCGCACGGTGCGCATCCGCACCGTGGCAAGGACCCGATCGTCCTTGGCAGCCAGATCGTGCTGGCGCTGCAGACACTGGTCGCGCGCGAGTTGTCACCGCGCGTACCGGGTGTCGTTACCGTCGGATCATTTCACGCTGGCACGAAACACAACATCATTTCCGATCGCGCGCACCTGCAGCTGACCGTCCGCAATACCAGCGAGGAGACGCGTGAGATCTTGCTGACCGGCATCAAGCGCATTGCCGAAAACATGGGGCGTGTTGCGGGCCTTCCAGAAGACAGGTTGCCGGAAGTGATATTTTCCGAAGAAAGTGTGCCCCCAACGATTAACGACGCCATACTCGCGCGTCGCCTGAAGAATTCCTGGAATCGTGACATCGGTGGCGATCGCGTCGTCGACATCCCGACCCGAGGCATGGGCGCGGAGGACTTTCCGTTTTTTACGATTGATCCACAGATTCCAAGTGTCTACTGGAGTATCGGTGGTACTCCACAGGAGGACTTTGATCGTGAGTCGGCGGGCGGCGAACCGGTACCAAGCCATCACTCGCCGCTGTTTAAAATCTCGCCGGAGCCAGCTGTCACAGCCGGCGTCGAGTCGACGGTCGTGGCCCTGCTCGAACTGATGGGGAAGTAACTGCGGCGCCGAACCCCCTGAAATAAGAGCCCACTGCCGTTGCGAGTGTCACCCGATGAGGATGGAAAACATGAGTGCTGTCAATTTGGCGAAAAAACTTTCAATGTTCTCTGAGCACTGGTCACCCAAAATCGTGTCTTGTTTTAATGGCCATGACGTGATGCTTGTGAAAGCGAAGGGTGAATTCAATTGGCACTCTCATCCGGATACCGATGATTTCTTTTTGGTACTGAAAGGGAAACTGACGATTCAGCTACGGGACAGAGACGTAAATCTCGGCCCCGGCGAATTGTTTGTTGTGCCAAAGAACGTCGAACATCGGCCGATTGCAGATGAAGAGGTGCACGTGTTGCTGATTGAGCCTGTAGGAACACCAAATACCGGTGATGAAGCGACCGCAGCGAACAAGGTAAATATTTAGCTCGGTCTTAATTTGCTTGTAGCGTGCTGGGGTATCAGCCGCGGCGCGTGTCGAACAGCGAGTGCCCCCAGCAGGTTCAGCTGGTATTTCTCCCAACGTACAGCCTCGACATCGCTTAGCTGCGGGTTCGGATTACGCATTTTTACCAGAATGGCGGCGAGTGACGGATCCAACATGAATTGATTGGCAAGGTCAGTGTGTCGCTACCGATAATTTCACCGATGGCCGCCCACTCTGTCAGCGTGCGTCTTCGCATTGTCGATACACGTCAGTCGTCGTCGGCCGCCACGAAATCCTCGAGCTCCTCGTCGCCACCGGCGCTTTTCAGAAGAATCTCGACTTTCTGTTCGGCATCCTTGAGCGCGATCTGGCAGCTACGCGTGAGCTTGATGCCTGCTTCAAACTTTTTCATCGCTTTTTCGAGCGGTAGGTCGCCGGACTCGAGCTCTTCGACGAGCTCTTCGAGATCAGCTAAGGCTTTTTCCAGGTTTACGCCTTTCTTGGCACTCATGACGGCTCGACTTCCACAGTTGCGGCATTACGCTACAGACCCGTCATGTTATCGTCAACGGTCGTAACAGAGACGCCCGAGTAGCGTTGACAGTTGGGCATTTCGCAACTAGAGTTAAGGTCTGTTAGACTCTGTCTAAACACCCAACAATCTCATGAGAGGGCGAAAAATGTCACTGAAAGGCAGCAAAACTGAAAACAATTTGAAAGACGCATTTGCCGGCGAGTCGCAGGCTAATCGACGCTACCTGTACTTTGCAGCAAAAGCTGACGTTGAGGGCTATAACGACGTCGCGGCCGTTTTTCGTTCCACAGCCGAGGGTGAAACCGGTCACGCGCACGGCCACCTCGAGTATCTGGAAGAAGTTGGGGATCCGGCGACCGGTCTGCCGATCGGCGCGACGTCTGCCAATCTTGCCGCTGCTATAGCCGGTGAGACACACGAATACACTGACATGTATCCGGGCATGGCAAAGACCGCGCGGGATGAGAATTTTGATGAAATAGCCGACTGGTTCGAAACGCTGGCCAAGGCCGAGCGTTCGCACGCAAATCGTTTCCAGAAAGCGCTCGACACACTCGACGACTAGAAACTCAACGGCCGGGCGCGATGCCCGGATCAAGTAACTACGACAATGTCATCAGATAAGCGCGAGGGCAGTCTCGAGGCTCCGACTCGGCATCCGATCGACTGGCAATCCGACGAGTATTATAACGACGGTGCGTTGTTCGCTGAGCTCGAACGCGTATTCGACATCTGTCACGGCTGTCGTCGTTGTTTTAATCTGTGCCATGCGTTTCCAACCCTGTTCGACGCCGTCGACGAGTCCGACACGATGGAGGTCGACGGTGTGCCGAAAGCGGTTTACTGGGACGTCGTCGATCACTGTTACCTGTGCGACATGTGCTACATGTCGAAATGCCCCTACGTACCTCCGCACGAGTGGAATGTCGACTTTCCACATCTGATGTTGCGTGCGAAGGCGATACGTTACAAAAAGGAAGGCGCGTCGTTTCGAGACAAATTACTGAGCTCGACCGATAGCGTCGGCAGCTTCGCCGGAATTCCGGTCATTGCACAGATCGTAAATGCGACCAATCGTTCCGCTATCGGCCGCAAGCTGGTTGAAAGTACGCTGGGCGTGCATCGCAACGCGCCGGTGCCGGCCTACCATTCAAAATCGGTGCGCAAGCGGCTAAAGGATCGCATCGGCGCGATCGGCGAAAGCGCTGAAGCGACGTCTGCGACGCGCGGCAAAGTCGTCCTGTATGCGACCTGTTACGGCAATCGAAACCGGCCTGAAATGGGCGAGGATGTCGTTGCCGTGTTCGAACACAACGGCATTCCCGTCGCCCTGGCCGAAAAAGAAGCCTGCTGTGGCATGCCGAAGCTCGAGCTAGGCGATCTCGAGTCGGTCGAGAAGCTAAAAAAGCAAAATATTCCGATGCTCGCCGCATGGGTCGACAAGGGCTGGGACATCGTGACGCCAATTCCGTCCTGCACACTGATGTACAAACAGGAACTGCCGCTGTTATTTCCGGACGATACGGATGTCATCAAGGTGCGCGACGCGATGTTTGATCCATTTGAATACCTGATGCTTCGTCATAAGGACGGCATGCTAAATACAGATTTTAAGAAGTCGCTCGGTAGAATCTCGTATCAGGTGCCGTGTCACTTGCGCGTGCAAAATATCGGTTTGAAAACCCGCGACATTCTAGAATTAGTACCCGATACGTCTGTCGACGCAATCGAGCGCTGCTCCGGACATGATGGAACCTATGCGGTCAAAAAGGAGTTTCACGAGGTGTCGAAAAAAATCGCGCGGCCAGTCATCAATAAGATCAAACGTGGCGAGGCCGACTATTTTATCAGCGACTGCCCAATGGCGGCCGAACAGATTAGCCAGGGCCTGGGCGGCTATGAAGCTGGACACCCGATGAGCCTCCTAAGAAGCGCGTACGGACTATAAATTCCATGCATAAAATCACACGCGACGATTTGATGAGCCTGGAGCAGTATTCAGACGTTCGCAATGACTTTCGCGCCGACGTCATGTCGCACAAACGCAATCGTCGCATCGAGCTCGGTACCAATGCGGCACTGTATTTCGAAGATAGATTGACGATGCAGTATCAGATTCAGGAGATGTTGCGCATTGAACGCATTTTTGAGGCCGACGGCATTAAGGACGAGCTCGATGCCTATAACCCGCTGATTCCGGATGGGAGTAACTGGAAAGCCACATTTATGGTGGAATTTCCGGAGGTTGACGAGCGTCACGCGATGCTGAGGTCGCTGCTAGGCGTCGAGGAACGTGTTTTCGTACAGGTCGGGGGTCACGAGCGCGTTTTTGCCATTGCCGATGAGGATCTCGAGCGTTCCGACGACGAAAAGACCTCGGCTGTACATTTCCTGCGTTTTGAGCTTGACGCAGACATGATCCAGGCGCTGAAGTCTGGTGCTCAGCTCGCGGCAGGCATCGACCACGAAAACTATCGGGTCGAGATTTCCCCGATCGCCGAGAATATCCGCGCCTCATTGCTCGCCGATCTCGATTAGTCGTTCGTCTTTGTTGCTGTTCGACCAACTGTGATTGGAGCTGGTGCAGAGCTCGTGCATTCAGGCTAGAATCCCGGCGTGCATTCGCTTGGGCCACTGAATGAGCAAACGATACGACGCTGCGGACATTGAGGTCCTTAGCGGACTTGAGCCTGTCCGGCGCCGCCCGGGCATGTATACGGATACCTCGCGGCCGAATCACCTCGCCCACGAGGTCGTCGATAACAGCGTCGACGAGGCGCTCGCCGGCCACTGCAAGAAGATTGACGTTACGATTTACAAGGACGGTTCGCTCGAAGTGTCCGATGATGGCCGCGGTATGCCGGTCGACAAGCATCCCAAAGAGAAGATTCCGGGTGTCGAGCTGATCCTGACGCGACTGCACGCAGGCGGCAAGTTTTCAAACAAAAACTATCAATTTGCGGGCGGGCTACACGGCGTCGGCGTGTCGGTCGTTAATGCGTTGTCAAAAAATCTAGAAGTGTGGATACGTCGCGGTGCGAAAGAATACAACATGAGTTTTGCCGGTGGCAAAAAACGCGGCAAACTCGAGGTCGTCGGAAAGGTCGGTAAAGCCAACACCGGTACGACGATCCGTTTCTGGCCCGACCCGAAGTATTTTGATACTGCGAAGTTTTCAATAACGCGGCTAAAACACGCGCTGCGCGCGAAAGCCGTATTGTGCCCAGGACTAACTGTCCGCCTGAAAATTGAAAAGCCGAAGGAACAACATGATTGGTGTTACTCGGGTGGGCTCGAGGAATATCTCGTTGAGGCCATCGGTGGTGGCGAGATTCTGCCGGTGGAACCGTTTTCGGGTTGCATGCAGGGCAATAAGGAATCGGTCGACTGGGCGTTAGCGTGGCAGACGAATGGCGGCCAGGCTGTCACCGAAAGTTACGTAAATTTGATTCCGACGCCGCAGGGCGGCACACACGTCAACGGTCTGCGCACCGGGTTGACTAACGGGCTGCGAGAGTTTTGCGACTTTCGGAGCCTCTTGCCCCGTGGCGTATCGTTGGCGCCTGAAGATGTTTGGGACGGTCTAAACTTCGTTCTCAGCGCCAAGCTTGATGACCCGCAATTTTCCGGACAGACCAAAGAACGCTTATCGTCACGCGAATCGGCCGCGTTTGTCACCGGCGTAACCAAAGACAGTTTTTCGTTGTGGCTAAATCAGCACCCTGAAACAGGCGACCAGATCGCACAGCTCGCGATCAACAAAGCGCAAAAGCGTCTGAAAGCGGCGAAGAAGGTCGTCCGCAAAAAGGTTGTCTCCGGCCCGGCGCTACCCGGAAAGCTCGCGGATTGTACGTCGCAGGAGCCCGAGCTTTGTGAGTTGTTCCTGGTCGAGGGCGATTCGGCCGGAGGCTCGGCTAAGCAGGCGCGCGACCGAAACACGCAGGCGATCATGCCGCTCAGGGGCAAGATTTTAAATACCTGGGAAGTCGACTCTGCTGAAATTCTTGCATCGCAGGAAGTGCACGACATCAGTGTCGCTCTTGGCGTGGACCCGGGCACCGCGAATCTGGACGGCCTGCGCTATCACAAAATCTGCATTCTCGCGGATGCAGACTCCGACGGATTACACATTGCAACATTGTTGTGCGCTTTGTTCCTGCGTCATTTTCGCGAACTGGTATTGGCGGGTCACGTTTATGTGGCGATGCCGCCGTTGTATCGAGTTGATGTCGGCAAAGAAGTTTTTTACGCGCTCGACGAAGGTGAACGCAAAGGCATTCTCGATCGTATCGAAGCGGAGAAGAAACGCGGCAAAGTTACTGTCACTCGATTCAAGGGTCTTGGCGAAATGAATCCGGAACAGCTGCGCGAAACGACAATGAATCGCGATACCCGCAGGCTTGTCCAGCTCACGATCAGCGCGAAAGATAAAGCGGATCAACTGATGGATATGTTGCTTGCGAAAAAACGCGCCAAGGATCGCCGTAAATGGCTCGAGACCAAAGGCGATCTCGCCGAGGTATAAAAGCGATGCAGAATAATCTGAATCTTGAGGGCGTCGAACAGCAGGCGCTGAAAGAGTATACCGAGAAGGCCTACTTGGACTACTCCATGTACGTCATCCTCGATCGTGCGCTTCCGACGATTGGCGACGGACTTAAGCCCGTGCAGCGGCGCATAATTTACTCGATGAGCGAACTCGGCTTATCTGCTGCGTCGAAACCAAAAAAATCTGCGCGCACGGTCGGTGATGTGCTCGGCAAGTTTCATCCACACGGCGACTCTGCCTGCTATGAGGCAATGGTGCTAATGGCGCAGAGTTTCTCCTATCGGTATCCAATCATCGACGGGCAGGGAAACTGGGGTTCAACCGACGATCCGAAGTCATTCGCAGCAATGCGTTACACCGAATCGCGGCTCGCACCGTATGCGAAATGCCTGTTGCAAGAGCTCGGCCAGGGCACCGTCGATTGGGTACCCAATTTCGACGGAACATTGTCCGAACCCGTCGCCTTACCGGCACGTCTGCCAAATCTGCTTTTGAACGGTACGACCGGAATTGCCGTTGGCATGTCGACGGACGTCCCGCCGCACAATCTAAAGGAAGTCGCAAGTGCGTTGGTGCATTTGATCGACAATCCGAAAGCAACGATTGCCCAGTTGATGAAACATATCAAAGCGCCCGATTTTCCGACCGGGGGCGAGCTCGTGTCGTCGAAAAACGAAATTCGCGATATCTACAAATCCGGATCGGGCACGCTGCGCCTGCGCGCATCGTACAAGTTGGAAAACGGTGACGTTGTCATCACATCACTGCCACATCAGATCTCCGGTGGCAAAGTGCTTGAGCAGATTGCGACACAAATGCGCAACAAGAAACTGCCGCAGGTCGATGACTTACGTGACGAATCGGATCATGAAGACCCAACTCGACTTGTCATTAGCAAAAAGCGTGGCGTTGATGTCGACGAATTAATGTCGCATCTGTTTTCGATTACGTCGCTTGAGCGCACGTTGCGAGTGAACATGAATGTAATTGGCATGAACGGCCGACCGCGATTGTTCAATCTCGTCGAAATGCTCAGCGAGTGGATTTCGTTCCGCAAAGACACCGTGAAGCGTCGTCTAAAGCATCGGCTGCAGATCGTCATCGATCGCCTGCATATCCTAGACGGTTTGCTCGTCGCATACCTAAATATCGATGAGGTCATCGCAATAATTCGCGCGGAAGACGAGCCGAAGCCGAAGCTGATGAAGAAGTTCAAGCTGACGGACATTCAGGCCGAGGCGATTCTGAATTTGCGTCTCCGAAATCTTGCCAAACTCGAAGAGATGAAGATCCGTGGTGAGCAGGATGAGCTCAACGATGAGCGCGACACGCTGGAGAAGACTTTGAAGAGCGCCGCGCGACTGAAGACCTTGATCAAGAACGAGATTCTGGAAGATGCGGAGGCCTATGGGGACACTCGGCGCACCCAGATTGTCGAACGTGAGGCCGCGCAGGCGCTGGACGAGACACAGCTTGTCGCAAGCGAACCAGTAACGGTAGTACTGTCTCAGCGCGGCTATGCACGCGCCGCGAAAGGACACGACATCGACCCGATGTCCTTGAGTTACAAATCGGGGGATGGCTACCTGGCGGCTGCGAAAGGCCGCAGCAACCAGCTCGCCATGTTCATCGACAGCACCGGCCGGGTTTACAGCGTGATCGCACATACACTGCCTTCGGCGCGAGGGCAGGGCGAGCCACTGTCGGGTCGATTCAAGCCGCCCGATGGTGCGGAATTCTGTGGCGCGATGATCGGCGACGACGAGCAGCGCTACCTGCTCGCGAGTGACACCGGCTACGGTTTCGTCGCTAAGCTCGGTGACCTGGCGTCACGCAACAAGGCTGGAAAGGCAATTCTGCGCGTATCGCCGCAGGGTAAAGCCGTCGTGCCAGCACCGGTGCCCAAAGATACGGAGTGCTTAATAGCAGCCGTCAGCTCGATAGGCCGCCTGCTGCTGTTCGAAATGGAGGAGTTGCCCGAACTTGCCAAGGGTAAGGGCAACAAGCTGATTAATATTCCCGGCGCAAGGTATAAGAGCGGTGAGGAAAAACTCGTAGCCGCGGCTGTTGTGCCGGAAGACGGTGATCTTCACGTGCATTGTGGCGCACGCATGATGACAATCCGCTGGAATGCCACCGACGACTACTACGGTGAGCGCGCGTTGCGCGGTCGTCTCCTGCCGAAAGGTTGGCGTAAAGTTGATCGGCTGGTTGGTATCGCCCCCTTCACGGAGGACGAGAGCTGAAGTCTGTCTGTAATTAACCGACTTTTGTGTCGACCTTGCTGGATTCCGACGGCATCTCGACCGTATCGTCATGATTAGAATTCGGCATCTCAACGGTCTTTTCTTCGGCGAGCATCTCTTCAGTTACTTCTACGCCATCGTCCGCGTTAACGAGTTCGTTTACTTCACCACCATCAGATGGCAGCTTTGACGTGACATCGAGTTCAGTCACGGTTGCGAGCCTCATTGCGGCCGTCTCGTCGTCGTTGTCGGCACCGTCCATGCGTTTGGCAAGTTCGGCAGCCGCTTTTTCGATTTCCTTATTCAGCGCCTGCGTTGCAGTCAGCTCATCTTCGTAATCCTGTTCGAGAATATGATAATCGACCTCTTGGCTAACCGTATAGTCTTCTTCGACGAGTGCTTCGTCATCACTTTCAATTTCGATAGCCTTGAGGTCGCGTTCGGTAGCATCATCTGGGCGTGGCATTTTAGTTGCATCGACGATTACCGACATGTCGTAATCTTCATCATCAGGCAATACTTCGTCGTCGAGAATAGTGGCCTCTTCGACCGTCGGTGCTGCGATAATGTCCGTCACGCGCGTTTCTGAGGCGTCCGCTTCTGCCGGGAATTCAAGATCCAGGTCGGTCGTTGCCGCAAATCCAAAGTCCTGATTCACGTCCATGTCGGTGCCTTCCTGCAACCCGGTTCCGACGACCAAATCGGCATCGAGCGCCAGGTTTTCGGCCGTCGGGGAATCGTCATCCAGTTCGTAGCCCGGCTCAGCAAGCACTTCGACAGTTACGGAATCGGAGTTGCGGCGCATGGGATGTGGTGCGACCGGAGCGATTGGCGCCGGCTCGTACTCTTCTCGTTTGCGTCGGCCAAAGAATAGGAGGCCGGCAAACAGAGCGATGCCACCGCCGACCAGCCACAGCAACCAGTTGGTCGCGGGCTGGGTAGGAACGTCTGGCAGAGCGATGCTGGCTGTTGGCACGTTCGGCGAGCTGGCCGTCGTCGGCGCGTCAAGTTCAGTTTCAGGTAGAACGACGCTAGTTTGGTCATTTGCGATGAACGGGTTTTCCTCGTCCACAATCAGGTCGCCCGGTCGCAAATCCGCAACGTCCGGCGTGGTAACGGGTTCGAGAACCTCGGTATCATCAACCGTGGTGTCTACTGCTGACGTTGTATCTATTTGTGAGGGAGTGTCTGCCACTGAGTCCATAATCGGCGCGCGGACTATCGGAGCACTAACTGCCGCGCTGTTATCGCTCGCAAAATTCGGAATGACGAGCCAGCTACCGGCCTTCAACTTATTCATGTCATTGTCGATAAACGCATCCGGGTTTGCGTCAAAAATCTGAGCGACGGCATTCCACAGGCCCACAGGACGGTTCTGAAGTCGTGCTGCAATCTCTGACAATGAATCACCAGGCTGCACGCGGTAACGCTCGGACATATCGATCGGCGTACTTACAGCTGCTGTGCGACGTGTGGATGTGCGAGGTGCGGGTCGCTGCTGTTGTGTGTCGATTTTTTGAGTGGCAGAAGAAGGAGCGGCCTCGTTTGTGGTGACCGCCGCTGTTACCGGAATTGCAGGGTCGATAAATAGCATGTATTCACGACTCAAATTCGGGGTATAGGGACAGGCTACGTCAACGCGAACCGTCATTAGTGGTTCGCGAATCACTGTCCTACCGGTCAGCGAAATAACGCCTCCGGCGACGCTGACATCAGCGCGAGAAATGGCTGGAAGGCCACCGTTTTGGAGTCCCGGTTTTAGTGTGACGCAATAGTCCGCAAGCTGTTCATTCGGGCCCAGCGCATAGGCAATACTTGCGCGTAGCGGCTGACCGAGCGTGGACTGGACGTTTATCTCACCCAGTTCGATCGCCGATGCGGGTAGGGCGTTGAGACCACTGCCGACCACAAAAAGCGCAGGAAGTAGAGATTTTTTTGAATCATTCACGAGGGTAGTTCCCGATTTGAGCGACACATAGATTAGGTAATGTCACTGTTCCATTCCAAGACGCTATTCTAAGTTTTGTAAGCTGGCCTCAGGTAGCGGATGGTTCTGCAAATAAAGTGTGAACTGCATCACATTTAATGGCTGATACCGAGTGATTTAGCTGGAATTAGCCGCCTGCAAGTCGGCCAGGGAACGGTGCTGGCCGCTGTCTCGATCTTCGAGTACAACCTCTGGCTCGTGAACATAATGTCCCTGCATGAAGTCGAGGCCGAGCTGAAATAGCACCGCCATTGCGTTGGCGTTCTCAACGCGCTCGGCGATTGTCTTGATATCGCGTTTTCTTGCAGCATTTACGATGTTCTCGACAGTGCCTTGTAACTCCGTATCCGTCATCAGGGAGTGCATCAATTCGCCATTGATTTTTATGTAGTCGGGCTTCAGCATGTCCAATATCTGAAACCTCTCCTGATCAATTCCATAGTGTTCGAGCGCGAAGCCGACGCCAATATGCTTCAACTTGCCTACGAGCGCCTTGGTTTGCTTGATGTGTTTGGCCGCGTCCTTTTCCGGAATCTGTGTAACCAGTCTTGAACAATCGAAGTCGCGACCGTCAAATTCCTGTTGCATCCATGCGGCGGTCGACGCATCGAGAACCGACTGGCGAGACAAGCGCACGAATACACGATCGGCGTCGTTCTCTTCGCAAAAGTCGATCGCGGCCTTGATCATCCATCGATCCACGTTTTTCATCATATTGTTGCGTTCCGCGGCAGGCAGGAACTCGGACGGCAGAACGGATTGGCCCTGTTCATCGATCATGCGCACAAGCAGGTCGTACATTTCGATTGAGTCGCTGCGGAGGCCCGCAATCGGCAGTTGCGCGAGGCGAAAGCGGTTTTCCATCAACGCCGCCTTCAGGTGCTTAACCCAAATCGCGTCGAATTCTCGTTGTTTTGTATCCACGTCGGCAGTCTCGCTCAGCAACGACGTGTTGCCGCCAGCAGCCTTGCCCGATCTGTGCGCATCCAATGTCGCCGCAACGAGTTCTTCGAGGCTGCCAAAGACGTCGCTAACGCCACATACGCCGACGGTGCAAGTCATCTGCGTGGAATTGTCGCCGACTTCAAACGATGTCTTATTAACGTGATTAACGAGCTGCTGGCCCCACACTTGACCGTCCTGTGCATTACCGCGCTCGAGCAATACCATCATCGACGTACCTTCGAAACGACCGGCGAGATCGCGCGGATGCATGCGCTTGCGAAGGATTTCGGAAAACTGTGCCAACAGCTCTTCGGAATCGATAATGCCTACTTTGTCACGGATTCCTCCAAAATCATCGAGCTTTATATACGTGAGTACGTGAAGTCCGGATTTTGGTTTGCGTTTTAGGCGCTTTGTCAGTCGCTCAAGAAATTGCGAGCGATGAAAAAATAGAGTCGTCGGGTCGCGCTTCAAAGCATCGTGCACGAGCTTCGTCGGTTCTTGTGAGGATTTTTCGGGGGGCGCAATGCAAATCTGAACGCATGGCGCACCGTCGTAATCGATTTTTGCGAATCCGAGCTGCAATATGCCGATTTCACCGCCGTCTACGCTCGGTCTCGCATCGAGCTTCTCATCGCGTTGCCATTTTTCTCTGACCGTCGCGATCAAGGCGCCCTTTAGCGCCGCATGATGCTCGATTTCAAAGTGGTCCATCAGCGGCATGCCAGCGACTTCGTCGATTTTTGCGGCTTTGAATAACTTCAGCCATGAGTCGTTCGCATCGACGACGATGCCTTCTTGCACCAGCGCAATCGCCGCCGTGGATGCTTGCATAAGATCGCGGACTTGCTGCCGGTAGCCTGACGCTGACGTGATGGTGGAATTCAGAGCGCGCTCGGCGCGCAACGCTCGAAGTTCGCGTGACACGACCGCCGTCAGGCGTTTCTTCATGCCGATGGACACCAGATCAACGGCACCACTTTTCATCGCATCATGGATGACCAGTTCATTGGCTTCGTCCTTCAGCGCGATGACCGGCACTTCCGGATTGAACCTGTCTTTCTGCTTGATGACCTGGCGGATTGACTCACTGTAGCTGTCGCAATTCAAAATGATGAGTTCGACACGCTCAGCCGCCAAAGTCTTGGGAAGTTTGTTCGGGTGGTTGATCCAGTGACAATGCGCCGCGTGCCCAGCCGCACGCAGCGTGCTGTTAATCAGCTCGACGTCGTCCTGATTGACCGATAAAACGGCTATTGAAATACTGTGGCTGCCGCTCAAATTCTGTCCCTTGCCCCACGAGGGTGTCGTCCATGAACACCCATCTTCTGATCATCAAGCGGCAGTCTAGCCCGCATCGCCCGCGGAGTCCTAAAGCAGATAGTAAAACCGTGACGGGCCTCTAGTTTCGGCTTGTAAACGAGCCATTTGGCACCATTTTTCATAGACTTATGTAGTCGCGCTGGGCGACCGGGGGCGCGTTAGGATGGAACATTCCAGCCATTGCAGTGGATCAAGTAGTGACGGACGCACCGCCCTGCCGAGGCCTGGTCGCAAGTTACTGATTGTTTTAGGGATATTTCTCGGCGTACTGGTCTTGTCGTTCCTGCCGGTATTTGCGCCTCTGAATACTAGCCTGCTGCAATATCTTGCCGTGATCTGGTGGGCCGTGCTTTTGGGCTTACTGCTCGGCGGGGTCATTGATTATTTCGTCCCAGATGGGTTTATCGTCGCTGCACTTGGCCGACACAAACGCACCGCTTTGTTCAATGCCGTGGTCGCTGGCTTGCTGATGTCGGCGTGTTCGCACGGAATCCTTGCTATTGCGATCCAACTTTATAAGAAGGGTGCGAGCGTTCCGGCGGTCATTACGTTCTTATTGGCGTCACCATGGGCCAATGTGCCTGTGACGATATTGTTATTCGGTCTCTTCGGCGCTCAGGCGCTGCTAATTGTTTTTGGGGCGATGGCGATTGCGCTCGTCACCGGCTTCATATTTACATTACTGGATCGACTGGGTTGGATCGAAGGGTCATCGCCTGGCGCGGATCCTGACATCGTGCAGTGGCACAATATTCGCAATTTCAATTTATCGCGAGCCGTCAAAGGCGTCGCAGCCGGCGGCATATCGCTCGCGAACATGGTGCTGTGGTGGATACTAATCGGCGTCTTATTGGCGGCTTTGATCGGCGCCTATGTCCCGGAACACTGGTTTATGCAGTTTCTGGGGCCTGATCTTCCCGGCATGCTTGTCACGTTGGTTTTTGCAACAGTTCTTGAGGTTTGTAGCGAAGGCACGTCACCTATCGCATTTGAGCTCTATAACAATTTGGGAGTGCTCGGCAATCCATTCATTTTTCTGATGGCTGGTGTTGCGACCGACTACACGGAAATCGGTTTGTTGTGGTCGAATATTGGCCGTCGTACGGCCATCTGGCTACCCATCGTCACGGTGCCGCAGATCATGTTCCTTGGTTTCTTGTTGAATCTCTGGTCTAGCTGAGCACGAGGCTTAGCATCGGTGTCTGGCGTGGCAGGCTGGCGAACGTGTGCGACTCCGGTATCATAAGCGCCAGCCGTAAGCGGACGACCGCCACAAAAATTCGATAAAGCATTACACTCAAGCAAAACATGGGAGCGACCCCGGCCAAGCGGTCGGCAAAGACATGGCCAGCTACAATACCAACGAATTTAGATCCGGCCTACGGATTATCATCGATAACAATCCGTGCATTATTGTCGAGAACGAATTCGTCAAACCCGGAAAAGGCCAAGCATTCAACCGCGTGCGCATTCGTAACCTAAAAACCGGCAAAACCGTCGACAAGACTTTCAAATCGGGTGAGTCGGTTGAGGCAGCTGACGTTCTAGATACTGAAATGCAGTATTTGTACACGGACGGCGAGTTCTGGCACTTCATGCTGCCAGATACGTTTGAGCAGTATGCGGCCGATTCGAAAGCTGTCGGAGATGCTGTCAACTGGATAACGGATGGCGACGTTTGCCAGATAACACTTTGGAATAATTCGCCACTAATCGTCGAGCCGCCTAATTTCGTCGAACTCCAAATCATTGAGGCGGATCCGGGTGTCAAGGGCGACACGGCCAGTGGTGGCGTAAAACCGGCAACGTTGTCGACCGGCGCCGTCGTGCGGGTTCCGTTGTTTGTCGATCAGGGCGAAGTGATTAAAGTGGACACGCGTTCGAAGGAATACGTGTCGCGCGTCAAATAAAGCTTTTCTTTTCGGCCTGAAATATGCAGTAAATCTGCCGTGCGTTGTATTTCGCGAGTCGTCGCAGCACGCGCGAGCGCATCAGGTTCATCAGCGATCAGCGCGCGTACCTGGCTGTCGAGAAGCTCATAGTCGTGCTGTGTCACTCGAGGTCTTCCGCGAATGTAACAACGTTTCGAATATCGTCGGTGTGTTCGGCAATCATATGAAGACGTTCGAACCCGAGCGCGACGCCGGCACATTCGGGAAGGCCGGATTGCAGCGCCGCGAGTAGCCGTACGTCCCGCGGTACTTGTGTTTTCCCTAAATCGCGTCGTACGCGCAGATCGGAATCCATTCTTTTAGCCTGTTCGTCGTCGTCAGTTAGTTCGACATAACCGTTTGCGAGTTCGAGCACGCCATAGAATACCTCGAAGCGGTCCCCGACCTGATCATTGTCGGGACACAAGCGCGAAAGCGCGGCTTGACTCGCCGGATAGTGTTGCACGACTGTTAGACAGCCTTTCGGAAACGCCGGTGCGATTCGTGTCGCCAATATTAGATCGAGCCAAGCATCGCGATAATCGCCGATCAAGTGGCGTAAAGCTCCATCTGCAGCTGCCGCACTGGCAAGATCATCAATCGAAGCGCGCATCGGCTCGAGGCCGACCACCTCGACGAACAAATCTACATAGTTGCGATGCACTACGTTGCTCGCCAGGTCTGGCTGATTGAGCACGGCGGCAATCAATGCCGATGTGTCATTGATGATTTCGCCGAGCGCCATATTGTGCCGATACCATTCGATCATGGTGAATTCCGGCAAATGTCGCTTACCGGTTTCCGCGCCGCGATAGACACGACAAATGGAGTAGATGTCAGGATAGCCGGCTGCAAGCAGCCGCTTCATGAAATGCTCAGGCGAGGTTTGAAGATAACGTCCATCCTCGACTTGTAGACTTGTAAGCTGAGGGTCCGATACGGTCGTTGAGCTCAGTGACGGCGTATCGATCGGCAAAACCTTGTGTTCTTCGAAGTATTGACGCGCTCTTGCCAGCATTGATGCACGCCGACTGGCGATTTCAACGCCGCAGTTCGGGGACCAGCTGCTCACGACAATTTATTAGCGAATGCGCCAATCGCTTCGCCCATGCGTACCGATTTGCCGGGCAGCAAGTCCTCGACCCAGCTGGCGACGCCCGATGGCATCAGCAGGATCACTGTTGAGCCCATGTTGAACCAACCAAGCAAATCGCCTTTTTTCAGGTGGCGTGATGCGTGGCCGAGGTCCTGCGGTTCGACGCTGCCGCTTTTGCGCGGGCGAATTTCGCCGGTCCAGGGCGTCGTAATGCTGCCGACATTTAGCGCGCCGACAAATATCAATGCCGCGGATCCGTGCGCGGTTTCAAAATGCAGGTTCAAGCGTTCATTACGACGAAACAATCCGGGCACGTGAGCGACTGTGCTGTCATTAACACTGAATAGATCGCCAGGGACATAATGTGCGGCAACAAGCTCGCCGTGGACCGGCATGTGCACGCGATGATAGTTGTATGGGGCAAGATAAATCGTAGCGAAAGTGCCGGCCGTGTATGCTTGCGTTCTGTCGAGGTCAATCGCGAATAATTCATCGAGCGAATATTCAATGCCCTTGGCCTGCAACATACTTTGGGACTCGAGCTGCGACGCGACGCTGATTATTCCGTCGACGGGCGATA
>Ga0224508_10002033_pt1 | contig 17639 bp, 15 predicted proteins | sample SF_Jan12_sed_USG_4_FD_170157 | JGI IMG/M metagenome (GOLD analysis project Ga0224508, IMG submission 170157) | Sediment microbial communities from San Francisco Bay, California, United States - SF_Jan12_sed_USGS_21 | ecosystem: Environmental > Aquatic > Marine > Sediment | place: USA... | reverse complement strand
CAGGGCCTCGGGATCCTCGAGGGTCAAGACGACCAGGCGCCTCTCCACGCCACGGTCGCGCTGGGCCGACAGAGCCTCGCGGCCGATAAAGGGCTCGGCCTTGGCGAAGCGCACGGCGAAGCAGAGACCGGCCTCGAGCGGCGTGTCCTCGGGGCCGACGTCGTGGCCCCAGGCGCGATAGGCCTTCTCGACCCGCAGCGAGGTGAGCGCGTAGCTCCCCGCGTCGACTAGGCCATGCCCCGCGCCGGCCTCCGCGATCAGGTCGTAGACGTAGGCCGCGCAGTCGCTCGGCACGTAGAACTCCCAGCCGAGCTCCCCGACATAGGAGAGGCGCGCGGCCCGGACCCTGGCATAACCGAGGTCGATGTCCTGCCAGGTGAAGTAAGGGAAGGCATTGTTCGAAAGGTCGGCCGAGCTCAGCTCCTGAAGCAAGGCGCGCGAACCCGGTCCCATAACACCGAGCACGGCGCCGGCCGAGGTCACGTCGCTCAGCGCGACGCGCTCGCCGTCGGCCATGTGGCGGCGTATCCAATCGGCCTCGCGCGTCGGCTGCGCCGTGCCCGTGACCATCAGAAAGGCATCGTCGGCCAGGCGCATGACCGTGAGGTCGGATTCGATGCCGCCCTGCTCGTTCAGCATCGAAGTGTAGACCGCCCGGCCCGGCGGCACCGCGAGATCGTTGGCGCAGAGCCTTTGCAGCAGGCGCTCGGCGTCGCGGCCCTGGACCCGCAGCTTACCGAAGCTCGACTGGTCGAAGATCGCGACGGCTTCGCGCGCCGCCCTGTGCTCGGCGGCCACGCGGTCGAACCACGCGGGGCGGCCGAAGGTCAGTTCGCTCAAAACGGTTTGCCCCGGCGGGACGAAGAAGCTCGGCCGCTCCCAGCCCATGCGCGTGCCGAAGCGGGCGCCCTTGGCCGCGAAGCGATCGTGCAGCGGGCTGCGCCGCAGGTTGCGGGCAGTCGTTGGTTCGCGCCCCGGATAGGCGATCGCGTAGTGCAGGCCGAGCTCCTCCGGAATGCGTTCGGCCAGCGCCCGCAGGTTGTTCTGAAAGGGCGCAAAGCGGCGGATATCGACCGGCCAGAGATCCATGGTCGGCCGGCCCTCGACGATCCATTCGGCCAGCGCCCGCCCGGCCCCGCCGCCGGTCGCGATGCCGACCGAGTTCATGCCGCAGCCGAGGAAGAAGCCGCGCAGCTCCGGCGCCTCGCCCAGCAGGAACAGGCCGTCGGGCGTGAAGCTCTCCGGGCCGTTCAGCAGCATGCGCACCTCGGCGGTCTCGAGCGCCGGAATGCGGTTGAGCGCGTTCAGCATCATCGGCTCGAAGTGGTCCCAGTCCTCGTTCAGCAGGTCGAAGGCGAAGTCCGCGGGCAGCTTCTCGATCGGCAGGGGCTTGCCCCAGGGCTCGAAGCAGCCGACCAGAAACCCGCCCACCTCGTCGCGGATATAGAGGTGGCCGTCGTGGTCGCTCAGGGTCGGCAGGTGGGCCGTCACGCCCTCGACCGGTTTTGTCAGCAGATAGAAGTGCTCGCAGGCGTAGAGCGGCGCGGCGACGCCGGCCAGCGCCGCCACCTGCCGGCCCCAGAGGCCCGCGCAGTTGACCACGGTCTCGCAGGCGATGGAGCCCTGGTCGGTCTCGACGCCCGCCACGCGGCCGCCCTTGACCGCGAAGCCCGTAACCCGGACTCCCTCGAGGATACGCGCGCCGCCGGCCTTGGCGCCCTTGACCAGCGCCGAGCAGAGGTCGCTCGGGTTGACCCGGCCGTCGCCGGGCGAGAAGACCGCCCCGATCACGTCCTCGCCGTTCATCATCGGCCACAGCTCGCGGGCCTCCCGGGGGCTGATCTCGTGGGCCTCGACCCCGAAGGCGCGGGCCAGCGCCGCCTGGCGCCGGATATGGGTGAGCCGGTCCGGATTCGTGGCGATCGACAGGCTGCCGGTCCGTGTCCAGCCGGTCGCCTGGCCGGTCTCGGCCTCCAGGGCGGCATAGAGTTCCGTGCTGTACCGGATCAACTGGGTCAGGTTGCGGGTCGAGCGCAGCTGGCGGACCTGGGCCGCAGAGTGCCAGGTCGTACCGCTGGTCAGCTTGTGGCGCTCCAGGAGGACCACGTCCCGGCAGCCGAGCTTGGCCAGGTGATAAGCTACGCTACAGCCCATCACCCCGCCGCCGATCACGACGACGGAAGCATGAAACGGCAAATTAGTGGTCATCGTTCCCCGCACGGTTTCGTCGGTCGTCAACCGGAGGCCGCCAGCGGCGCTCGAGACCGGAACATAGTCCTGCCCGCCTCGCAGGAACAAGCCCGGCCGCAATCACCGCCCGCAGCGTGCCATGCAAAGGTTCCCAGGCTCTCGAATTTCCGCTATGCTCTTGCCGCATAAAGAGGAATTGGGCAGACCGGGGCCCGGCCAGCAATGGTCGGACATTTCGGGAACTGCCATCGGGGAAGCTTCAACCGCAGGGAGGTTACTATGCTGAAACGTACGCTTTTGGGCGCGCTGGCCACGACCGTCGCGCTGGGTTTCACCTTTGCCGCCGCACAGGCCGATGCGGCCAACGAGCGCTTCAAGCAGGTGCTGGAGCGCGGCAAGCTGGTCGTCGGCGTGAAGGCCGACTACAAGCCCTGGGGCTTCCGCGATCCCTCGGGCAAGCTGGTCGGCATGGAGATCGACATGGCCCAGGACGTGGCCGACGCGCTCGGCGTCGAGCTCGAGTTGGTGCCGGTACAGTCCTCGAACCGCATGCAGTTCCTGGAGCAAGGCAAGATCGACCTGATGATCGCCACCATGTCCGACAAGGCCAACCGGCGTAAGATCGTCGGCGTGCCGCAGCCCAACTACTACACCTCGGGCACCAACCTGCTGGCCAAGGCGGGCGCGGTGAAGGCCTGGGCCGAACTCAAGGGCAAACCGGTGTGCGGCAAGCAGGGCGCGTTTTACAACAAGGTCGTCGCCAAGCGTTACGGCGCAAAGATCGTCGCCTTCGTCGGCAACGCCGAGGCCAAGCAGGCGCTGCGCGACGGCAAATGCATCGGCTGGGTCTATGACGACTCCTCGATCATGGCCGATCTCGCCTCGGGCGATTGGGCCGATTACGAGATGCCCTTGAACACCGAGGACGACACGCCTTGGGCGCTGGCCGTTCCCGTGGCGGAACTTGGCGGCGTCTGGGGCAACTTCATGTCCGGGATGACCTACAACTGGCACGCCTCGGGCCGCCTCATAGAGCTCGAGAAGAAGTGGGGCATCCAGCCGACCCAGTATCTCGCCGACATGCACGAGCGCATGAAGGCCTACGAGGCGCAGTAACCCGCCGAGGCGCGGCGCGGTCCCCCGGGGCCGCGCCGCTTTCCTTCGGGGGGCGGGCCGGTAGGGTCCGCCGAGGCTGAGAGGGGGGGCTGGTCGTGCTCGACCTGCTGACGCCGTTCTTCCGCCGGCTCTATGACGAGACCGGGTGGAACTTCGTCATCTTCTACGAGCAGTACGAATGGGACCGCTTCGTCGCGGCCATATGGGTCTCGCTCGAGCTGATCGTAGCGAGCCTGTTCTTCTCGCTCGTCGTGGGCATTGTCGGCGCCTGGCTGCAGGGCTCGCCGATCAGGGCCGTGCGCCTGTTCATGAGCGGCTACATCCAGTTCTTCCGCAACACGCCGCCCTACGTGCAGCTGCTGTTCTTCTTCTTCGTGCTCGGCAACTTCACGCCCAAGGTCGACATGGGCGGCTACTACGAGCCGATGATCACCAGCTTCGGCTGGGCGGTAATCTCGCTCAGCTTCTTCGCCGGCGCCTTCAACGTCGAGATCTTCCGCGCCGGCATCGAGGCGGTGCCGGAATCGACCCGCGAGGCAGCCGAATCCCTGGGCTATTCGCGGCTCATGGCCTACGTCTACGTGATCCTGCCCCTGGCGTTCAGGGTCTGCTTACCGTCCCTGAACAACAACCTCGTCAATCTGCTGAAGACCACCACACAGGCGTACGCCATCGCGGTGCCCGAGATGCTCTATACGCTGAACCAGGTGTGGTCCGACAACGTCAACGTGCCGGAGATGATGATCATCCTCTTCGTCTATTACGTCGGGCTGGTCGCCGTCCTGGTCTGGGGTATGCACAGGTGGGAACGCAAGATGAAGATCCCGGGGTACGGTTGATATGGGGAGCCATACGAAGTCCCGTTTCAAGCGTGCTATTCCGGGGCTCGACTCGGGCACGCCTCCTATGACCGACCTGCCCGTTCTGAAACCCGTCTTCCAAGGCTCGCGTGAGACCTGGACATGGCCGACCATCGCCGGCGTGCCGAGGCTCGCCGTCCCGGCCTGGATGGTGGGGCTCGCCTTGATCGCATTCGCGCTCAGCATCGGCGCCGCCCAGGCCCAGGCCGGCGCCGCCGCGATTACCTTCTGGACGGCCTTCCCGCAGTGGCTGCCGTTCATCATGGAAGGCTTCGTGCTGAACCTGCTGATCAGCTTCTTCGCCATGCTGCTGGGCACCGTCATGGGCCTCGGGCTCGGCCTCGCCCAGGTCTCGACCCTCGATCCGCTGCGCAGGTTCGCTTGGCTAGTCACCCAGTTCTTCCGCAACTCGCCCTGGCTGGTGCTGCTGTTCTGTTTCATGTTGCTGCTGCCGTTCCGCGTCAAGATCGGCGGCAGCGAGATCGACATCCCCGGCTGGACGAAGGCGACTTTCGCCTTGAGCCTGCCGATCATGGCGAACATCGCCGAGATCGTCCGCGGCGCCGTGCTCTCGATCCCCATCGGCCAGTGGGAATCCGCGGAAAGCCTGGCCTTCTCGCGCCGTCAGACGATGTGGATGATCATTCTGCCGCAATGCTTCAAGCGCATGATCCCGCCATGGATGAATTGGTACGCCATTCTCACCATGGCGACGCCGCTGTGCTCGATCCTGGAGGTCCAGGAGATGATGAAGTCGACCCGCGAGGCGCTGAACGCGCTCGGCGACAAACCCGAGCTCGTCGCCCCCTTCTATACCTTCGTTCTGGTCGTCTTCTTCGTCTACATCTACCCGATCGCGCGCTGGACCATCCATCTGGAGCGCAAGTTCGCGGTCAAGAACTGACAAAGGCGCATCGGAGATGAACGAAACACCCAAGAACGGCCTCTGGACCCCCGATCAGCCGATGGTCAGCATCAAGGACGTGCACAAATCGTTCGGGCCCCTCGAGGTGCTCAAGGGCATTTCCTTCGACGTCATGAAGGGTGAGGTGATCTGCATCATCGGGCCGTCCGGGTCCGGCAAGTCGACCCTGATCCGCTGCATCAATGCCCTGAACGACATTCAGAAGGGCTCGATCAAGGTGGAGGGCATTGAGGTGAACGACCCCGACCTGGACAAGCTCGAGCTGCGTAAGAAAGTCGGCATGGTCTTCCAGCAGTACAACCTTTTCCCCCACAAGACGGCGCTAGAGAACGTCATGATGGCGCCGATCCACGTGCTCAAGCAGGACAAAGCGGACGTCGAGCAGCGCGCCTACCGGCTGATCAAGAAGGTGCGACTGGAGGGCAAGGAGACGAGCTACCCCGGCGAGCTTTCGGGCGGTCAGCAGCAGCGCGTGGCGATCGCCCGCTCGCTGGCCATGAACCCCGATGTCATGCTGTTCGACGAGGTGACGGCCGCGCTCGACCCCGAGACGGTCAAGGAGGTCCTGGTCACCATCCAGGAGCTGGCCGAAGACGGCATGACCTGCATCCTGGTCACCCACGAGATGGGCTTTGCCCGTGAACTGGCGAACCACATCTACTTCACCGACCGCGGCGTGATCGTCGAGCACGGCCCGCCGGCCAGCTTCTTCGCCGAGGCCAAGGACCCGCGCACCCAGGAGTTTCTGAGCCAAATTCTTTGAGTCTCCATACTGGTAACCGGAGACGGCGGCTTAAGGTGAATTCCCTCTGCAGTCGCCGCGCAGACCTATCGTTTGGTGTGATATGCCGAGACCGCTTTCAGCGGGCGACCGGCACTGTTCCGACACCTTACTGATTTCATTTGAATTTTCCCGGCCGCCTTCGAAAGTCCCTCGTCTTCGCGCCGCGCGCGGCCTCAAGTGAAAAAATCTTACCTCGCGCCAACGTATTATCACAACAAGGACACAGCCAAGTCACAGGAATGGCCCACCCGGAACCCGTCGCCGGGTGGCAGAATTAAGGTTCTCCTAACCACTGTGGCATTTGTAGGGGGGATCAGACATGCTGGACCTCGAAGACAAGCGCGCGGACTTGGAAACGGAACTGACCCACCCGACCATGCGGGCCTTCTACGACTATTGGCGGACACTGCCGGCGGAGAACGGCCTGCCGGGCCGCCAGCATGTCGACCCGGCGGCCATTCACACGCTGCTGCCGTGGCTCTTCATGGTCGATGTGGAAAGGCCGCTGCCAGGGCCCGTGTTCCGCTATCGTCTGGCCGGCACGGGGATCGTCGATCTTTTCGACTTCGAGATCACCGGCAGGACCGTCGAGGAGGCTTTCCCCCAACAGGCGGCAGAACTCAGCGCCGATTATGCCCGCGCGATGACCGCGACGCAGCCGATCTACCGCAGCACCCCCATGCCGGTCTCCAAGAAATGGTACCTTACGGTAGACCGGCTGATCTGTCCCCTCGCCAGCAACGGCGCAGAGATCGACATGTTGATCGGCGCGCTCGTTCCGGTCACCCACAAGCAGGCAGTACTCCCCCGGCAATCCGCCGCATGAGCCGACCGGGTGCCCCCCGGCTGACCCTGCGCCTTCCGGCGCGGGGCCGCTCGCCGCGCCTGACACCTTGTTGGCGTTAACGACTCCCTAACAGAAGTTCGACTACAGCATGCGCGCGGTCCGACTAGGCTTTGCTAAGGGGCGCTTGGATGTGATATTCGATGCCCTGTCATGGTCAAAGCCAAACGCATGGACATGGGGCTGTCGACCCGTGGAACGCTCATCCAGGGCGGTCCGGTTCGGGTTGGAGGACTCGCGAAAAACAAGACGCCAGCGGCGTAAGACAATTCCGCACTCAAGGAGAATTCCGAGCTTGTCGGCTGAGCCCACAGTTTTCGTCGTGGATGACGATTCGGGAGTACGCGATACATTGAGGTGGCTGGTGGAGTCGATCGGCCTCAAGATCGAGACTTTTGCATCGGCCCAGGAGTTTCTGAACGCCTACGATCCGAGCCGGCCAGGATGCCTCGTCACCGATGTCCGGATGCCGGGCATGAGCGGGATCGAGCTGCAAAGCAAGCTGGCCGCCGAGGAAGTGACCCTTCCGATTATCGTCGTCAGCGGATACGCCGACGTGCCCACGGCTGTGCGCTCCATGAAGCGGGGCGCAATCGATTTCGTCGAGAAGCCGTTCGACGAGCAGATGATGCTCGAACGCATTCAGTTGTCCATATTGGAGGACGCCCGCCTGCGCCAGGAGCGGGCCGCGCGCGAAAGGACGATGGCCCGTCTGGAGAGCTTGACCCGGCGCGAGCGTCAGGTCATGGACTTGGTGATCCTGGGCAAATCCAACAAGGAAGTCGCCCGCGCGCTGGACATCAGTCCCAAGACCGTAGAGGTTCACCGCTCACACGTCATGGTAAAGATGCAGGCGGAATCTCTCGCGGAATTGGTGAGGATCGCGGGGAGTTGCACGATCAGTAAGGGAAATCCCTAGATCCACTCGGCAATCGCCCGAATTTTCAGGGCTTGGCAATCAGCCTATAATGACCTCCTACATTGCGTCAGGTCCGGTCGTATGCAGCGAAGGGATCGGACCTTGGGACTTCCGCCCCGAGCCGATGACGGTCAAGGGCACGGTTCGGCGACGCTGGTTTGGGGGGAGAATTCGACATGCCGGTAGCGGTCGGGGATATCGTGAAGTTCAAGGACTCCGGTCCGAAGGGGGAAATCGGCCGGATTTGCAAGGACAACGGAATTACGGTCTGCGTTCAGTTCAAGACCTCCGGCTGCCTCAGGGTCGGCAAGGACGACCTGGAAGTGACGACGGGCAATGCTCCGGAGTGCTCCGACCAGTGCAAGGAAGGCTGCTGAACGCGCTTTAGCCCGAGGCCTTCTCGAGACCCGTACCGAAATTGGCCCCGGGGCTTCTGACGGTGTCAGCGGTCAAATTAACACGATACTTCTAGTACGGGAAATCCCCAATATCACTATATAATCGACCAGATTTCGTAACCGGCCGGAGTTTGTTATTATAATATCTACAATATAGTCCAGAAGAAGGAAGCGAGACAATGTTAAGGCAAGCGCGCCCGTTCCCTAGCTCCGTCGTCGCCGTCGTCGCCCTCCTCGCCTTGGCGATCGCAAGCTTTGCGGATCCTGCCGCAGCCGCCTCGGATCTAAAGCGCGCCAGCCACTTCGCCGAACAGTTGTCCGTGCAGACCCAGAAGATGAGCACGGCATCGTTGCTTGTCGTCCTGGGCATCGACAAGGCGCAAAACCTCGACACTCTCAGTAAGTCCCGGGAAGTCTTCGGCCGCGTGTTCAAGGCTCTGCGCGACGGCGATAGCGCGATGGGGCTGTCCCCGAGAACAGAGCCGAATGTGCTGAAGTTGCTCGCCGAAGTCGAGGCGTTATGGCCGCAGTTCGACGCGGTGATTCGCAGCGGTCTCGACTCGGGGGACTTTTCGACCGAACAGGTGGCGGCCATCGGAAACCTGAACGAACCCCTATTCGAAGCCACTCACGAAATGGCGGCGGCCTTTCACCAGCGTGCCAACGAGAAACAGCTCCGTTCCATGCTCGAGGTGGCCGCAGAGCAGGTCGAGGACCAGACCTGGCGGCTACAGAAGATGAGCAAGCAATTCCTCCTGATTGCCGCCGGTCACAATGTCGAGCGGAACAGGAAGGACTTGTCCGACACCTCAGCCGAATTCTCCCGCAGCCTGCTCGGGCTCATCGAAGGCGACCCGGAGAGCAAGCTCTTGCCCGCGCCAAGCCCGGAAATCAGGGCGCAGTTGAGAAAGGTAGAGCGGCTTTGGGACGAGTTCCTGCCGCTCGTCAAATCGCCGGCGGAGGGCGGCAAGCCCGCTCCCGAGGACATCCAAAGATTGGCACAGCTGATGTCGCCGCTCGACAAGGAGCTGCAAGCCACCGCTGAAATGTTCGAGGAACTGTAACCGGGTATACCGATCGACCCTGCCGTACCGGGGTGGATGCTGCTCTGCTGCCTACCGCGCTTCAGGAGATCGAGCCGACGCCGTAGGCGCCGGTCAGCAACCGGCCCTCGGCAAAGCGGCCGAGGCGGTAGGGCGCGAGGTCGACGTCCTGGGCGAGGCCGAGGACAGACTGGGCCAGCACCTTGCCCAGGGCCGGCGCCAGCTTGAATCCGTGGCCGGAAAAACCGTAGGCCAGGGTCAGACCCTCGATACCCGACACCGGGCCCAGGACCGGGTTCCAGTCCGGCGTGATGTCGTAGGCGCCGACCCAACTCGCGGTCGGCACCGCCTCCTCGAAGCCCGCCAGGCGCCGGGCGAGCTGTCCGCCCTGCAGCAGGATGAAATCGTCGTCCAGGTTCTCGTCCATATCGTCGGCCGCGGCCAAGGGGTCGCCGTGGTCGCCCGTGCCGACCAGCACAACGCCGCCGGTCGCCGGCCGAAAATACATCTTGTTCGCCGTCGTGAGGTCCTTCACCACCGGCAGGTCCCGACCATAAGGCGCGTTGCCCTTGAAGGTGAGCACGGTATGGCGCGAGATCTCGAGCGGGATTTCCAGGCCCAGCGGGTCGGTAAGCCCCCGAGTCCAGGGCCCCAGAGCCGAAACCACGATGCCCGCGCGCAGCTCACCCCTTGGCGTCGCCACGCCGGTGACCCTGCCGCCGTCGAGCAGCAAGCGCTCGGCCGCGCAACCGGTCTTCACGACCGCGCCCCGCGCCCGCGCCGCCCTCAGAAAGCTCGAGGTGGTCAGATAAGGATCAGCGTAGCCCGACCGCGGCTCGTAGCCGATCAGCGCCACGTCGTCCAAGGCCAGGAAGGGGTGGCGCTCCAGCGCCTCGGCCGGCGATAGCTCGAAGGTCTCGGCGCCGACATCGGACTGCATGGCGAGGTTGGCGCGCATCTTCCCGGCCAGGCCGCCTTCCGGCGCCAGGATCAGATAGCCGGAATTGACAAAGCCCGATTCGGCGTCGTCATCCTCCAAACAGTCGTTGAAATCGGAGAAGATCTCGAGGCTGGCGAGGGTCAGCGCGGTGTTCGACGGCACCGAATAATGGGAGCGGACGATGGCGCAGGACTTGGCCGTGCCGCCGCTGCACAGCTCTCCGCGCTCGACGACGCAGACCTTGAGGCCGCCCAATTTGGCCAGATGGAAAGCGGTCGAGGCGCCCACCACGCCGCTGCCGAGCACGATGGCATCGAAGGTCTCGGTCATGGTTCCCGCCCCTCCTGCGATCACAAACCCGGCGCGAGCCTATCCCCTGGCTTGGCGGCGTGACAAGCCGTTCGCGAAGACCCTCGACGGCGATTGTAATCCCCGGCGTCTTGCGGCCTTATCACGAAGAAAGCTCATCTTTCGCCGAATGCCCGACGAGGAGGCCCATGACCATTACGATTCTGCACAACCCGCGCTGCAGCAAGTCGCGCCAAGCCCTGCAACTGTTGAAGGACAGAGGCATCGAACCCGGGATCGTCGAGTACCTGAAAACGCCGCCCGATGCGGCCGAGTTGGGTCGGATTCTCGATCTGCTCAACCTCGCGCCCCGCGATCTCATGCGCCGCAAGGAGCCGGTCTACAGGGACCTCGGCCTCGACGACCCGGCGCTGGGCCGTGCAGCCCTGATCGCCGCCATGACGGAGAACCCGATCCTGATCGAACGGCCGATTGTCCTGGCCGGCGGCAAGGCCGCGCTGGGCCGTCCGCCGGAGAACGTGCTGAGCATTCTCTGAAAGCCCTTGCCTGAAGGTCTCGGGAGCCGTCAGGCGCGCCGCGCCAAGGCCAACCCCAGGCCGGCGCAGATCATCAGGCTGCCCGAGATCCGGTTGCGCAGCATGACCCCGGATCGGGTCCGCAGGACGTGCCGCGCCCGTCCCGCAACCAGTGCCCAGAGCGCCGTGAAGACGTAGGTGATGCCGAGAAAGGTGACCCCGAGGACCGTGAACTGGAGCACCGGCGGCGCGGCCGGGTCCACGAACTGCGGGAAGAAGGCCGCCAGGAAGAACATGCTCTTCGGATTGGCGACGGTCACCACGAGCCCCTGAAGGAATAACGATCGGCGGGGAGACACGGCGGGTACGGAGGTGGTTTCCACCGGCCGCGCCCGCCACAGCTGGATACCCAGATAGAGCAGATAGGCGACGCCTAGCCAACGCAGCCACTCGAACCAGCCCGCCAAGACCAGAAGGAGCGACGTCATGCCGACGAGCGTGACGGAGAGCTGCACGGCGACGCCGCAGGTCGCGCCTGCCACCGTTGCGAGCGCCCGGCGCGGTCCGAAGGACAGGCTGTGGGCGACCGTCAGCAGGACGCTCGGTCCCGGCATCAGGATCATGATCGTCGTGGCGGCGAAGAAAGCGATATAGAGCTCGAGATCCAAAGCAGTCAGTCCCCATTATGCCGCCCGGCTGTGGAAGCGCCGCTCTACCGAGCGCCGAGCCGGTCCGCCCGCTACTCCGCGGCGGGCTGGTCTTCCTCTTTGTGCATCTTGATGACCGGCTCGACCTTGCGCAGCTCCTCCATCGGGATGTGGCAGGAAATGACGTGGCCCGAAGCGTCCTCTACGAAGGGCGGGTCCTCCGTCTCGCAAATGCTGCCGAGCTTGCGCTGACAGCGCGTGTTGAAGGGACAGCCCTTGGGCGGATTGATCACGCTGGGCAGATTGCCCTCCAGAATGATCCGCTTCTTCTCGATCGAGGTGTCGGCGATGGGGACCGCCGAAAGCAAGGCCTCCGTATAGGGGTGGTAGGGCGGCGAGAAAACCTCATCGGTCGTTCCCTGTTCGACAATGTGGCCGAGATACATGACCACCACGCGGTCGGCCAGATAGCGGACCAGGCTGAGGTCGTGGCTGATAAACAGAAGCGTCGTGCGGAATTCGCGCTGAATATCCATCAACAACCCGGTCACGGCGGCCTGGACCGACACGTCGAGCGCCGAGACCGGCTCGTCGGCGACGACCATGGAGGGATTGCCGGCGAAGGCCCGGGCGATGCCCACGCGCTGCTTCTGGCCGCCCGAGAGCTGACGCGGCCGGCGCCGCGCGAAGTCCCGCGGCAGCTTGACCAGGTCGAGCAGCTCCATCACACGGTGCTCGATCTTGTGCTTGTCGGATTCGACACCGAATTTCCTGATCACGCGGGCCAGCTGCGCGCCGACCGAATGGCTCGGATTCAGCGTGTCGAAAGGGTTCTGGAAGACCATCTGGACCGAGCCGACCTGCTTCGGCGTGCGTTTCTGCACCGGGTAGTTCGAGACGTCCTCGCCCTTGAAGACGACCTCGCCGTCCGTCGCGGTCTCCAGCCCCATGAGCACCTTCGCGAAGGTCGACTTGCCGCACCCGGACTCGCCGACGATCGCCACCGTCTGGGACTCCATCGCTTCGAACGAGATGCTCTCGTTTGCCTTCACGTAACGCACGCGGTTGCCCTTTATCAGGGCCGCGATCGAATTGTCGTGGATCTCGTAATACTTGCGCATCTTGTTGATCGAAAGGACGCGCTCGCCCTGGGTGATGGTCGCGCCGCCTACGCCCTCCGGCCGATAGGCGTCCCAGTCAATGTCGTCCCAGCGGCAACACCGCACGCCGTGTCCGGCCTCGCCCGATACGCTGGTCATCTGGATCAGTCCGCTGTTGCAGCTGCCCTCGGCGAAATGATCGCAGCGCGGGCCGAAATAGCAGCCCGGCGGCCGCTCGTGCGGCAGCGGCAGCTGTCCGCGGATCGGCACCAGGGGCCGCGCGGTCTTGTCGGCGCCCGGCAGCGGGATCGCACTGAACAGCCCCTTCGTATAGGGATGGCGCATATGGTCGAAGACCTCGTCCACGGTGCCTTCCTCGACCACCTGCCCCGAGTACATCACGTTCACCCGATCGCAGGTCGCCAGGATCAGGCCCAGGTTGTGGGAGATGTAGATCATCGAGGTATGGAACTTCTTTGCGATCTCGGCGATCAGCTCGATGATGCCCGCCTCGACCGTCACGTCGAGCGCGGTGGTCGGCTCGTCGAGCAACAGCAGCGACGGATTGGACAAGAGCGCCATCGCGATCACGACGCGCTGCTGCTGGCCGCCCGAGATCTGATGCGGGTAGGAGCTCATGACCCGCTCGGGATCGGGCAAATGCACGTCGGCCAAGATCTTGATCGCCCGGCTGTAGGCCTCCTCCTCGTTGATGTCTTCGTGGCAGAGCGGCACCTCCATGAGCTGCCGGCCCAGGGTCATGCTGGGGTTCAGCGCGGCCATGGGCTCCTGATAGACCATGGCGATCTCGTTGCCGCGCAACTGGCGCAGCTCCTCCTCGCTCAGGGTCGCCAGGTCCCGGCCCTTGTAAACGATGCTGCCGCCGACGATGCCGCCGTTGTTCCCCATGTATTGCATGATCGCCATGGCCACTGTCGACTTGCCGCAACCGGATTCGCCGACCAGTCCGACACTGTCGCCCTGACGCAGCGTCAGATTGAAGTCGACCACCGCCGGAATCTCGCCGGCGCGGGTGAAATAGGAGATGCTGAGGTCCTTGCACTCCAGGATCGGACCGTCGTAGTCCTTGCCGTTGGTGGACATGGGCCGCCTCCCTAATCTCTCAGTGACACTTCGCGCAGGCCGTCGGCCAGCAGGTTGAACCCGAGCACCAGCGAGGAGATTGCCAAGCAGGGGAACAACGCCATGTGCGGAAAAGCCATGGCCATCTGACGCGTTTCGTTGATCATGCCGCCCCAGTCCGGGTCGGGTGGCGGCAAGCCGAGACCGAGGAAGCCCAGCACGCCGATAGTGATGATCACGTAGCCGAGCCGCAGGCAGGCATCGACGATCAGCGGCCCGCGCGCGTTCGGCAGGATTTCCACCGCCATGATCCGCCAAGGCGGCTCGCCGCGGGTCTGAGCCGCGAAGACGTACTCGCGGCTGCGCAGGTCCAGCACCAGGCCGCGCACGATGCGCATGATGCCCGGGGCCGAGGCGAAGGTCACCGCGATCACGATGTTGACCGCCGATGCGCCGATCGTGGCGATGATGATCACGTAGAGCACCAGAACCGGGAACGACAGAATGACGTTCGCGATGAAGGAAAGGACCTCGTCGGTCAGGCCGCCGACATAGCCCGCCGCCAGGCCCATGGGAATGCCCACCGAATAGGCGCAAACGGTGGCAAGCGGTCCATAGATCAGCACCTGACGCGCGCCGTGCATGATCCGGCTCAGGATATCGCGGCCGATGTGATCCGTGCCGAGCAGGAACATACCGCCGTCCGGCGCTTCGGTGCCCGGCATGACCAGAGGCATGATCGTCGCGTTCGGCGGAAACGGCGCCAGCAGGTCCGCAAAGAGCGCCACCAGAACCCAGAAAAGAACGATCGCCAGACCGACCATACCCACCGCGCTCTCGCGCAGTAGCGCTACGCTCTTGATGGCACGCAGAATGGAGGATTCACGCCGCGGAATTTCGATCGTCTGTTCGCTCATCTCGCGGCCCTCCTAGCTGAACCGGATGCGCGGATTGAGGTAGGTGTAGCCGACGTCGGCGATGGTCTGCGTGGCCACGGCGACAAAGACGGCCACCATGGCACAGGCCTCGATCACGAAGATGTCCGAATTGAGCGACGCCTCGAGCAGCAGCGCCCCGAAACCCTTGTAAGCGAAGTAGTACTCGACGACGATCACGCCGGAGAGCAGCCAGTTGATCTGCAGCATGATGACCGTGAAGGGCGTGATCAGCGCGTTGCGCAGGGCGTGGCGGGCGATCACCGTCTTGTACGGCAGCCCCTTCAGCACCGCGGTGCGAATGTAATGGGTCAACATGACCTCGGCCATCGAGGCCCGCGTCATGCGTGTGACATAGCCGAAATCGTAGACCGCCAGGACCATCACGGGCAGGATCAGTTGCTTCAGATCGAAGCCTTCGGACATCCCACTCGTGCCGGGCAGGATGTCGAGCAAGAATACGAAGACCGCCGAGAGCAGCACCGCGCTGGCGAATTCGGGGACCGAGGTGGTGACGATCGAGGAGACCGAAATCGTCCGGTCCAAGGTCGAGCCCTCGCGCATGCCCGCGAGGACGCCCAGGATAAGCGATACCGGCACCACCACCCCCAGTGTCGCCAGGGCCAGGATGCCGGTGTTGGCCAAGCGCGGCCAGAGCACCTCGCCGACCGGGACCTTGAAGCGGATCGAATCGCCGAAGTCGCCGATGACGAAGTTGCCGAGCCAGCGGAAGTAGCGTTCGTAGATCGGGTCGAAGTAGCCGTGGGCCTCGAGCCAGAGGTTGCGCTGCTCCTCCGAGGAATACGGGCCCAGCACCTTGGTGGCGACGTTGCCCGGCGATATCTCGAGCAGCAGGAACAGCAGCAGCGAAACGACCAGCATGGTGAGCACCATGGTGCCGCATCGCCTCAGAACAAAGATCATCATGGCCGGCTACCCCCTCCTGTTCCCCGGTCCCTCGGCGGGCGGCCTCGCGGGGCCGCCACCGAAAAACGGCCGCGGGGGGCCAGCCCCGCGGCCGTTGTCTCTGGTCAGGCGAGCCAGATCTTGTTGAACTGGTGGTATTGCGTCGGATGCATCTCGTAGCCGCGCACCTGTTTGGTGGTGGCCGAGAAGACGGCACGCCAAAGCGGTTGGGCGATGACCGCGTCGTCCTGCAGGATCTTTTCCACCTTTTCCATGACCTTGCGCCGCTCGCCGGCGTCAAGAATGCCGCCGGCCTCGTCGAGCGCCTTGTCGAAGTCCTTGTTGCAGTATGCGCTCTCGTTCCACGGCACGCCGCAGCGATACCCCAGGTTCAGAACCATGACCCCGAGCGGCCGGTGCGTCCAGGAGGTGAAGCCGAAGGGCGTCTTGTCCCAGACGTCCCAATAGCTCGCGCCCGGCATGGGGTTGAGCTGCAGGTCGATGCCCGCCGGCGCGCACTGCTCCCTGAAGGCCTGCATCGCCGCCAAGTGCCACGGCTCCGCCGATCCCAGATCGATCTTCACCTTGAGGCCGTCCTTGTAGCCCGCCTCGGCCAGAAGCGCCTTGGCCTTTTCATGGTCCTGCTTGAGCTTCGGCAGCTCGAAGTACTCGGGATGGATCGGCGCCACGTGGTGGTTCTCGCCGGCCGCCCCGCGGCCCCGATAGGCGATATCGAGGATCGCCTTGTGGTCCATGCAGGCCGCCACCGCCTGGCGCACCCGCCGGTCGTCAAAGGGCTTCTCCGACACGCGCATGCGCGCCACGCCGGTCTGCGCCGTCACCGCCTGGTGCAGCACGGCGTCGGGCAGGCGCTCCACCAGGTCGGTGCTCGTGTTGGCCACCTCGTAGAGCATGTCCGCCTGTTTCGAGGCCAGCGCCGCAACACCCGCCGTCGGATCGTCACCATGGTCGATATAGAGAATCTCGTCCAGATAGACGTCGCCGCCCCAGTATGGCTCCGACCGCCGTTTCAGCACGCACCTTTCGCCGACCCGGAACTCCGCCAGGGCGAAGGGTCCCGTCCCCACCGGGTTCTTCGACAAATCGCCACCTTCCTCGTCGAAGCGCCGGTGCACGATGGCCGTCGGGTAGTTGTAGAGGTTCTCCGGAATCGACAGCACGGCGGACGTCAGGTGGAGGCGCACCGTGTGGCCGTCGACCTTCTCGACCGCCCCGCCGATCATCCGCCTTTCCTTGACCGGGTCGCCCTTGTCGTCCTTCTTCCCGGTGTCGACCTCCTCGGTCATCTGCGGAAACAGACCCAGGTTGGACGAGCCCGTCTTCGGGTCGAGCCAGCGCTTGAAGTTGTGCACAACGTCGTCCGCCCCGAAATCGTCCCCGTTCGACCACTTGACGCCCTTGCGCAGCTTGAAGGTCCAGGACTTCAGGTCGTCGGACGCCTCCCAGCCCTCCGCCAGATAGGGCCGCGTGATGTTATCCGGCCCCGTGACCGTCATGTACTCCAGGACATGGCGCGTCTGGTTGGACATCTGCGTCCAGTCGTAGGTCGCCGGGTCGTCCATTCGCTGAACGCGCATGGAGCAGCGCAGCCGACCGCCTTTCTTGGGGGTCTCAGCCGCGCTCGCCCTCGGCACCGCGGTTTCCCCGGTGATCCGGCCCGCAAGGCCATAGGCCGCTGTTGCCGAAACGCCTAGCAAGGTCGCGGTGCGCAAGAACTCTCGGCGGTCCACCTCTCCCCGCCGAAGAGCTTCACTCAGCTCCGGGACATACGGGTGCACCCTCTTCCCGTTTTCGTTCTGCAGTTCCTTCGGCATGTCGTGCTCTCCCTGTTGAAGGTGTTGTGTGGGGCAGGTGTTACGGTTGTCCGTGATCCGGCGTCCGGTGGCCATGCCACCGTCCGTCTCGTCGCGATGCCGGCGAATCTATTCCTAGACGCGGTATTGGAGGAGTCCCTCCGGCGGCCTGCATCGCCAAGGCTGGAACGAGTGTCGCACGCTCGTCCCCCATGGAAGCTAGAGACTGTTTCAACGCCTCCCCCAATTCGCGGCGCCGGCCCTTTCCGGGTTCTGCCGCGTCCTTGTCTTTAGTTAGTTCGCACTATGGC
>Ga0224508_10002032_pt1 | contig 17651 bp, 18 predicted proteins | sample SF_Jan12_sed_USG_4_FD_170157 | JGI IMG/M metagenome (GOLD analysis project Ga0224508, IMG submission 170157) | Sediment microbial communities from San Francisco Bay, California, United States - SF_Jan12_sed_USGS_21 | ecosystem: Environmental > Aquatic > Marine > Sediment | place: USA... | reverse complement strand
ATACCCAGCGCAATGACAATGACGACCGGCCCGATCAGCAGTACGAGTATGTACTCGGTAAAGCGGCGCGCAAAACTGCGGGCCTTGGTCACATACCAGACGTAGTTAAAGCTTTCTTCGATCTTCTGCACCATGGAAATTGCGGTGTAGATGAAGAACGCGAGTCCGAGTCCGCCGAGCACGCTGCCATTGACGTTATTGACCAGCGCCATCAGCTGGTCGGTGATCTCGACACCCTTGTCACCGAGCGGCTCGAGGATCGTATAGAGGCGCTCCTCCAGCCCCTTGTGAACGCCGAGACCCTTGAGGACCGAGAAGCTGAAAGCGATCAGCGGAACGACCGACAGAAGCGTCGTGTAGACCAGGCTCATCGATCGCAACGTCAGCTGTCCCGAGATGATGTCTCGTACCAGCGCATACAGATAACGCAATACGCCGCTTACGACACGTCCTGCGAGGCCATACTTGGCGAGGGTGTCCCCCCAGATCAAGCGGTCGATCTGGCTGCTGAGGTTGCTGATCATCCCGTCATTGTACATCTACGTGCGCGTCGTACGCCGCATCGCGGTTCACATCCTGTGTCGGCACTCGCGATTCAAACATGCTTTTCGAGCGCCGATCACGACGAATATCTTGCTCGCTCCCGTCAAGCGGGACCGAGGTCCGCGCTGTCGCGAAGTCGCTTCGCAAGATTTCCCCGCACTCGTCGCTTTACGGCCTGAAGTCCGCCTGAGCAATCGGGCAAGATGTTCGTTGGCTGGACATAAAGCGAGCGCGCCTCGGGCTTGCCCGACGGGAGCGAGACAGTCCGCCAACGAAGCATGTTGACCGTTTGCATCCGGTGGTGGATCAGTAAAGGGTGGATTGTGGGCGGGACCTGGCTGGATAATCAGGCCTGCGTCATGCGCTGGAGCGCTTCCTCGTATTTTTCGGCCGTGCGCTGCAGGATCTCAGGGGGGAGATCGGGGCCAGGGGCGGTCTTGTCCCAGTCAAGCGTGTCGAGGTAATCGCGAACAAACTGCTTGTCGAAACTCGGTGGGCTGATACCGACCTGATAGCCGTCGACCGGCCAGAAACGCGACGAGTCGGGCGTCAGCACCTCATCGATGACATACAGGCGGCCCTCGGCGTCCAAGCCAAATTCGAACTTGGTGTCAGCGATGATGATGCCGCGCTCGAGCGCATAGCCGGCCGCGCGCTCATAGATCGCTATCGCCGTGTCGCGAACTCGGGCCGCCAATTTCTCGCCGACGAGTTCGGCTACCTGCCCGAAGTTGATGTTTTCGTCGTGACTGCCGGCCGCTGCTTTGCTGGACGGCGTGAACAGGGTTTTCGGTAGTTTCTCCGCCTTGCGCAGGCCGGCCGGCAAATCGATCCCGCATACCTTTCCGGTGGCCTGATAGTCGCGCCAGCCGGAGCCGATCAGGTAACCGCGCACCACGGCTTCGATGGGCATTGGATGCAGTCGCTTAACGACCAGCGAACGACCATGCAGTTGTTCGCGCGATTCCGGATCCTTGACGACGTCTTCGACGCCCAGATCCGTTAGCTGATTGTCGATGATGTCCGCCATCATCCGAAACCAGAATAATGAGATGCGGGTCAGGACTTTGCCCTTGCCGGCGATCGGATCCGGCAATACGACGTCGTACGCTGACAATCGGTCGCTCGTGACTATCAACAGGTGATTTTCATCAACGTCATAAATGTCGCGAACCTTGCCGCGCCCGAGCAGCGGCAGCTCGGGGATGGATGACTCGAATAGCGCATCGGCTGTATTCATCGACTGGGTGCCTGTGTGCCGGATTCAGGCTGTGGATCATCACTCGTCCAATCCGTTGAGGCAAGGCCGGCCCATAGGAATGCCCGCGTACAACCGTTAGGATAATGTTTCTGTACGTGCCCGATGGCGGGATACCGGATTGTACTGGGGCAAAATAATAGGCACTTTGGCCGGGTTGGCGACAATGAAGCCGTGGTTAATTGTGCTTGGCCTGTTCCTCGGACACCAGTTCGACCGCGGCTTTGCGGATCGTTTTCAGATCTTCCAGAAGCAGGGCGAAGACCTCGGTCGGGTCTCGGATGATTTCGTCCGCGCGCTGTTTCAGACCATGGGACACCTCGCGAAGGTCGACGGGCGTGTCTCGGAAGACGAGATTCGTGCGGCGCGCATGATCATGCATCGCCTCGGCCTGACCCCGGGCGCTGTGCGCCGGGCGATCAGCTGGTTCGACAGCGGCAAGCAGCCGGGCTTTCAGTTACTTCGGACGGTTCGCGAGGCGCGCCGCGGCAGCGCGCGCGCGAGCGCCAAGCGTATCCTGTTCGTACGTCTGTTGCTCGAAGTCGTGCTTGCCAAAGACACTCTCAGCAAAGCCGAGCGTTCGATGATCTGGACCGTCTGCGGTGAGTTCGATATCGGCCGGGTCGAACTGGCGCAGCTCGAGGCCATGATTCGGGCACAGAAGGGTTTCAAACAATCACCGGCGGGTAGCGCCGACGCGGCGCGCGTGCGCGCAGCCTATGAAGCGCTGGGCGTGTCGCCGGATGTGAGCAATGACGAAATCAAGACGGCCTATCGCCGGCTGATGAACCGCAACCATCCGGACAAGATCGCGGGAAGCAACCCGGATGCCGTCGTGCTTGCCGAAGCCGAGCGGCGCACACGCGAGGTACGCAGTGCATACGAAATGCTGAAGGCGAGGCGCTCGATCCGTTAGGTTCGCCGCGCGTGACGCGGTATTGTGATTGGCCTTGCCAGGGTACTCAGGTAATCTCGCAGTCCTCAGAAGCGAAAGGACCGATCGTGACGCCTTTAATAGCCCCGTCGATTTTATCCGCCGATTTCGCGCGCCTCGGCGCCGATGTCGAGGCAGTTCTTGATGCCGGTGCCGATATCGTGCATTTCGACGTTATGGACAATCATTTCGTGCCAAACCTGACGATCGGCCCATTACTCTGTGATGCATTGCGAAATTACGGAATCAAGGCGCCGATCGACGTACACCTGATGGTCGAGCCCGTCGATCGGATTATTCCCGACTTTGCCAGGGCCGGAGCGAGCTACATCACCTTTCATCCTGAGGCGAGCAGCCATATCGACCGCTCTCTTGGATTGATACGCGAGCACGGCTGCAAGGCCGGACTCGTTTTTAACCCGGCGACACCGCTCGGCTGGCTTGAGCACGTGCTCGACAAGGTCGACATGGTATTGCTGATGTCTGTGAATCCCGGCTTCGGCGGGCAGAAGTTCATCCCGTCGTCGTTGCAAAAGTTACGCGCGGCGCGCCGGTTGATCGACGCCAGCGGCTATGACATTCGACTGGAAATCGACGGCGGTGTGAAGGTGGACAACATTGGTGACATCGCTGCGGCCGGCGCGGACACGTTTGTCGCCGGCTCGGCTATTTTTGGCAGCGACGACTACGCCGCGGCGATAGCCGCGATGCGATCGGAGATCGCGAAAGCGACCTAGAAGTTGCGGTTGGGGCGTGCGCCAAAGACCACGATCGTCTTGCCGCTTGCTGACACCAGTCCCTGTTCTTCGAGGACCTTCAGGACGCGGCCCGCCATCTCTCGGGAGCAGCCGACCAGGCGGCTGAGTTCCTGGCGACTAACCTTGATCTGCATGCCGTCCGGATGGGTCATCGCATCGGGTTCATTGCAGAGATCCATGATGGCGTGAGCAACACGTCCGGTAACGTCGACAAACGCCAGGTCGCCGAGCTTGCGGTTGGTGCGATCGAGGCGCGATGCGAGCTGAGTCGCCAGTTCGAAAATCAGCCCCGGGCTCTCGCTGGCAATCTGGCGGAAACGCGGATAGGTCATCTCGGCGATTTCGCATTCGGTGCGCGTGCGTACCCAGGCGCTGCGCGTCGGCTGCTCGTAAAACAAGCCCATCTCGCCGAAGAACTGACCCTTGTTCAGGTAGGCAAGGACCATCTCATTCCCGTCCTCATCCTCGATCATTACTTCAACGGAGCCGTCGACGATGTAATAAAGCACGTCGGGCAAGTCCCCGGCATGAATCATTACGGTTTTTGACGGCACAGTCCGCACACGGCAGTAACTCAAGAATCGGTTGATCGCCGGTACATCGCTTAGGTTTTTCGCTGTTGTCTGCATTGCTGAATCCTCGCCCCTGTTGCGCACCTCTTTTAATACAGAAAGCCTGCCAGAGCAAGCCAGGTGCGTGTTATATCGTGTTTTATCAGAATACCGATGCGATTAGACCCAATAAGCGGTCCGTGTCATGACCTTCGCCGTCAATTGCATCAACTTTCTGACTGGCGAAGGCAATGTGGCCGCTCCAGCCGCAACCGCATCTTCTCCGTGCTGTTGTTCCTCATCGCGCATTTGTTTGACGATAGCGCGGCTGCGCGCGTCTTCCCGCGGTAGGCCTTCAAGATGTGAGTCCAGGTGTGCACACACCTGGCGTTCGGTTTCGGCAATAAAGCCGAGACTCCACTTATCACCGAGTATGCCGCTGGCCGCGCCGATCGCGAATGCGCCGGCATACCATACTGGGCTCAAGCGGCTCGGAGACTCGCCCAGCTCATGAATTCGCTGCTCACACCAGGCGAGATGATCGAACTCTTCGTCCGCCGCCTGCTGCATTTGTTGTTCGATGTCGGTGTCCCTCGCGACGGCCGCGTGTCCTTTATAAAGCGCCTGCGCAGCGACCTCACCCGCATGATTCACACGCATCAGGCCGGCCGAATGCGATCTCTGCGCGGGATCGAGCTCGGCGCCGGCTACCGCCGCAGCGGGATTGGCGCGCGCCGGATGACCCGCCGGCGCTGCGATTGTCCGTAGCGCGTTATTAGCGCCGGCCAGCAACCGATCAAGGGGTGTGAGTTCACGATTTGTCACAATTTGATTATAGCGAACCCGCGCCGTCTGACGGTATACTTCGCAGCCATTTTTGGTGGCAGCAGCACAACTTCAGGAGAAGGTTCATGACACTGCGTTTGATTTCAATCTTGACGGCCCTTTCGGTCTCTTTTTCGACCATGGCCCAGGAAGAGCCAGAGAGCCCGTGGTCTGGCAAGGCGACACTGGGATACCTCGCGACCTCGGGTAACACTGAGAATTCGACGTTGAATACCGGTGTTGAGGTCGGTTTTGCAACGGGTGCATGGCAACATTTCGCCAGCGCCGCGGCTATCCACTCCAAGGAGAACGAAACGACAACCGCCGAGGCCTACGCGCTGGGTTGGAAGACGGAACGCAACCTCAGCGACACGGATTTCCTGTTCGGACGTCTGGACTGGCGGAAAGATCGTTTCAGCGGCTACGACAGTCAGTTCTCGCAGACAGTCGGTTATGGCCGGCGCGTGATCAATACCGACAGACATGTGCTTAATGTTGAGGTCGGCGCTGGTGCCCGGCAGTCGGAATTGCAGAGCGGCATCACAGAGAACGAGGCGATTCTCCGCGGGGGCGCCTATTACAGGTGGTTGCTCAGCGATACCGCCGAGTTTCGGCAGGATCTGACGACCGAGGCGGGCAGTGACAATACCTACCTGGAGTCGGTTACCGCCATTTCGGCCAAGCTGCTTGGCGACCTGGCGCTGGTCGCCTCTTACACGGTCAAGCACAACACGGACGTCCCGGCATTGACCGAAGAGACCGATACCTACACCGCTTTGTCGCTGGAATACTCGTTCTAGAGGCAGCTTTTCAGGCTTCACCGCCATACTGGCGATTTAAGTAACTGAAAAGAAAGGAGAAAAGGCGCCTTGCTACGGGCGCCTTTTTTCACAAAAGAAACCCCTCTGATCGATTGCATTAGCGCGGGCCGTCGAGTAAAATTTCGCGCCTTTCGCCGTTGCGGCACCTGAATAGCGGGAGCTTACGGCTGACGAGGCATGAAAATCGAGAAAAGCCTCGGAAAAGAGCACCATTTTTCCCTGACGGAAACCAGAATTATGAAGACGTTTTCTGCAAAAGCAGCAGAAGTTCGCCGCGACTGGTTCGTGATTGATGCAACAGGCAAGACCCTGGGTCGCCTGGCCACAGAAATCGCGCATCGCTTGCGCGGCAAACACAAGCCGGAATACACGCCACACATCGACACCGGCGACTACATCGTGGTCGTCAATGCCGAGAAGGTGCGCGTTACCGGCAACAAGCTGAAGAACAAGATCTATTACCGGCATACTGGCTATATCGGCAATTTGAAGTCCATTCCTCTCGACAAGCTGCTCGATGAAGCGCCGGAGCGCGTGATCGAGAGCGCCGTCAAAGGGATGCTGCCGCGTGGACCGCTTGGTCGCCAGATGTTCAGCAAATTGCGCGTGTTCGCTGGTCCCGAGCACCCGCACGCGGCGCAACAGCCCATTCCCCTCACAGTGAATGCATAAGGCTCGATCCTAAAACCTCGAGACAAGATTATGAGTGATACAACTTTTTACGGAACCGGACGACGTAAGACGTCGACGGCCCGCGTATTTCTGACGCCGGGAGACGGCGACATTACGGTGAACAAGCGCCCGCTGGGTACGTTCTTTGGCCGCAAGACTGCGCAGATGATCGTGCGCCAGCCGCTCGAACTGACCCAATTGACCGAAAAGTTCAGCGTCAACGTGACGGTCAAGGGTGGCGGTACGACGGGCCAGGCCGGTGCGATTCGCCACGGCTTGACGCGTGCCCTGATGGAATACGACGAGTCGTTGCGGGCACCGCTGCGACAGGCCGGTTTTGTTACTCGTGATGCTCGCGAAGTCGAGCGCAAAAAGGTGGGTCTGAGAAAAGCGCGTCGCGCCACGCAGTACTCCAAGCGCTAAGTCGGTATCGATACCGCGATCGCTTGCTACTGGGGGATCGTCTAGCGGTAGGACTGCGGACTCTGACTCCGCCAACGGGGGTTCGAATCCCTCTCCCCCAGCCAAAAAACAAAGGCCCGCGTTAGCGGGTCTTTTTTTTTGCCGGGAGAGGCGATGAGAACCCCAGGGTTCGACAAAAGCGCGAAGCGATTTTGGACGGCGTAGCGGCCCGCAGGGAGAGCGCCGCAGGCGCGAATCAATCCCTCTCCCCCAGCCAAAAAACAAAGGCCCGCGTTAGCGGGTCTTTTTTTGTACTCCAAATCCTAAACGCGCATTTCCCGTACGCCGTCTTCATGACCGACCAACAAGATATCGGCGGGGCGCTGGGCGAAAATACCGACCGTAACCACACCGGGAATGCGGTCAATGCGTGCTTCCATCTCTATCGGATTCGGAATCTGCAGGTTATGCACGTCCAGAATGTGATTACCATTATCCGTGACAAATCCTTCGCGCCAGATTGGTCGACCGCGCATTTTCATTATGCGCCTTGCCACAAATTCCTGCGCCATCGGCACGACTTCGACGGGTAGCGGGAAACTTCCGAGCATGCCGACGAGCTTAGCGTCGTCAACAATGCAGACAAAACGGCGCGACGCCGCAGCAAGAATCTTTTCGCGGGTCAGTGCGCCGCCGCCGCCCTTTATCAACTGCAGGTGCTTGTCAGTTTCGTCGGCCCCGTCGATATAGACGTCAAGCGCCGGGCACTGATTGAAACTGACGACTTCGAAGCCACGTTGCTCCAGAAGCGCGGTCGAGGCTCGCGAGCTCGATACGACATTGTCGATCAGATTGCGCCGGTCCTCGAGCATATCGATAAGGAAATTAACCGTGGAACCCGTGCCAATGCCAAGCTTGACCCCGGGCTCGATAAATTCGAGCGCCGCGGCCGCGGCACTGCGTTTCTTTTCTGCTGCATCCATGGGTCGTACTATAGTCAATAAGGCGCTTCTTGGATATGCGAACAGCGCACACTTCTTCCACAAAAAAGGGCCCACCGAGGTGGACCCTTTTGCTTGCTTTGGAAGAAGGCCTCTTCCGAAGCGATCAGCTAACTACTATCTTCTCCTGCGGCTAGCCTTTCTCTTGCTGGCTTTCCGCCTAGTAGCTTTTCTCTTCGTCTTACGCTTGGCTACTTTCCTTTTCGCCTTGCGCTTCGTCGCTTTCCTTTTAGTCTTGCGTTTAGCTTTTCTCTTCGTCTTACGCTTGGCTACTTTCCTTTTAGTCTTGCGTTTAGCTTTCCTCTTCGTCTTGCGTTTAGCTTTTCTCTTCGTCTTACGCTTGGCTACTTTCCTTTTAGTCTTGCGTTTAGCTTTCCTCTTCGTCTTGCGTTTAGCTTTCTTCTTCGTCTTACGCTTGGCTACTTTCCTTTTTGCCTTGCGTTTAGCTTTCTTCTTCGTCTTACGCTTGGCTACTTTCCTTTTCGCCTTACGTTTAGCTTTCTTCTTCGTCTTACGCTTGGCTACTTTCCTTTTCGCCTTGCGTTTGGCCTTCTTCTTCGTTTTCCGTTTCGCTACTTTTCGCTTAGCTTTACGCTTTGTAGCTTTCTTCCTCGTCTTACGCTTGGCTACTTTCTTTTTAGCCTTGCGCTTCGTTGCTTTCTTCTTCGCCTTACGCTTCGTCGCTTTTCTCTTCGCTACGCGTCGTTTCGGCGATGCTTTCTTTCTAGTTACTTTCCGCTTCTTGGCGACTCTGCGCTTCGAAGCTTTTTTACGAGACTTCTTCTTGGTAGCCATCAATTTTCTCCGTGTCGGGTACCCGGAGCTGAGTATATACAACAAAACTGAAAAATCCAGAATCGACACACGTTTTGCGGGATACGAAAACAGGTTTTTTTTCGACGTTCAAGAACGCGGACGAGCAGAACATGAGTGCAATGTCGGCGACGAGAGTTGTCGCAGCGAATAAAACTGACGCCACGAGAAATCGGATTTCGAAATTTCGTCGGTTTCGATAGTGACCTGGTTAACGTTGCAAGAATCGCGATTACGCTACCGAACGATGATGTGTTTAAAGAATCAATGCGCTTTTATAAGTCGCACAGCGGCGTGGAAATAACCTCACTGTGCGTCAGAAAAAACGCGATAAAGCGGTATATCCCAAGGATTTGGGGATATTTTCTCGACTTTTTGACAGTCGAAGGCAACGCCGACGAGTTTTGGCCGAAACCACAACCGTCGCAATCGCAGGTACGCAAAACAGCGATCGAAGTAACCCCCGCCCATGCCGATACGGTTGTTGTTTTCGTCGAACGCGACGGTTGGCGTAATCGCAACGTCGAGTTGTCGCGGCTGAATCAGCGCGCCCTCCGTCGGTTCCCAAACGCCGAACTGATTGCGAATTAAAGATGTTCTGTGACCAAGTTCACGAAACAACATTTTTCCGTGTTTGCGCAAAACCGGGACAAAAATGCGCTTGTTTGCGCGCCAACCCGTTTCGATGATGCTGCGTGTGTCTACTTCGTCTGCCGTCGGCAAGTAACATGCAATCGCCTTGCTGGCGAAAAAAATTCGGGAGCGAACGACACGATCACAAATCAGCTCGGATAATTCCGCACGTTTGTCGACATCCATTTCCCGACGCGCACGCAACGCTGACACGCGAAGTTTGTTCATTGGAAGGAGGCGCCTCCCGCCTGTGCCGTTACAAACCGTCGCTCTCGAACCAGAGCAACAGGTGGGGTCAGCCGCGGCCGCAACAGGCTTACCGTCGAAACGGCCTTGCGCAAATGCTGCCAGCAGAACTCGACCCCGAGGTAAAGATTTAGGGTCGAAAGGTTTCCAGGTCGGTATCGAACACTGCAGGAAGCGCCAATTTGATTATCCAGTCGCGAAGATCGCGTTTTACAGATTGAGTTGTTGCGTGTCACTAAGCACATTGTCAACGCGATCAGATATCAGTTTCAGTCGATTACTTAAGTTGCCTTCGATCTCGTTGTCACGTGCCTGCGCATGCAGCAGGTCATTGGCCATGTTAAGCGCCGCCATTACAGCAATCCTGTCGAGACCAACAATGCTGCCGGTGTCTCGTATCTCACGCATCTTCGTGTTCAACGCTTCGGCGGAGTCCAGCAAGTCGGTTCGCTCTTCCGGAGGGCAGGCAACAAGGTATTCCTTGTCAAGAATGCGGACACTTACATGAGCAACTTGGTTTGTCATTCGGCGTACTCCATATACATTCGATCGGTCTGGCTCAAGAGCCTTGCTCCATTGCCTTGAGTCGGCCGATCATCGCTTCTACACGAGCTCGCACTTGTTCGTTTTTTTGCAACAGTGTCGCTCGCTCGGAGGTCAGGACGTCCTGGCGCTGCTTTAACGAGCGATTCTCATCCTGCAACTGATCGCAGACGCCTACCAGGGCATCAACGCGCTTTTCCAGGCGCTTGAGTTCGCGTTCGAAGGTCGAATAATTATTGTCAGCCATGCAGTCAATATAGTCAGGCCGATCAGCAGAATCAATTGTCTTATGTCGACATCGCAAAGTGTCATGGCCAGCGGCGGCGGTCCGTGGGATCATAAGGGTTTGGGAAACCTGAAAAGGTTGCACGCTTTATGGACCAAAACGTAGACCACAACGAACTTGATGACGCGCTGAGGCGCTGCGGGTCGAACTGGGACGCTGCGCAATCTCATGGCCTGTTGACCGGCCGCCTGGCTGTCGCGGGCGTGGTCGCCGGACCGGAGTGGCTGTCGCAGGTGCTGGATGGGACGGATGAATCCAGCGCAGATCGGCTTGCCTGCCAGAAGATGCTTGACGGACTGTATCAATCGACCTACTGGCAATTGTCGGAGCGACTTTCCGAGTTTGTGCCACTCTTGCCGGACGATGATACGGACGCGGCATTGCGGACGGCGGCGATGGCGCACTGGAGCGAGGGATTTCTGCACGGCCTGGTGTCGGCGCAGCATGGCGACGAACTGCGCGATCGGCTGGCTGCCGAACCGCTCGCCGACATAATCAGGGACATGCTGCAGATTACACGTGCCGAACTCGATGAGGCGACCGATGTTGAAACCAATGAGGCCGCCTATACGGAACTCGTCGAGTATCTGCGTGTTGCGGCGCAGCTGGCGTACGAAGAGCTTGCCGAGATTCGCCACGCCGGCAGCCCTTCTGATTCACAAACCAGGGATACGATGCACTAAGCGTTGCCGACATCGTAGAATAAGGCAACTCGAATCCTTGACACTCGAGAACAATCCGGTCACATGAATAGTAAGGAATTTCAACGTCGCCGACGCCAGCTAATGGGTATGGTCGGCAGCGGTGGCATCGCGATTCTGCCTGCCGCTCCGGTCAGAACCCGCAGTCGGGATGTCGCGCACCGGTACCGGCAGGATAGCGACTTCTACTACCTGACGGGCTTCGCGGAACCCGAGGCGGTTGCGGTACTCGTGCCTGGTCGTGCCAGTGGCGAATTCCTGTTGTTCTGCCGCGAGAGGGACGCGACCAGGGAACAGTGGGACGGCGGGCGCGCCGGTCAGGATGGAGCCGTCCGCGATTACGGTGCGGACGATGCGTTTCCCGTCGATGACATCGACGAAATTCTCCCCGGCATCATGGAATCCTGTAGTCGCGTTTATTACACGATGGGTATGTACTCGGAGTTTGATTCCCGAATCGCGGACTGGGTCAATTCATTGCGCTCCGGATTATCTCGCGGCGTACACACGCCGCAGGAGTTCGTCGCGCTCGATCATCTGCTGCATGACATGCGTTTATACAAAAGTCGTGCCGAAATAGCCGCGATGCGCAAGTCGGCCAAAGTGGCCGTCGCGGCTCACAAGCGCGCAATGCGGGTGACGCGGCCGGGCATGTTTGAATACGAGGTCGAAGCGGAGTTTCGACATGAATTCCGCCGCAACAACGCGTGGGCCTCGTACAGTCCGATTATTGCCAGCGGCAGCAATGCATGCACGTTGCACTATGTCGACAACAAAGCGCGGCTCGAAGGCGGCGATTTGCTGTTGATTGACGCAGGTTGTGAACTCGACTACTACGCATCCGACATTACTCGCACATTTCCGATCAACGGCCGATTCAGCCCCGAGCAACTGGCTATTTACGAAATCGTCCTCGACGCGCAGTTCGCGGCCATAGATAAAATTGTCGCCGGCAACCACTGGAACGACCCGCATGATGCGGCGGTCAAGATCATAACCAGGGGTCTGCGTAAACTCGGGTTGATCGACGGTTCGTTACCACGGCTGATCAAAGACGGTGGTTATCGCGATTTTTACATGCATCGCACCGGTCACTGGATTGGCATGGATGTCCATGACGTTGGCGACTACAAGGTCGGCGACGAATGGCGTGTCCTGGAAACCGGCATGGTAACTACGATCGAGCCCGGCATTTACATTTCGGGCAAGCGCAGCGTCCCGAAAGCATTTCGCAATATCGGCGTGCGAATAGAGGATGACGTGGCCGTTACGACAAAAGGTCCGGACGTGTTGAGTAAGGACCTCGCCAAGGCGCCCGATGCCATCGAGGCATTGATGCAAGCATCATGAGTTCTGCCATCACCGACCGTCGTTACGATATTGTCGTTGCAGGAGGTGGCATGATTGGTACCAGTCTCGCGCTGGCATTGGCTCCGTTGGGTTTGAGGATCGCCGTGGTCGAGGCCGTGGAACGCAGCGCCAGTGAGCAGCCGAGTTTCGATGATCGGTCCACGGCATTGTCGCGCAGCACGCAGCGCATGTTCGAAGCCATGGGATTGTGGCCGGAAATAGTCGCTGCGGCGACGCCTGTCGCGAGTATTCATATTTCAGATCGCGGTCGCTTCGGGTTTTCACACATTGCCGCTGATGAGCAGGGTGTCGAGGCCCTCGGCTACGTGGTCATAAACCGGGTGCTTGGCAGCGTACTGCAACGGACATTACGGGACGTTGCCGACGTCGATGTCATTTGTCCGGCGCGTATCATCGATGTTGAAATCGAACCCGACCAGGCGAACGCCCGCGTCGAACTCGAGAACGGCGAAAAGCTGGCGCTGCATTGCAGCCTCCTGGTCGCTGCCGATGGCGCAAATTCGTCAGTTCGCGGCGAGCTCGGAATCGCCGCACAAACGGCCCGGTACGAGCAGCGTGCGGTCATTGGCAACCTGCTGCCGGAAAAGCCCGTCGCTAACCGTGCGTTTGAAAGATTTACCGAGCAAGGTCCGCTTGCCATTCTGCCGCTGGCCGACGAGCGTGCCGCGTTCGTCTGGACCGTGTCGGAAGACGAGGCCGAACGCGTGCTCGCACTCAAGGATGCGGAGTTTCTCAAAGAGCTGCAGGAACAGTTCGGTTACCGGCTCGGGCTCCTGTCCAAAGTCGGGAAGCGGGTTGCTTACCCGCTGCAGTTGAGCAAAGCGCTGCAACTCACCGCGGAGCGCAGCGTACTGATCGGTAACGCAGCGCACGGACTCCACCCCGTCGCGGCGCAAGGATTCAATTTAGGCATGCGCGACGTCGCGGCTTTATGCGACTGCATTGCCGATGCGCAAAACGCAGGCAGCGATTTCGATCCCGGCGACGCGCAACTCCTCGAGCGCTATGCAGACTGGCGCAGGGCCGACCAGAAGAAGCTGGTGGGATTCACGGATGGCCTCGTGAAGCTCTTCGGCAGCTCGCGTCGACCGCTACGGGCGTTACGCAACTTGGGCATGCTGGGCTTCGACCTGATTCCCGGCGTCCGCTCGCTGTTCGCAAAACACACGATGGGACTTGCCGGTCGCCTGCCACGCCTGTCGCGAGGTATGCCGCTGAAATGAAGCGGCCGTTTGACATCACGATTGTCGGGGCGGGTGTCAGTGGACTGATGCTCGCGGCGAAGTTGGTCGGGAGCGCGGCGGCCGGTGAGCTGCGCATCACGGTAATAGATGCTGCGGCGCGCCCGACACCGTCGCCTGAGGATGAACTGGCATTACGTGTCTCCGCGATCGCGACGGGTTCCGCCGACCTGCTCGAATCAGTCGGCGCCTGGCAACACGTCGATGTGTCGCGCCGTTGCGCCTATGAAAACATGCGGGTCTGGGACGAGAACGACTCGCCTGACAGCAAGTCCGCACTCCATTTTGATGCGGCCGGTTTTGCCGTTCCGCAACTGGGTTTCATCGTCGAGAATATCTTGCTGCGGGCCGCGTTGTTGCGACAACTCGAGGAGGCTGACGTGGCGTTGCGATTTGAGACACCGATCCGGGCATTACGGCAGCTTGGCCGACGGTATTGCGTCGACCTGGAGAACGACGAGCTGCACGCTGACCTCGTCGTGGGCGCGGATGGTGCGAGGTCTTTCGTACGCTCCGCAGTCGGTATCGGCAGCCAGCTGTGGCCGTACGGGCAAACCGCTTTCGTTACGCACTTGCAGCCGGACGAGCCGCATTGTGCGACGGCCTGGCAGCGTTTCCTGAAGGACGGTCCACTGGGAATACTGCCGCTTGCCGACGGCCGCGTTTCCGTCGTCTGGTCGACCACTCCCGAGAACGCCAGCCGCGCTGAGGACGCCGACGATGCCGAACTCGGGCGCATGCTGAGTGCCGCGTCGGATCATGTGCTGGGCGATCTCGCGGCGACCGGACCGTGCGGCTCGTTTCCGCTGGCCGCGCAGCATGCCGAGCGCTATGTATTGCCGGGCATCGCGCTGATCGGCGATGCCGCCCATGCTATTCATCCGCTGGCCGGGCAGGGTGCAAATCTCGGTCTGCGAGACGCCGATGATCTCGCCGAGGTCATCTCTGCGGCGCTGCAGCAGGGATTACACCCGGCCGATCAACCCGTGCTGCGCCGTTACGAACGCGCGCGGCGCGGATCAAATGCCGCGATGCTGCACCTGATGACCGCCCTGAATCGCCTCTTTACAACGGATTCCACGGCGGTCGCGGAGCTCAGGATGGCCGGGATGCGACTGTTTAACCGCAGCGGCCCGATCCGCGAGCAAGCGGTCAAAGTCGCCCTCGGCGTCAATTAGGCCGCCGCGACCGGTCGCCGGGGCGGTGTTTCAGGTCTGCGATGCGAGCCACGCGTCCATACGCTGTTCGAGAATGTCGAGCGGCAATGCGCCACCGCCCAACAGAGCGTCATGGAACGCCCGCACATCGAACTTGTCGCCAAGCTGTCTTTCGGCACGTTCACGCAGACGCAGAATTTTGAGCTGGCCAATCTTGTACGCGAGGGCTTGCCCCGGCATCGCGATGTAACGATCGATTTCGTTGACGATGTCGTGCTCGGTCTTGGCCGCGTTGTCCTTGAAGAAGTCGATGGCCTGCTGGCGAGTCCAGCCCCTGTAATGGATGCCGGTATCGACCACCAGTCGCACGGCTCGCCACATGTCGTAGGTCAGTTGCCCGAATTTCGAGTACGGGTCTTGGTAAAGTCCGAGATCGTAACCGAGACGTTCGCTGTATAGACCCCAGCCCTCGACAAACGCCGTAAAGCCGAGGAATCGGCGAAAGTCCGGCATATCGCCGAGCTCTTGTTGCAGCGCGATTTGCAGGTGATGCCCGGGCATCGCTTCATGGACACTCAAGACCTCGATTTCGTATTTGGGTCGGACTTCGGGTTTGTAAAGATTTACCCAGTAGATGCCGGCGCGACTGCCATCTGCAGCGGGTCGCGAGTAGTATGCCGTCGTCGTATCCGGTGCGATGGAATCGGGAATCGGTTTTACGCCGTAAGGCATTCGCGGCAACACGCCGAACAGCTTCACAAGTTCGGGGTCGATTCGCTTGCTGGTGGCGAGATAGGCCTCGTATAGATCGTCCGGACTGTCGAAATAAAACTGCGGATCGGTGCGCAGGAAGTCCAGGAATTCCTGAAAGGTGCCGGCAAACTCGAGCTCGTCGATGATTTGCTGCATCTCGTCACGAATACGTTTTACTTCCTCGAGACCGAGTCGATGAATCTCGTCGGGCGTCATTCGTGTGGTCGTAAATGAGCGTGCGAGAAACTCATACCAGGCAGTGCCGTCAGGCAGCGCCGACTGCCCGATGCTGCCGCGTGCGGCTGGCAGGTAGGTGTCACCGAAGTAACGCGCGAGTTTTCGGTACGCCGGCAGCACTGTCTTGTCTATCGTCGCGAGCGCCTGAGTTCGCAGACGTTGCTGCTCGCCCATTGGAATGGTGTCGGGCAGATCGACAAAAGCGCGATAGAAGGGGCTTTCCTCGGCGCTATCGACCAGCTGGAGGGCAAGTTGCGACTCGACACGTTGCATCAGCACCTGCGGCGCCATGATGCCTTGCTTGCGACCGGCTTCGGCAAGGTCGATATGCTGCTCGACAACCTCGTCGATCTTGCTCATACGCGCCAGCCAGTCATCGAAATCCGGGCCGGAATCCAGCGGTAGCTGGTTCGTCAGATTTTCCAGATCCTGCACGCCGCCCCGATGAAAGAACGGCAGCAGGTAACCGGCGAACTGGTGCGAGTCGACGTCATCCTGCAGCTGTCGCCGGAACAACTCGTAATTCAGCTGTTCCGGTTCCGACAGGGACTCGCGCTCGATCGCGTAAACGCGGCGTAGAAACTCAACCGTTTCGTCATGACGTTGTGCGATGGCGGCAAGACTCTGGTCGGCCCAGCGATCGTTATAGCGGCGATCACCCAGCGATGACGCGAATTCGGGCCAGTTGGCGAGCGTCCACTCCCAGTGCTCGTCCAATAGCGCTTCGAAGTCGTCAGCAGCCGCAGTCTGGACGGCCGCGGACAGTACGAGCAGTGCGGCAATGGCCGCAATCGTCAGTGTTTTCATGCCGATATCCTGTCTCGGGGTCGAGCGCATTGTCCACACAGGCGGCGCTGCTGGCAACCGGAGACTCAGTTGGCTATGATTGCGCGCACTGATCAAGAGTGTCCACAGAAGAGACCCCGTTGAATCGGGGCGCCGAAGGCGCAACACGCTCGGAAACGCTCAGGCAAAAGGACCGTGTACGCTGATCAGCTCTGGAGAGCGGCCGAACAGGCCCACCGAAGGGGAATGTGGCAATCGCCATTGATCTCTCAGGTTGCAACGGACAGAGGGGCGGCAGGCCGGAAGCCTGCCGCCTTTTTTTTGCGACAGACACTGAACCACGGGCTAACACGTATGGGATCAAGAACTCCGTTGTATCAACAGCACGTTGACGCAGGCGCGCGCATCGTCGATTTCGGCGGCTGGGACATGCCGCTGCACTACGGTTCGCAGAAGGAGGAGCATCACGCCGTGCGGCAAAACGCCGGCGTGTTCGACGTATCGCACATGACGATTGTCGACCTGTATGGCGACCGGGCGTGCCGGTTCTTGCAGCACCTGGTTGCCAACGATGTCGCCAAGCTCAAGGAATACGGCAAGGCGTTGTACACCTGCATGCTCAATGCTGATGGTGGCGTGATCGATGACCTCATCATCTACTTTATCGCGGACACCGAATATCGGCTGGTTGTTAACGCGGCAACCCGCGATAAGGATATCGCCTGGATTACCGCGCAAGCCGAATCGTATTCCGTTAACGTCGTTGAGCGGCCGGAACTGGCTATGATCGCCGTGCAGGGGCCGAACGCGCGACACCTGGCCGCGGACTGCATCGATGCAGAATCGCGGGATGCTGCGCTGGCGTTGAAACCGTTTAATGGCATGCAGGCCGGTGACGTGTTCATAGCGCGAACGGGCTATACCGGCGAGGACGGCTTTGAAATGGTCATGTCGGCTGACGCCGCGGTCGCGACCTGGGAATGTCTGCTCGCCGCCGGAGTCGTACCCTGCGGTCTCGGTGCACGCGATACGCTGCGGCTCGAAGCGGCGATGAATCTCTACGGATCGGACATGGACGAGTCGATATCACCACTCGAGGCCGGACTGGAGTGGACCGTC
>Ga0224508_10002031_pt1 | contig 17662 bp, 13 predicted proteins | sample SF_Jan12_sed_USG_4_FD_170157 | JGI IMG/M metagenome (GOLD analysis project Ga0224508, IMG submission 170157) | Sediment microbial communities from San Francisco Bay, California, United States - SF_Jan12_sed_USGS_21 | ecosystem: Environmental > Aquatic > Marine > Sediment | place: USA... | reverse complement strand
TTGGATACGACACCGGCACCCACGGTACGTCCGCCTTCGCGGATCGCGAATCGCAGGCCGTCTTCCATCGCAATCGGTGCGATCAGCTGCACTTCCATCTTCACGTTGTCACCCGGCATTACCATCTCTACGCCAGACGGCAGCTCACAGGCGCCGGTCACGTCCGTGGTACGGAAGTAGAACTGCGGGCGATAGCCGTTGAAGAACGGGGTATGACGTCCGCCTTCTTCCTTCGACAGAATATACACTTCGCATTCGAACTTGGTGTGCGGCGTAATCGAACCCGGCTTCGCCAGTACCTGGCCGCGCTCTACTTCTTCACGCTTGGTGCCACGCAGCAGAATTCCCACGTTGTCACCCGCCTCGCCCTGGTCCAGCAGCTTGCGGAACATCTCAACGCCGGTACAGGTCGTCTTCTGGGTATCCTTGATACCCACAATTTCGATTTCCTCGCCCACCTTGATTACGCCACGCTCGATACGACCGGTTACCACCGTACCGCGACCGGAAATCGAGAACACGTCTTCCACCGGCATCAGGTAATCACCGTCGGTTGCACGCTCCGGCTCCGGTACGTAGCTATCCAGCTGTTCCACCAGCTTGACGATCGACTGGGTGCCGATCTCGCTGTCGTCCCCTTCCAGCGCCTTCAGCGCCGAACCGATGATGATCGGCGTATCGTCGCCCGGAAAGTCGTAGGCATCCAGCAATTCGCGGATTTCCATCTCCACCAGCTCCAGCAGCTCTTCGTCGTCGACCATGTCGGCCTTGTTCATGTAGACCACGATGTAAGGCACGCCCACCTGGCGTGACAGCAGAATGTGCTCACGCGTCTGCGGCATCGGGCCGTCTGCGGCCGAAACCACCAGGATCGCGCCGTCCATCTGCGCCGCTCCGGTGATCATGTTCTTCACGTAGTCCGCGTGTCCCGGGCAGTCGACGTGTGCGTAGTGGCGGTTGTGCGACTCGTATTCCACGTGCGAAGTCGCAATCGTGATACCGCGCGCCTTTTCTTCCGGCGCATTGTCGATTTCGTCGAAGGCCTTGACTTCACCGCCCTGCTGTTCCGCCATTACCTTGGTCAGCGCCGCGGTCAATGTAGTCTTGCCGTGATCAACGTGACCGATTGTGCCCACATTCACGTGGGGTTTGGTTCTTTCAAATTTTTCTTTTGACATCTGTCTTCTCTCGTCTGGTGGCTGATCACAGCCTAATAAAACAACAAACTCAATTACTACCCAAAAACCGGGGTCCGTTACTACAGGACCCCAAAACCGGGATTTGGCACATGGACGTGCCAACATTTTCTGCGGCCAGGCCGCTGAAAATAGAGCAACGCGAAAAACCACGTTTTTTGCGTTGCGTCGCGACACCAGGGCAGGATGCCCTGTGTGTCGCATCAACTATGGTGCTCATACCGTGATTCGAACACGGGACCTCTTCCTTACCAAGGAAGTGCTCTACCGCCTGAGCTATATGAGCGTCGTTCATACATGCCACTGCGTCTGGAGCGGGTGGCGGGAATCGAACCCGCGTCATCAGCTTGGAAGGCTGAGGTAATAGCCACTATACGACACCCGCGAAAAACGCAATATTTTACGCCTTTTTCGACACCTTATATATACGGGTCGAAAATCGGGGTATGGAATACCAGCCCAGCCCCGCTAAATCATGCATCTGCCGAGGTATGCACACTACCAACCCCAGGAACATCCCGCCCAACCGTGGGTGGCTTGTCATTTTAAAGGGGACGCTACCCTTTTTCTCATCGAGCACTACCCTTACCCTGGCAAAAAAAGGGTAGCGTCCCCTTTAAAATGGTGGAGGGGGGTGGATTCGAACCACCGAAGGCTGAGCCAACAGATTTACAGTCTGTCCCCTTTGGCCACTCGGGAACCCCTCCAGCAAGGTGCGTATTCTCTACACGCCCCCGGGCCGTGTCAATAGCGGTGAAGCGCAATTCACCCAAATTAATCAATAGCTTAAGTAATCTTTCCGCTATTTGGCGGCGCGACGCTCGTTGACTTCCTTGATGACCTCATCGGCGACGTTCTTCGGGCACGGCATATAGTGCTCGAATTCCATCGAAAACTGGCCACGACCGGAAGTCATAGTGCGCAAATCACCGATATAACCAAACATGTCCGACAGCGGTACATCGGCCTTGACGCGCACGCCGGTCGGAGTCGGCTCCTGCGACTTGATCATGCCGCGACGACGGTTCAGGTCGCCGATTACGTCACCGACGTGATCTTCGGGTACGAATACGTCAACCTTCATGATCGGCTCCATCAACTGCGGAGAAGCCTTTGGAATGGTTTGACGATAGGCGCCACGAGCTGCGGTTTCAAACGCTACCGCCGAGGAGTCGACCGCATGGAAGGCACCATCGTACAGTGTAATCTTGACGTCGAGCAGCGGAAATCCGGCCAGTACGCCCTCATCCATGCAGCTGCCGAAACCTTTCTGGATAGCCGGCCAGAATTCGCGCGGCACGTTACCACCGGTGACCGTCGATTCGAACTGATAACCGCTACCGGGCTCACCCGGCTCGACGATATAGTCGATCTTGCCGAACTGACCCGAACCGCCGGTTTGCTTCTTGTGGGTGTAGCTATCTTCGACGCGCTGAGTGATAGTCTCTCGGTAAGCCACCTGCGGCTTGCCGACTTCGACGTCAACCATGTGCGTACGACGCAGTATGTCGACCTTGATGTCGAGATGCAGCTCGCCCATGCCCTTGATGATGGTCTCGCCGCTGTCTTCGTCGGTTTCGACGTAAAACGACGGATCCTCTTTCACCATCTTGCCGATGGCGATACCCATTTTCTCCGATGCAGCCTGGTCCTTGGGCTTGATCGCAATCGAGATAACCGGATCCGGGAACACCATCGGCTCCAGCGTCGCCGGCTGCTTGGGGTCGGCAAGCGTGTGACCAGTCTGCACATTCTTCAGACCAACCAGCGCGACGATATCGCCGGCTTCGGCCGAATCCAGTTCGATACGGTCGTCGGCGTGCATTTCGACGATACGGCCGATGCGCTCGGTCTTACCGGTGAAGGTATTCAACACGGTGTCGCCCTTGGACAGCTTGCCCGAGTAGATACGGGTAAAGGTCAGCGCGCCAAAACGGTCGTCCATAATCTTGAACGCCAGCGAACGCAGCGGCTTTGCCGGATCGACGGTGGCAACCTCGCCGGTTTCGTTACCTTCGAGATCGATCTCGGGCTGTGGCTTGACTTCGGTCGGGTTCGGCAGGTAATCGACAACGGCGTTGAGCACCGGCTGGATACCCTTGTTCTTGAACGCCGAACCACAGTAGGTCGGGAAAAAGTCGAGCGCGATAGTGCCCTTGCGAATACAGCGCTTGATTTCATCGATCTCGGGCTCTTCGCCTTCGAGATACGTCATCAACAGTTCATCGTCCTGCTCGAGCGCCGTTTCGATCAGTTTTTCACGATACTCTTCAATCTGATCGGCCATGTCGGCAGGCGGTTCCTGGATTTCGTACTTGGTCGGGTCACCGGAATCGTCCCATACCCAGGCCTTGCGGGTCAGCAGATCGACTACGCCGATGAAATTTTCTTCGGTACCGATCGGCAAGGTCATTACCAGCGGGTTGGCGCCGAGTACTTCTTCGACCTGCTTGACGACGCGATAATAATCGGCGCCCAGGCGATCTAGCTTGTTGACGAAGATGATGCGCGCCACTTCGGATTCGTTGGCATAACGCCAGTTGGTCTCGGACTGGGGCTCAACGCCGCCGGAACCACAGAAAACACCAACGCCGCCATCGAGCACCTTGAGTGAACGGTAGACTTCGATGGTGAAGTCGACGTGTCCGGGGGTATCGATGATGTTCAGGCGGTGATCGTTCCACTCGCAACTGGTTGCCGCGGACTGGATAGTAATACCGCGCTCCTGCTCCTGATCCATGAAGTCGGTGGTTGCCGCACCGTCGTGCACTTCACCAATTTTGTGAATCTTACCGGTGAGCTTCAAAATCCGCTCGGTGGTCGTTGTTTTACCGGCGTCAACATGGGCAAAAATGCCGATATTGCGGTAACTGTTCAGGTCAGCCATTGTGGTATCCAGTCAAGTAAACAAAAAAATCTGTTCGTGCCAGGCCAGCCAGCCTGGCATTCGCAAAATAAAACCCCCGCCTTTACTACAAAAAAAGACGCGAAGGCCACTGTAAACTATTGATTTACAAAGAAATTCTGCGAGGCTCGAAAACTGCCGGCGCATATTCTAACACACTGTCGAAAAACTGATAGTGCCTGCTAGAAATAAATCGGCGGAAAAGCAATATAGTATCAATATCCATTATTTCAACGAATGTCTACAGAATCCCCTCTCCCCCCTTGCTCGGGAAGATTGAGACTCAGACAACTTAAGCAAGGCACTATCCAATTAACGATTTTTGAAATCAGGGCTGCGCTTTTCCGCGAAAGCGGCCATGCCCTCTTTCTGATCGTCGAGCGCGAAGTTCGACTTGAACATCTGGCGCTCGATGCCGAGCCCCTGCTCGAGGCTGGTTTCGAGCGCGGCATTGACCAGGTATTTCATATTGCGCGTAACCGGCTGAGAAAAGGCGGCGATTTCGGCGGCGGCCTGCAGCGCCACGTCGAGATAACTGTCGAGCGGCTCGATCCGCGCCACCAGGCCGGCGCGCTCGGCCTCGTCGACATCCATCATGCGCCCGGTCAGGCACAGGTCCATCGCCTTCGACTTGCCAATCAGGCTGGTCAGGCGCTGGGTGCCACCAATCCCCGGCACCACGCCGAGCTTGATTTCCGGCTGGCCGAATTTGGCATTGTCCGCGGCGATAATGAAATCGCACATCATCGCAAGCTCGCAGCCGCCGCCGAGCGCGTAGCCGGCAACCGCGGCGATGACCGGTTTCTTACACTGGGCAAGCCGATCGCTATGCCGAGTCAATCCCGCGTCTTCTAGCATCTGCGAATAACTCATGTCCTTCATTTCACTGATGTCGGCGCCAGCGGCAAAGGCCTTGTCGCTACCGGTGATGACGATTGCCGCGATCGCGTCATCGGTTTCCAGGTCGTCCAGCGTCAACGCCAACTCGCGGAACACCTCCGAGTTCAGCGCGTTCAGCGCATCGGGCCGGTTGAGCGTAATCAACGCTACCGCGCCTCGTTTCTCGACAATTAGACAATTCAGTTGACTCATGCGGCTATGCCCTCAAATTCGCTAATGATGTCCCGCACATCCGGCGGAATCGGAATACTCTGGTTGTCCCTGTAGCTAAACCAGACGCAGGCCGATCTCGCGCTCGCGTATGGCTGATCGTCATCCGGCGCAAAGATCGAGGCTTCAATTTCGAAACTCTTATTACCGAGCCGACTGATACGGGTACCGACCTCGAGCGCGCAGGGATGGTGAATCTGGCGCAGAAAATTTACGTGCAGGTCGGCGATGATCAGGCTGTCGATCGCATCGGGTCCAGCCTCCATGTCGAGCAGGCGATGGAAATAGTCGAGGCGTCCGGACTCGAAGTAACGTACGAACAGCACGTTGTTGACGTGACCGAAGCGATCGCAATCGCCCCAGCGGGTTGGTGTCGGCGTGAAAAACCGAAACTTCGGACGCAGGTACTGATCCGCCTGGTTGGCGCCGTCTTCTGCCATGTCTAACGCTCTACGAGAGATGAGGTCACTAAAAAACGTCTGCGTCAATAGACATAACGCTGGCCGACCCCGCCCGCACCATCTCCAGCTGCCCGGCGCTGCGCGGCAAGATATGCCTGGCAAAGAAAAGCGCGGTGCTGATCTTGTGCACATAAAACAGGTCGCTGCTGCCGGCATCGATAAGCCGCTGCGCGGCCAGCGCTGATTTCCCCATCAACCAGGCGCAAACCACGTTGCCGGCAAGCATCATGTAATCGACACCGACGGCACTGCCGAGATCCGGATCATCGGCCGCGTTTTTCAGGTACCAGCCCGTGGCCTCCTCAAATGCATCCAGCGCCGGTGAAAAATGAGCCGCAAACAACGCCACATCCCCGCTTCCAGCTTGCAGGTCGGATTGCATCAAGCGCATCTCCGCAATCAGCTCGAACATCGCCTGACCCTCGTCGCGCAGCATCTTGCGACCCATCAGGTCGAGCGCCTGGATGCCGGTCGTGCCCTCGTAGATAGTCAATATGCGCGCGTCGCGCATGTGCTGCGCGGCGCCGGTTTCCTCGATAAAACCCATACCGCCGTGAACCTGCACACCGAGGTAAGCTGCTTCCTGAGACATTTCGGTACACCAGCCCTTGACGATCGGGATGACCAGATCGACGCGGCGCTGGTGAACTCCGCGATCCTCCGCCGACTCGGCATGGTGCGCTATATCGGTTTGCGCCGACGCGTAGTAGGCAAGCGCCCTGCCGGCCTGGGTAATTGCACGCATCTGCATCAGCATGCGACGCACATCCGGGTGGTGGATGATGGTCGCGCGACCGCTGTGCCCGCGGGCAACGCCCTGCACGCGCTCTTTGGCGAAAGCAACCGCTTGCTGATAGGCGCGTTCCGAAATCGCGACGCCCTGCATGCCGACTTCCAGCCGCGCGTTATTCATCATGGTGAACATACAGGCCAGGCCATTGTGCTCTTCACCGACCAGGTAGCCGATAGCACCATCATTGTCGCCATAGGACATGACGCAGGTCGGAGAGGAATGGATACCCATTTTTTCCTCGACCGAAACCACCTTGAGGTCGTTGCGTTGCGCTTTACTGCCATCTTCGTTGACGAGGTACTTCGGCACCAGGAACAGAGAGATACCCTTGACCCCCTCGGGTGCATCGGGCAGGCGCGCCAGCACCAGGTGCACGATGTTGTCGCTCATCTCGTGTTCGCCCCAGGTAATGAAGATCTTTTGCCCGCGAATTCGATATCGATCGCCGTCGCGCTCGGCACGGGTCTTGATCGCTGCCAGATCGGTGCCCGCCTGGGGCTCGGTCAGGTTCATCGTGCCGCTCCACTCGCCGCTGATCATACGCGGCAGGTAAATGCCCTGAAGCGCCTCTGGCGCATGCTGCTCGATCGCCTCGATGGCGCCCGAGGTTAACAACGGGCACAGCGCCAGGGCCATGTTCGAGCCATACCACATTTCGGCCACCGCCGAATGCACCAGGAAAGGCAAACCCTGGCCGCCGATATCCGTCGACTTGCCGATGCCCTGCCAGCCATTGTCGACGAATTGCCGGTAAGCCTCGGCGTAACCGGGCGGGCTTATGACCTTGTCGTCGTCGATGCGGGTGCCGTGTTCGTCGCCAGGCTGATTTAGCGGCGAGAACACTTCGTTGGCGAGCACCGCTGCCTGTTCCAGCACCGCCTCGACCAGGTCGGGCGTTGCTTCCTCGAAAACGGGTAGCTTTGAAATCGACTCCAGGCCTGCAATTTCATCGATAACGAATTGCATATCCTGGGTCGGAGCATGATAGTCAGACATAGCTGTACCTATGAATAGAATTTTACGTGTTCATCGAGCGTGGCCCGGTCCGGAACAATCTGGTTTTCCGGCAGGTCTTGATCCTCGTAGCCAAAGGAGATGCCAAACAACAGCTTCATCTCCGCATCGATACCGAGTTCGCGGCGCACCGAGTCGGCGTCGTAGCCGAGGATGGTTTGCGGGCAACTGGAGATGCCGTGCGCACGCATCGTCAGCATCAGGTTCTGCGCATACATGCCAACGTCGCAAGCCTCGCGAATTCCGCACCAATCCGCCATGAAAATAAACACCACATGAGGCGCATCGAAAAACTCCAGGTTACGCAGAAAAGCCTGACGCTTGCCTTCCCTGTCTTCGCGAGTGACACCCAGTGCCTTGTACAACAGCAGGCCGACATCGAGTTGACGCTGGCGATAAATGCCATCGTATTTGGCGTCGTACGGAAAATCGAGAGAGTAATTGCCCTGGCCGATGGTTTCCATGAAAATACGGCTCAGTTTATCGCGCATATCACCGGAAACCACGTAGCTGTACCAGGGCTGGGTGTTGCAGTTCGACGGCGCGAAGGCCGCGGTTTGAAAAACCTGCTCGAGCGTCTCCGGCTCGACCGGGGTCGGTAAAAAGCCTCGGATGGAACGTCTGCAGCGCGCGAGCTGGTCAAACATCGAAACGATATCCGGATTACGCGAATCAGGGGTCATGGTCGTGAAAAAAGCCGATCAGATTTAAAAACGACATTTATATTACAACAATTGGCGTCGAACCAAAGAAATTCCTGCGCTAAACCCCCGATAAATAATCTTCCAGGGCCGCAGCCGACGGGATTGTCGAGCCTGATGCAGGCGATGATGTCTTCGCCTCGACCGAGTTGCCGGAACCTGCGGATCGAAATCGACCGCAAGCGTCCTGTTTTCCTGCCCGCGCCAGCCTGGGCCCGAGTTAGTCCGCGATGCGGAACAAAAGCGGTTCGGAGATACTCTTGTGCTTGGAGCCAGCCTTGTTGAATACGGCTATCTGGCCGAGTATTTCGAGCCCGCCAAACAACCTGGCATCATCGGCATGGCCAGTGTCGAGCAGTCGCTGCATTTCCAGTTCCCAATGGCCGTCGCGCCACCTGCCCGTGGCCGTTACATCGGCAATACTACCAGTAGCCGGTTCGTCGGTTTCAATGCTGGGAATACGGCTTGCGGTTTTTTCCTTGCCCGGCTTGAATCGCCGATAACCGATATTGCCTTCATCCTTGTCGCGATCGATATAGACCGTGTTACCGGCGTCGGTCGTGTACTCGGCGACATTTTCGATCCAGTCGAGTGAAATCGTATGTTTGTAGTCGGTGGCCTTGCCTATCTTGTTGCTGCGCCCGGCCGACCAGACCCAGACATCGACCACGTAGTCGGCGTCGGCGATCATCGAGCGGTTATAGTCTCCGGCCATGGCAAAACGCAGCGCGAACATGTCATCGCGGACCTTGCTGCGGCGATATTTGTTGTTGCGCCACTGCCAGGGACGAAAATCCGTGTCCGGCGCATCGTCCGGCCAGCGGGCAGCGACCTGCAGCCTGTCGCCATGGATACCCACCCGGAGCTCGACCTGGATCGTTCCGGTGCGATTCTTGCTATCGTTTTCTATCGCCGGCGAAATACTGATCAAATAGGGTTTCAGCCCTTGCCATTCAGCCAGGTCGCCATCGACCCTGGGCTCGAAATCGAGCGCAACAACGTCGAGCGGCCTGGGTAGATCGGCATAGGCCCATGGCGCTACCGCGGCCAGCAGTATAATTATCGAATAACGGTTAATGTTCACTACCCATGATCCTGTTGAACTGCGCATCGGTTCTGACTGCAGCGGCTACCCTGGCTGGACAGGGAAGGCCGGCGTTTTATAATCCGGCCTAGCGTATGACCAGCTTGCCTTCCATACCCTCTTCCCGATGATCATCGATGGTGCAGAATACGTGATACTCGCCAACGGTTACCGGGACAAAATATAGATCCAGCTGCCCGCCGACCATCAACTCCAGCGCGGTAAAATAGGGCGCCTTGATTTCTCCATCCTTGTTCGACTGCACCTTGCGGGTGGCGATCGCCCGGTAAAATTCGGGGGCGGTAAAATAATGCTTTTTCTGGCCCCTGTTTTTCAACACCATCTTGTAGGGCTGCCCTGCCCGTAATTCGATATTCTCGGGCTCATAGGAAAACTCGTCGAAAGTAACGGTGATGGTTTCCATCTGTTTCCAGTCAGCCGCTTTTACGATATCCGCGGCATTGATGATGTAATCCTCGGCCGCATTCGCCTGGATTGCGCAGCCAAAAAGCAGGGCCGCCAGCATGATCGATTGGAAAAATTTCATTGGGTTGTCTCCCTGTATGTCAGTAAGTGGATATTTCCGAAAATCAGGAGGCGCTGCGCAAACAGTTGCGTCCGGCCTGCTTGGCTTCATACAATGCCTTATCGGCTGCTTCGATGAATTGTTGATGGCTTTGTGCTGGATGACGCGGATAAGAAGCCAGCCCGATGCTGATAGTGACACTCAAATCATCGATGCTGGCCTGCTCGACCGCGATCCGCACGCGTTCGGCAACCGCCGTGGCGCAGCTATAACTGGTTTCCGGCAGGATGATGACAAATTCCTCGCCGCCGTAGCGGCAGGGAATATCCAGGCCACGTATCACGCCTTTTATGGTTTCGGTAATAAACTGCAGTACCCGGTCTCCCGTCTCGTGCCCGTAGCGATCATTGAAATGTTTGAAATGATCGACATCGAGCATGATGATCGACATTTCGTGGCCATAGCGCTTGCTGCGGATTAGTTCGTTCTCCAGGCAGGCATCGAGATGCCGACGGTTGAACCAACCGGTGAGGGCGTCCGTGGTCGCGAGTTGCTGCAACTCCTGCTGCAGTTTCATTTCATTGGTCACATCGCGGATTAACGCGGCAGAGCCAATCACCGCCTGCTCCTGGTTTTGAATCGTCGACGCTAGTATCTGCAGCACGCGGCCATCACGCCTGAGTTCGACATAGTCCTTTTTTTCAATTGCGTACTCGATGATCTGCGGATCGTCGAACAATTTATTGAAGCCGTCATTGAAGATATCGTCCGCGGATTTGTTCAGAATTTCGGCGGCCGATGGATTGGTCAACACGATCTTGCCGTGGCGATCGGTCACCACCATGCCGTCATGCGCGCTGAGAATCAGCGTGGTCAGCTTGTCGCGCTCTTCCGCCAGGCCGTCGTAGGTGGTGCGCAGCTGATCCGACATCCGATTGAAACTCTTGGCCATGGAGCTGATTTCATCGCGTCCCAGAACCGGCACGTGCATACTCAGATCACCCGCGGCGACACTGGTCATCGCCGTGGTCACGCGGTGAATGGGTGAAACGATTGTGCGCTTGACCATGAATCCGGTGGCCAGAACAATCAGCAGCAGAAACGGTCCCGCCATCAGGTAGGCCTGCTGCCGGCTGGAGCCCACGGCCGCCTCCACCGCCTGCAGCGAAGTCGTGATCTTGACCACGCCCCTTACCTCCGAACTGCTGCCATGGCATTCCTGGCAATCCTTCTTGTTCTCGATCGGCGCGATAAAGGTCAGGAAATTTTCACCCGACTCGCTAGTGGTATATTTCCTGGTGATTTGCATCGAGGCGATCGCCTGGCGAAACTCGGCGTCGTCGAGTGCGAGAATTCTGTGCGTCGCCTCCTGGTCGCGCGGCTCGAAGAGTTCTTCCTGCCTGCGCCGGTTAACGTCGAGAATGGTTTCGTTATCTAGAAAGGCCTGGTTGCCATCGATGCGGGAGATGCGAAAATCGACGATATCCTTAACATTCTGTAAATTCGCCGCGTAATCCTGCGCGATATCGGCGTACCCGGCCAGCATCACCGTCTCCAGCCCCTGGATTACGCTATGCGCAACCCGCCGCATCATTTGTTCGTTTTGCTCGAACAGGCTCTTTTGCTGCTGATCGGTATAAAACAGCACCAGAATGACTAAACCGGCGGCAGAGACGCCGGCAAAAGTCAGTATCAGCTTATGCCCTATTCGTTTGAACACTTTTTTCTTCGCTATAGGAGTATTAACAGGGTATCGGAAGCCGGCCGGAATTCTTGAGCGATAATCATCGGCCTGGACAGCTCGGCGCCATCATCGGCAAATTTCAATTTCATGTATTTGATTAACAGCTGGCCAGGTTTTGCGCACATCATTTATATTACGATGTTCGTTTGCAGCCAAAGGACATACCATGAGCAACCAGCCGATCAGCCGTTTTCCCGTTCCGGAGCTTGCGAACATGCCACAGGACGTTCGGCAACGGATTATCGAAGTCCAGGAAAAAGCCGGGTTCATTCCTAACGTATTCCTGGCGCTGGCCTGGCGCCCGGAGGAGTTCCGCGCCTTCTTCACCTATCACGACACGCTGATGGAAAAGGAAACGCCCGGACTCAGCATGGCCGAACGCGAAATGATCGTGGTCGCGACCTCGGCGCGCAACCAGTGCCAGTACTGCGTGATCGCGCACGGCGCCATTCTTCGCATACGCGCCAAAAGCCCCTACATTGCCGACCAGCTCGCCACCAACTACCGCAAGGCCGACATTTCCGAGCGCCAGAAGGCGATGCTCGACTACGCGCTCAAGGTATCGCGCGAGGCGGAGACGATAAGCGATGCCGACCATCAGCGTTTGCGCGATCTCGATTTCGATGAAGACGACATCTGGGACATCGGCGCCATCAGCGCCTTCTTCGGGCTGTCGAATCGAATCGTCAACATGTCGAGCATGCGCACCAACGACGAGTTTTACCTGATGGGACGAGTGCCCCGGGAAAAATAGGTTACACTTGTTTTATTTCTGAACAGGCGGGAAACGCGAAGTGAGCGAAGAAGTAGAGCCGAGGATAATCAAGAAGTATCCTAACCGGCGTTTATACGATACCAAAAGAAGCAAGTACATCACGCTGCAGCAGATCCGCGACCTGGTGCTCGAGGAAGTGCCGTTCATCGTGATCGATCAAAAGACCGAAGAAGACATCACGCGCAGTATTTTGCTGCAAATCATCTTCGAGCAGGAATCCGAAACCAACCCGCTTTTTTCCAACGACAACCTGGAACGTTTCATCCGTTTCTACAATGCCGGCACGCACCTCGGATTTTCCGATTTCATCGGTCAGGGGATGAATTTCTTCCAGCAGCAGCAACGTGAATTCAGCAAGGCGATGGAAGGCATGACCAGCACCAATCCGATGTCATTCTGGACCGATATGACGCAGAAAAATATCGATACCTGGCGTCAAATGATGGGTCTGGGCCCCGACAAGGACGATTCTGGAAAGCAGTAACCCTTTGATTATTCTGGTTATTTACAGAATCTATCACCGCTGACTTGACAGTCAGCGTTTTTACTCCTATTTTGTGCACTGCAATAAATTGCTGCATTGCAGCACTCATTTTACTCTCGGGGAAATGCCAAAATTATGACTAAACAGAAGATTGCACTTGTCACAGGAGGAACCGGCGGCATCGGTACCGCAATATGTATCGCGCTCGCCGATCAGGGCCGCAAGGTAATAGCCGGATACTTCCCACCCGAAGAACAACAGGCCATGGCCTGGCAGCAAAAATACAAGACAGATGGTTACGATTTTGAAATCGTCGCCTGCGACGTCGCCGACTACGATTCCAGTCAGCAAATGCTGCACGACGTCGAGAACACGATCGGCGCGGTCGACATCCTGGTGAATTGCGCCGGCATCACGCGCGACAAGACGCTGCGTCGTATGACCCCCGAACAGTGGGACGCGGTCCTGCGCACCAACCTCGATTCGGCTTTCAACGTGACTCGCCACGTGGTCGAGCGCATGTCCGAAAACGGTTTCGGCCGTATCGTCAATATCTCCTCGGTCAACGGGCAAAAAGGTCAGTTCGGACAGGCCAATTACTCCGCCGCCAAAGCCGGCCTGCACGGTTTTACCAAGGCGGTAGCACAGGAACTCGCCACCAAAGGCGTCACCGTTAACTCGGTATCCCCGGGTTATGTCAAAACCGACATGACCGACGCGATGCCTGAAGAGGTACGCGATGCCATCATCCAGCAGGTACCGATGGGCCGCATGGCGCTGCCCGACGAAATCGCCTATGTGGTCAGCTTCCTGACCGATGATCGTAATACCTACATGACCGGCGCCAACCTGCCGGTGAACGGCGGCATGTACATGGCCTAGCGACTCGCTGGAAAAGCTTCGACCGAGCGCGAGACTTTTTCAGCCATCAGCTGGATCGGATGATGCAAGGTTTGCATTTTAAAAAACGGGCTTCGAGCCCGTTTTTTTATTGATCCAGGTCAGCTAAGGACCATTTATGTTGCAGTGCACAATAAAATATGCTAAGCTGAAATCCTCTTATAATTTAACGAGTTACCAACATGAGCGACAATAATTCCTGGGCCGAGCAATGGTTCAAGGCACAGCAGCAGTTCGTCGATGCCTGGAGCGACATGGCAAAAACCGGCGGCGTCGGCGCCAATGCCAGTCAGTCAGACCTTTGGGCACAGAGCTTCGATATGTGGCGCAAGGCCTGTGAAGGCAAAACCCAGCCCGATATGGAAATGGCGATGCGCAAGTGTATGGACATGGGTAAGGAATATTTCGCCATGGCTGAGCATATCAGCAAGAACATGGCCCAGGGCGCCAACCCGGCCGAGGCCATCAACCAGTGGCTGGAGCAGATGAAGCAGGCGCTGCAGCAGTTTTCCGGCATGCCCGGATTCAACGGCGCCGGCGTCAGCGACTTCATGAAACAATGGTTCACGCCCAACGCTAGCTGGCAGGAAATGGTCGCCGGCCTGACGCCGATGAACCAGGCCATGTGGCAATTGCCGGGCATGAATACCTCGGTATTCAATCTCGGCGAAATGATCGATCCGCTGGGCAAGGTGCTCGAAGCCCCTGGCGTCGGATACTTCCGCGAACCGCAGGAAAAACAGCAAAAAGGCATGCAACTGGCGCTCGAATACCAGGAAGCCAACTTCAGGTTCAACCAGGCTTTCCTGCGGGTAGCGATGGAATCGATCCAGGGTTTTCAGCAACGCCTGCTCGGACAGAACGGCCACAACCTGCCGAAGTCGCTGCGCGAACTCTACGACCTGTGGGTCGAGATCAGCGAGGAGCACTATGCCGAGTTCGCCATGGGCGAGGAATACCAGGCGCTATACGGCGACATGGTCAACCGCCTGATGATCATGCGCCGGCACTACGGTGAAATGACCGACGATTTTCTGCGTTCGCTGAACCTGCCCAACACGCGTGAAATCGACACCATGCAGGAACGATTGCAACAGTTGCGCCGTGACAACTTCGCGCTGAAAAAGGAACTCAAGGAAATTCGCGCGACGCTGGCGCAATTGACCGCCAAACCCGCTGCCGCCGCCAAACCCGCTGCCGCCGCCAAACCCGCTGCCGCCGCCAAACCCGAAGCGGCAGCCAAACCCGAAGCGGCAGCCAAACCGGCTGTTGCGGCAAAGGCGGCGCAACCACGCAAGCCCGCAATCAAAAAAGCGGCCGCCAAAAAGCCGGCCGTCAAGAAGGCAGTCGCCAAAAAAGCCAAAGTAACCCGAGCCAAAGCAGGAGCCTGAACAAATGAGTAACATTCCGTTTCGTTCCGACCAGGTGGTCGAAGAACTGGTGCAGTTCAACCAGAACCTGAGCAAGGGCGTCAAGAACCTGCTCGACGCCGAGGAAATTTCCGCCGGCGTCACCCCGCGCGAGGAAATATACGCCGAGGACAAGCTCAAGCTGTACCGTTACCAGCCGTCGACAGGCGTAGTGCAAAACAAGATCCCTACCCTGATCGTTTACGCACTGGTTAACCGTCCCTACATGGCCGATATCCAGGAAAACCGCTCCACTATCAAGGGGCTGCTGGATACCGGGCAGGACGTTTACCTGATCGACTGGGGTTACCCGGACCGCGCCGACAAGTACCTGACCCTCGACGACTACATCAACGGTTACATCGATCGCTGCGTCGACGTCATGCGCGAACGCCACGGTGTCGACAAGATCAATATTCTCGGCATCTGCCAGGGCGGCGTGTTTAGCCTGTGCTACACCACGCTGCACCAGGACAAGGTCAAAAACCTGGTCACCATGGTAACCCCGGTGGACTGCAAAACCCCGGACAACATGCTCAGTCACTGGGTACAGCAAATGGATATCGACGCCATCGTCGACGCCATGGGCAACCTGCCGGGAGAAATGCTTAACTGGACTTTCCTCAATCTGAAGCCGTTCCAGTTGATGGGACAGAAGTACGTCTCCATGGTCGACATCATCAGCGATGAAAAGAACGTCAAGAATTTCATGCGCATGGAAAAGTGGATCTTCGATAGTCCTGACCAGGCCGGTGAAGCCTTTCGCCAGTTCATCAAGGATTTTTACCAGCAAAACAAGCTGGTCGAAGGTGGACTCAAGATCGGCGAGCACGACGTCGATCTGAAAAACCTGAAAACTCCGGTGCTGAACATCTTCGCCGAGCAGGATCACCTGGTGCCGCCCGCGGCCTCGCAGATCCTGCCCAAGCTGATCGGCAGCAAGGACTATACCGAGCTGTCCTTCCCTGGCGGCCATATCGGCATCTACGTCAGCGGTAAGGCGCAGGCGACCGTAACGCCCGCTATTTCGGACTGGCTCAACGCCCGTTAGTAAAAACTCGTCTACGCGCGGCTCGTTCGGGCCGCGCGTGACTTCGAGCTCCCAACCCGCATCGTCCAGGCCATCCCTATGCACGGCGGTCGATCCGCAGGCCGCTGGCCTACTCTGACAAATACAACCAGAACTAGTGACTGATTATTCAGTCTTACTGGCATGGCCTACCCCAGACATCGCCGTCCTATCCGGCCAGACCCTGGCGGCATCACGGATCTGACCGGCGCCGGAGAACCGGCAAAATGAATCCGCGTTGTTACGCAAAACAACCATGAAATCCCTGACCCTGACCGAGCGGCGCCTGCGCATCGTCACCGGCTTGATTCTCGCAATCTACATCACGCTCCACCTCGGCAACCACATGCTCGGGCTGGTCTCGATGGAGGCGATGGAAAGCATGCGCCGGCTGGTTACGCCCTTCTGGCGCAGCTGGTTCGGCGGCCTTCTGATTTACGGCTCCCTGCTAACCCACTTCGGCCTGGCGCTGATGTCGCTGTATCGGCGCAGCACGCTGACCATGCCCGCCTGGGAACTCGCGCAACTGTTGCTGGGATTGTCGATCATTCCGCTGCTGGCGAGCCATATCGGCGCCACCTGGGGCGCGCGGGTGCTGATGGGATACGATATCAACTACGAATTTGCGCTAAACGGCATATTGAGTAACGACTGGCTACTGGCGCGCCAGGGATTACTGTTGCTGGTGGCCTGGACTCATGTCGTCATCGGTCTGCATTTTTTCCTGCGACTGTTTCGCTGGTATAGCGGCTGGCGACCGCATCTCTATCCGATCGCGATACTGATTCCACTGCTGGTGGTGCTGTCGATGCTGCGTCTCGGTCACGAGATGAATATCTGGCAACAGGACTCGCCCAAACCGGGCTACGTCGACCAATACTGGGAAGATTTCTTTTCACCGGGCGGCAGTACCGTAATCCAGCTGCAAAAAGCGGCCGACAAAACACCGGGGCAGCAGCTCGCCGATGGCATACTGATTACCTTTTACGCATTGATCCTGTTGACCCTGGCGGCCCGACTGTGGCGCAAGAGCTCGAAACAGCGGCGCGGCGGCGTTTTCATTCGCCATATCAACGGGCAGGTCATAAGCGGCATCCCCGGACAGACCATCCTGGAAATCATCAGACAGCATTCGATACCGCATGCCTCGTTATGCGGCGGGCGCGGCCGATGCACCACCTGCCGGGTCAGAATCGGCGCCGGTTACAGCGATCTGGAAAAACCCTCGGCGCTGGAAAAATTCGCGCTCGACCGTATCGGCGCGGCGCCGAACGTGCGCCTGGCTTGCCAGACACGACCGCTGAAAACGATCGAAATTACCCCGTTGATGCCCCCCGACCTCGATATCAACAGCGAGTGGCGCGAGGGCGGCGTTAGCGGCGAAGAGCGCGATGTGGTCGCCCTGTTTGTCGACCTGCGCGACTCTTCCCGCTTCAGCGAACATCACCTGCCTTACGATGTCCTGTTTATCCTGAACCGATTTTTCCTCGA
>Ga0224508_10002030_pt1 | contig 17670 bp, 16 predicted proteins | sample SF_Jan12_sed_USG_4_FD_170157 | JGI IMG/M metagenome (GOLD analysis project Ga0224508, IMG submission 170157) | Sediment microbial communities from San Francisco Bay, California, United States - SF_Jan12_sed_USGS_21 | ecosystem: Environmental > Aquatic > Marine > Sediment | place: USA... | reverse complement strand
AAACGACCCGCTGTGCGCCTAAGGACGCACCTACCAAGGATACCATTGGGTTGCAAAGGCACGTAGGTTCGCCTTCAGACGAACGACCCGCTGTGCGCCTAAAGACGCACCTACCAAGGATACCATTGGATTTCAAAGGCACGTAGGTTCGCCGCCTAAAGACGCACCTACACTACCCTGAACCCAAGTTGACCAACGTAACACGCCGATTCAGTGCGCGACCTGGGTCAGTGTCGTTCGACACGACGGGTTTCGTCTCTCCAAAGCCGTTAACCTGCAATCTTCTTTGATCGATTCCGTATTGCTCGCTTAGCGCACGCATTACAATAATGGCTCGTCGATACGATAGATCGAGGTTGTAACCATCGTCACCAACACTATCAGTGTGGCCTTCAATCATGACACGATGGTTGGCTAACGCCGACGACTTCAAGGCATTGGCAATCTCCATTACTTGCACATGGCCTTTGTCACGTATCTTGTCGGAATCGAATTCGAAATTGACGGTTAAATCCACCCGCGCGTCTTTGCCTTGTGCGAGTGTCTGGGTAATAACCGCAGCCGTGGTCACTTCCGGGCGCGCTGCCGCCTGTTGGGCATGGGGACACACTTCCGGCCCATCCCAAATGGTCGCTGAAATATCAGCTTCGCTGAAATCATCACCAATTCTCTGAGCATCTGTAAAGATCGTACCGATCAACGCGGAGTCACTAAAATCATTGCCTGTTAACCGGGCACGAATAAAACACGCACCTTGTAAATTGGAATCGGAGAAATCGCTGCCTTGAGATGTAGCGTCCGAGAAATTCACGTTGGTTAGATTGGCGTCACTAAAATCGACACCCTGAAAGTAAGCGCCACTGAAATCAGCACCGGTCAGATTAGAGTCGCTGAAGTCGACGCCGACGAACTTTACCCCGACAAAACGGCGCCCGCTTAGATCAGAATCACTGAAATCATCTCCTGTAAACACCTGACCGGACTGTCCGGTTGTGCCTACAACCACGCCACCGGTGTTGATTTCAACACCTGGCACCTTGATGCCCTCTGAATTAATCTCCACGACACCGCCAACGGATACGCCTTCGTCGTCGACCTTTACCGCGCCGCCACCTACATTGACTTCATCGGCAGAGCTTTGAATCGACCATGCCACAAGAATCCCCACGAGCAACGACATACTCTTATTCATCAGGCTCACCCCTTACTGTTAATGTTGATCATTATCTGTACATCCGGCACTAAATGAACCCAAGCTGGGTACGCCAACTAATCCAGCGGACGAGTCCCCGGCTAAAAGTATAGAAAATTCTCTGCGCTGCGCCAGGAGATCTGGCGGATGCGCGCGAATTCCAATACTCGGCTATGCCGACTCAACCGACATCCGCGGGTCAAATAAAGTCCACCTTGTTGCAGATCCGACGCCCGTCCGAATTCCACATTTCCAGGTCAAAGGAATACATTAATGTGTTGGCAAGACAACCTGAGGCATAACCATGTCGATCTCAGAAAAATGTGTGATGGTGACGGGAGGGGCAGATGGCATAGGGCACGCAATTGCGGAAACGTTTGCGGCGCACGGTGCGCTTGCTCACGTGTGCGACATCGATGCAAAGAAAGTCGCTGATTTACAGCGACCTGACGAAGGGGTTGGGGCCACCTGTGCAAACGTCGCCGAAGAAACCGAGGTAAATCGATTCTTCGAAGATGCCTTACAGCGCTTCAACGGTCGATTGGATGTGTTAGTGAACAATGCCGGCATCGCCGGTCCAACCGGCCCGATAGAGAGTATGGATTTCAAGGCGTGGAAGGATACGTTCGACGTTAACATACATGGTTCGTTCTTGTGTTTGCGACACGCCGTACCGATTATGAAGGCGGCCGGCCGCGGCTCGATCATAAACATATCCTCAACCGCGGGGTTTCTCGGCTATCCCTTGCGAACACCTTATGCCGCCGCGAAGTGGGCGGTCATTGGGTTGACCAAGTCTCTCGCCATGGAACTCGGGCCTTCCGGTATTCGTGTCAACGCGATTTGCCCAGGCCCCGTGAGCGGAACGCGTATTGATCGTGTTATCGACGCAGAAGCAGACGTTCAAGGTGTCTCACCCGAAGAAATACGGCAGGGCTACCTAAAGCAGATATCGATGCGAACGTTTATTGACGCACAGGACATCGCCGAAACTGTCATGTTCTTGTGTTCGGACCAGGGTGCCAAGATTTCAGGTCAGGCCTTGGCCGTTGATGGCTACACAGAAACTCTAAGGACCGCCGATTAATAGTTGTAGCAAAGGGTAAGACCAAAAGCGGAGTATTGACGAAGAGCAGCGCCTACATTAGTGGCTGAATGACCATTCTGCGTTCACTCAAGGGCAAGGATAGGTCCTTTGGGGGGTTGACTTAGGTCAACTCGTACGTTCACGTGATGGTGTATGGATGAACAACTTCAACGGGAGTCACTCAACATGTTCAAACGACTACGAAGTATCTTAAAGGAGCTTCCGCAACACAAAGACGCTCTCATCGAACTCGCCGGAACCAATCCAGCATTTGATTCGCTTTGTCATGATTTCGGACAGGTAAGCGCCGAGCCGCGAAAGCTTGAGCAGTCCAGTCGCGCGGATGCGGATGTCCGTACGGATGAACTTAGGCGTCGGCGCGCTGCGATTCAAGACGAGATCATTCGAGCACTGACAGCAAGCGCGCGCATTTAGCCTTAGTCTACTGCCGACTAAACAGAGGGTTCGTCAAGTCAAGCGCAAGGTCAAACCCGCGACCGAACGATGACAAAACCTCGGGCTCTTTGCGGACTTTTAAGGAATGTTCAATCGTCCGATGCGACCGATTTGACCCACTCGAAGGATTCGGCTACCCAGCCGGGCGGAGTCATATGTCCACGCTTATGCAGACAAAGCTGCAACTCTTTGCCGCTGCGGCAAGAGTCCCAGATCTTGCAAATCAGTGCGCCTTGCTCTTCAGTGCGATCAGGCACATCACCGCACTGGTTGTGGCGCGCCCACATTCCGATCACCTTGCGCACATCACCTTGGCGCCACTCACGGATCTGGCGACCGCTCATCGGCACCATGGTATCGGCGAGGCCATGGATATGGCGAAGGTTCACTGGTCCGGCGTCGCACGCGGTGGGCTCGGGTGTCCAAAACACACCGGCGATTGGGACGTAAGCAGCGAAGCGACTGCCACGCAAACAAGCGATATCGTGGGCTAGCATACCGCCCAAGGAAAATCCCGTAATCCACGTCAGATTCTGGTCAATCGGCCAGCGGTTTGCGGCATCGGCAATAACGGCATCGACAAAAGCCACTTCGTCGCGATCCTCGCGCGCCTCCCCCGGAGAACCCATAGCCGCCCAACTTCCGCCGACCCCATTGGGAGCGATCAACAAGATCCCAAGATCGGTAAAGGCGCGAACCAAACTCGGGTTGTTAATTACTGCATTGCCCGAACCGCGATAACCGTGAAAGAACACGGCGACAGGTAGGGGAGACGATCCGTCCCAATTACTGGGCTCCGCTGCGTAATAGGTGCGCTCGCCATCCACTATGCAAGGCTCGCCTATGGCACAGTCCGCTTTCGCTTCGCCTGGAAACAACATTCCCATGCTCAAAAGCGTTAGCCAAAATTTGATCACTGCGGATATCCTCCTTTCTATTCGTTCCTTACTTGGACTTTTTCCCGGAAATAAATTCCCGCGTCTTTGGGTTCACCATGCCGACTCAACCATAGGTCGGTGGTGAAAGACATTCTCTCCATCTTTTCGCTTAGTGTCAGCCTTTGTCGCTAGTTTTGATAGAATCCCGCGACGACAAACCAAAGGAGAGATGGAGATGGCTAAGATCGAAACAAAATTGAAAGAACTCGGAATCGAGCTTCCTGCTCCGATCAAACTACCCCCTGGACTTACGCTACCATTTTCGTTCGTCAAGACCTGTGGCAATAGGGCCTACCTGTCAGGCCATGCCCCATTGAATCTGGATGGCTCCCTGGCTGAACCTTTGGGGAAGGTGGGAGCTGAGGTATCGGTGGGACAAGCGACGGAGTTGGCCAAATTAACAGCTGTAGCCATGCTTTCTTCTTTGCGGCGCGAGCTCGGCGACCTAGACCGTGTCACCAATTGGTTGCGTGTTCTCGGAATGGTCAACGTCGCACCGGGGTTCAACATGACGACACCGGTAGTTAATGGCTTCAGCGAACTGATCGTCGAGGTGTACGGACCCGAACGTGGTTCCCATACACGCTCCGCCGTGGGGATGGCCGTGCTACCACTAGACATTGCCGTCGAAGTAGAAGCGGAAGTCGAGATAGCGACTTAGCACCGGACTGATGCATTTATCCTACCTAACCGACAGTGTCCGCGGTCAGGGCAAATGCACCAATCCAAACCGTGGCCAGTTGTATGTAGCGGGTCACATTGCAGAGTTGGTTACAGTGGATGCGCGCGGAGATTGACACCTAACCACAATCGAGTTCTTTGATACGATGTAGGAGACACATATGAAACATACATTGCTAAGGTTATTTTTGTTAGCAGGCAGCGCGTTGAGTCTTGCGATGTTAACGAATGCGGCGAAGCGACTCTGATAGTTGCACTTCGTACATGAATATTTTTCTCCGGAGCTCAGTCTACTCACCGTTGGTTTCACGCTGGAGCTGTATCCGGTATTTCAGGAATGTCGACCAGCTTGCCGCGTGGGATTTCCCGCGCCTGGTCATACATCGGCGTCTCGCACACTTCGGCGGGGCCGGGTCTGACCATCGATGCACTCTACATCCAGTACTGTGCCCGGCCCCAGATCAGGATCGTCCAGACGCACAAGTGCCACCCCGCATTGCTGAAAGGGCGACCAGGCACTCGAACAGGTGATTTCCGGCGGGGGTGAGCCATTCCTGCTAAGTACCTTGCCAAGGTTCGCAACGCCCCCCTGGACACGCATGCCCCAGGTGCGGCAACGCCTGTCGGCCGCCTGTAATGCGGCCTTTCCAATGAAATTGGCTTTTCCCAGATCGACCATATGACCCAGTCCGGCGGCGAAAGGGGTCACGCTCGCGTCGAAATCAGAACCTGCATTCATGAGGCCCGCTTCGATCCGACGCGCTCGAAACGCCTTGGCGGAGGTCGGCACCATGCGAAACGGCCTGCCCGCCTCAAGGATGCGATCCCCGACCGCTTCGGCATCAATACCGGGTTCCAGATAAAACTCCCAGCCGAGTTCGTTGGTGAATCCGGAGCGGCTCAAAATAACGTTTTGACCAGCAACTTGAACCTCGGCGATGTCGAAATAGCGGAATGGTTCCGGGTAGGCGCCGTCTACGGCAGTCTCCAGCACTTTGAGCGAATCTGGCCCCTGAACCTGACTAACCCAGACGTTGGGATCAATCACCTCGACATCCAGGCCACTCACATGCGCCTTAAGCCAGGAGAAAAGATCGCCATCCGCCTACCCATACCAGAACCGGTCTTCCGCCAGCCGCATCAGCACGCCGTCGGTGATCATTCCGCCATCGTAATAGCAGGGGATCTGATAGCTGCAGCGGCCGACCTTCATTTTGCGAATGTCGCGCGTAAACACCAGATCGGCCAGCTTTTCAGCGTCTGGCCCGCGAATCTCGAGCGGCAGTTCGCCGGTGTGACGCAGGATCACCCCGCGACGCACCATCCAGTAAACATCATAGGCAGTTTCGCCGTCCATGCCCACGCAGGAAAGACGACGGTTGTAGATGCTGTACTGAGGGTTATAGGGAAGCTCCTGATAGATCAGCGGATGTCGGGCCATAGTGTGAGCGAGCTCGTTTGGCGGGGCGCCTTTAGCAGGGGTCGCTCTCACTGTGAACTGAAAATTGGCTACCTGATTTGTCATTTAAAAATACTCCTGAGTTTTTATGCCGATCTTCGGCCAACAAATTATTCATTCTATGATTTGAGCGGATCAATACTATTCGTCCCGCGTTTCTTGTTTCAGTCTTACGACAAAATCCTGTAAGGCCTCATCCTTTCAACGAGAGTGGCCCCTGACCCTGACTGACCCAGACCTCGGCGTCGAATACTTAAACATCTATGCCCTGTGCGGCTATAAACCAGAAGTGCAGATCGCCATCGGTCTGCGCAAACCAGTAGCGATCCTCATCCAGTCGCATGAGAATCCCGTCAGTGATGATGCGGCCATCGGGATAGCAGTCTGGTAGCTGCACCGACCAACCTTGACTTTGGCGATGTCGAGGGTGAACAGCTTGATGAGCGGTTTCTCGGCATCTGGAACCGCGAAACTCAGTCAGCAGTTCACCGTGTGCATCAGAATCGCACGGAGGCGCATCGCCCAGTACTGCTCTTTGAAAACCCGCTTGGTATCATTGTTAATCATTTCAATCGAGTCTGACCCTATCGATTTCCTATCGATTTCGAGATTTAATGATGGGCGACTCGCTCGATTCTACCGAGTTTTAACTTCATAATTTAGTCTAAATTACTCCTTTATAATATTGAATTATAAATATTTTATTGTCGAGCTACGCGCACCGATTACAAGTAAACCAATGCAAGGCACCCGTAATGGCGAATCCTGCGTATCTCAGCTCCGACCAGGTTCTTGACCTCAAGACATTGACGGCTCGCGCCGCAGCGCGTTCGCCTGATCGTATTGCGTTCACCTTCGACGAGACCGCAGAGCGTCTGACATTTTACGATGTGGAGCGACGCTCCAATCAATTTGCACATATGCTTCACACCCTGGGTTTGGGCAACGGCGATCGCGTGGGGCTGATGCTGCGTAACCGTCCAGAGTTTCCTCTAGCCTGGCTCGGCATTGTAAAAGCAGGGGCGGTGATGGTTCCGCTCAATGTTCACTACAAATCGGTGGATGCCGGATACCTGCTGGAGCACTCGGGGGTCAAGGCTGTGATCTGCGAGAATGAGTTTGTTGCGCTGATCAGCCACGCAGCACCATCGGTGGCGCAGTCGAACCTCGTTATATCGATCGGCGGCACCCAAGACCGGGCGCTTGCACCGCTGCTGCAACACGCCTCAACTGATCCGCTGAGCGTAGAAGTAGGCGAAGAATCGCTCGCCAACATTCAATACACCTCCGGCACCACGGGAAAACCCAAGGGTTGCATGCTGAGTCATGGCTGGTTTCTACGTTTTGCCTGGCGCATGAGCGTAGTGCAGCACGGTTTGAACGAAACAGATGTACTGATGACGGCGCAACCGTTTTATTATGTAGATCCGCAGTGGAATGTAGCGTTATCGTTGCTCATTGGGGCGGAGCTCGTGGTGCTGGATCGTTTTCATCCCTCCAGCTTTTGGTGCAAGGCTCGAGAGCACCACGTTACTTGGTTTTATTGTCTCGGGGTCATGCCTAAGCTTCTGCTGAAGATGCCCGAGAGCAGTGACGACCGCGAACACAACGTACGTTACGTCACTTGTTCCGCAATTCCGCCGCGGGATCATCAAGCTATCGAGGAGCGTTGGGGCGTACCCTGGTACGACACCTTCGGCATGACCGAATCGGGCCTCGACATCAACGTCACGCCGGAAGACCATGATCGGCTGGTGGGAAGCGGGGCCATCGGCACAGCCATGCCCACCCGTGAGGCGCGTATCGTGGGAGCCGATAATTGTCCAGTGCCCAGGGGAGAAGTAGGCGAACTGGTGATGCGCGGGACCGGCTTGATGGACGGCTATTACCGCAACCCTGAAGCCACCGCCGAAACTTTTAAGAATGGGTGGCTGCATAGCGGTGACCTGGCACATATGGATAAAGATGGAATCATCTACTTCGTAGGACGCAAGAAGGACATGATTCGGCGCAGCGGCGAGAACATCGCTGCCGCGGAAGTGGAGGAGGTCATCACCCAGCACGAGGCAGTGCACATGGCCGCCGTAGTTCCAGTGCCGGATGACACCAGGGGCGAAGAGGTGAAGGCCTATGTGGTGCTTCAGGCGGGGTATTGCAAAGACGATGTCTCCCCACAAGTCCTCTCCGAGTTCTGCGCAGAACGCATCGCATACTTCAAGATTCCGCGCTATTGGGCTTATCGGGATGATCTACCACGCACACCGTCGGAGCGCGTGATCAAGAGCGAACTCATCGCCGGGGAAGATGACCTGAGAGCAGGTGCCTACGACCGGGTCGACGATTGTTGGCGTTAACACAATCAGCGCAGCACCCTTGGATGGTTCCGTGGCCGATCTCTTTAGAATTCGAGCTGTGCCGGTTGTTCCCCTTCGCGCCACGCGAAAAGCTTGATATCCGGATGTTTCGCTAATCCTTGAAGAAACGCTGTCGCATCTACACACCCCTCTGGTGCGCGCATGCCTGAAAACGCAATCTCACCTCGTATCAGCATCAACGCCACCCGCGCCGACGCGGACGTGGTCGCGCGACGAGAAAAATCCTGCACCTCGAATACGAGTCGCATCGGTGCACCGTGGTGCGAACCGGCGACCTCAACCCGTGCCGCCATGGGTGTGTTCTCCATAGGGATATCGAAATACTCCCGGCCTGCATCCGACGAAACATATTTCATGAGAAACTCGAACGGTGATTCAGTGCTGCCCGGTATGGACTCATAGCTGGTGAACCCCCACCGTACCATGGACTGAAGCAGCTCATTGGCCGCGCTTTGATGATAAGCACCCCTAGCAGTGACCCGTTCTAGTCCCGGCAAACTGCAACTAATGCTGACTGGATCGTTGATTCCGGTATAGAAGATCTCTTTTTCCCCTACCGGTGGTAGAAATGTACAGCGCTCGCGGCCCGAAAAGGCCCCGGGTCGGACATATTCACCTTCAATGTACTGGGGCGCATCACCGCTATTGAGTCGAAAGAAGTGGTGCAACGCCGCCGGATAGCTCAGCGAATAGTTCCATGAGAAGCGGACATCAATGGTTCGCGGGTGGTCCATGCGTTCATAGCCAAGCTTTGCGAGCATACCGGTGACACCCGGTGCAATTCCGGTACCAGTAATCATGGCAATGCCGACTTCACTTGCGTGTCGGTCCCATTTCGGTTCCAACAACAAAGTTTCAGCCACCTCGTGGTCATCATTCATATCCACGTACTGAACTCCCGCGGCCAGCGCGGCCTCAACCACGCACAGCGCGTTGCGTCGGTAGTGGTAAGGACCGATGGCGTTGAAGACCAGGTCAGCACCTTGAAGCGCCTGGCTGAGCGAATGGGTGTCCTGCACTTCGAGCTGCACCCAGTCGGCTCTAATCTTTTGGGCAACGGCCTCGGCTTTAGCACGCTCCTTATCTACAACGACCACGCTTTGCACCTCCGGCGCTGCCGCTAGCTCGTAGGCAACACCGCGTCCATGGAAACCACAACCGATGACAACGACCCTCATAAACTCGTACTCCTTAGCACCTCCATAATATCTCACTTCTAGGGTACCTTAGTACGCACCTACGCTTGTACAAACGTTCGTACGCGCTCACTCAGCCGCCAGAGCACGACTGACGAAATCCGACGACGTGCAGAGCCCATGATGGATTTGGTCGAAGCATGGAGCATGTGATGACAGATTGGGTTTGTATCGAAGCTAATACGACAACTTAAGCCACTACGATCGTGATAGACTGGCGTGCGCGTGCCAGGACCCACTCAAGGGGGAGGGGATCATGCACACTTCGCTATCCAGAATAGCACTGGCGTGGACGTCCGTAACCGCTCTAGCCGGGCTAGTGCCTTTCCTTGCTCGCGCCGATCCAGGTGTTTTTGAAGATCGTATTGTGTTCGGCCAATCGGCCGCCTTTGAAGGGCCGGCTGCAGCCCTTGGGGTTGGGATGCGCCAAGGGATCCTCGCCGCGTTCGCGGAGGCAAATGCTAAAGGAGGTGTCAATGGTCGCGAATTGGAGCTCATCAGCCACGACGATGGCTACGAACCCAACAAGGCAATCGACAATACCCAACGATTACTGCAAGAAGACGAGGCCTTCGCATTAATTGGCGAGGTGGGGACGCCTACCTCCAAGGCCGCCCAGCCAATCGCCTCGGATGCGGGCGTTCCCTTCATCGGACCCTTCACCGGAGCTGAGTTTCTGCGCAGCCCCTACAAGCGCACCGTCATTAATGTGCGCGCCTCCTATTACCAGGAGACAGAAGCCATGGTGGAGCGCTTGGTTAAGGATCTCGGCGTATCTCGCATCGCCATCCTTTACCAAGATGATTCGTACGGGCGGGCCGGTCTTGCCGGCGTTACCAAGGCCCTGGACAAACGCAACATGGCCCTGGTCGCCGAGGGGACCTACAAGCGCAACACCACCGCCGTCAAAAGAGCAGTTCTCTCGATTCGCAAGGTCGATCCCGAGGCAGTAATCATGATCGGCGCCTACGAGCCCTGCGCCGAATTCATCAAGGTGGCAAAAAAAGTCGGGGTGCAAGCCATATTCTTAAATGTCTCGTTTGTCGGCAGCAAGGCGCTTGCTAAAGAGCTAGGTGAGACCGGACAAGGGGTTGTCGTCACTCAGGTCGTACCATTCCCCGAAGACACCACCATTCCCCTCGTCGCGAGTTATCAAAAAGCATTGAAGGCGTTGAGCTCGGACGCCGAGCCTGGCTTTGTGTCACTAGAGGGCTATACAGTCGGCCGGCTTGTCGTAGCCGTGCTCGGCGAGCTCGGAGAAACCGTTACCCGGGAGGGCTTTCTCGACAAGCTCGCCGAAATCGGAACATTTGATCTTGATGGGGTAACGCTAACCTATGGTGTGGATGATAACCAGGGAATGGACCAGGTGTTCCTCACCGTGATCCAGTCCGACGGCAGCTTCAAAGCTGTGGAGCGACTCGAGAACTGAACTGCCTCCGATAGAGGCATGGCGTAATACGCACCGACGTGTCTCTCAATTACCGCTGGGAAACGGATGACGACCAATGATGACTGATGCAGCAGACAAGTTAGCTGCTCAGGCGAGCGTCGAGCGTGTAGATGGAGTGACTGAGGTCAAAGCGGCTAAATCCGCTCCCCACTCCATCTTCGGCATTAAGACCAAACTCTTTGTCGCTTTCTGCGGCATGGCCGGACTAACAGCGCTTGCCGGCACGATCGCATGGTACGCCTTCGGTTCGATCGGGCGATCGGTTGATCGCATCAACAAAAAGAGTGTTCCCGCCATGGTGACGTCCCTACATCTCGCCGAGAAGAGCGCCGAAATCGCAGCAATCGCACCATCTCTCATGGCGAGTACAAACCAACATGAGCGCACATCAGTGCGGCAAAGCCTGGAAGAGCGTGTACGGACATTGGTCACGCTGACGCAATCGCTGGAGGCCGCCGGGATTGCACCAGATAGAACCAGTAAGCTTACAGATGTTCGCGAAAAGATGACGGCGAAATTAAACGAGCTTGATACCGCTGTCCAACAGCGGTTGCAGCTTAAGGTCCAACGAGAAGAAACCGTCACAGAAATAGCGGCAGCGCACGATGAATTCATCAGTGCGTTAGAGCCGGTAGTCGACGATGCGGTTTTCGATTTGATCATCAGCGGCGAGGAGGCGACGGCAACAAGCACGGAGGCGATCACCGATCTAGTCGAGGGCGGTGTCAGCACGATCCATCCGCTGCTCACGGTCAACGCCGAAATTAACCTTGCCGCCGGACTGCTTGCCGAAGCAGCGAATGTCACGGACCCCTCCTTGATCCAGCCGATCCATGAACGCTTTGTTACCGCGGCAGCAACGGTCGAGCGGAGCCTGGACCAACTCACCGATCTTCCTGAACAACAAGAGCTTCAACATGCGATGGATGCCCTGCTGGCCCTCGGGGCGGGTGACGACAGCATGTTTGAACTGCGCGAGCGCGAGTTACGCGCCAGCGCTTCTACCTGGGAATCCCTGAACGTTAAACGCGAGACAATGGCGGAAACCGCCAAGGATGCGCACCAAACGCTTCTCGCCATGCTCACACCAATGGTGGATGACGCGATGTTTGATCTGGTGATCAGCGCCGAGGACCTAACGGCACAAAGCAATGAGGCGATCAACGATTTAATTGATGGCGGGGTAAATACCCTCCATATCCTGCTTGCACTGAGGGCCGAGGCCAATCTTGCTGCAGGGCTGGTTGCCGAGGCGGCGAACGTCCCAGACGCCTCGCTGATTCAGCCGATCCGCGAACGATTTGTCGCTGCCGCGAGCCATATCGATGAGCAACTGGAGCAGCTACCTAGCGAGGTGAGCAGCGACGCGATTCGCAATGGCGCCGGGGCCCTGGTGGCCTTCGGCTCGGGTGACGATGGGTTATTCAGCTTTCGCGAGCAAGAGTTGCGCCAGATCGCGACCGCGGAAAGCTTGCTGCAGGACGCGCGTTCATTAGCCGTTCTACTTGGTGATGAAGTTGCTGGCCTTGTGAGCACAGCACAAACCAGCAGCGACGATGCTGCCCTTCGTGCCACCAAGGCAATCAATGAGGGCAACATACTGCTTGTTGCAATAACGGCGGTGAGCCTCGCTGGCGCTGTCCTCATCGTGGTGCTCTACGTAGCACCCCGGGTCGTAAGGCCCCTGGAAAACATCACCACAGCCATGACCGAGCTTGCAGCCGGTGACACTACAGTCGACATACCCGCTCGTGAGCGACGTGATGAGATTGGCCGCATGGCCCAGGCACTTGGTGTATTTCGCGATACCGCTATCGAGGTACAGCAGTCGAACCTCATGGAGATTCGTGAAGGCCGTCGCCGACTAACGGATGCTATCGAGAGCATATCCGAGGCGTTCTCGCTTTATGACAACGAGGATCGTCTAATCGTATGCAACGAGAAATATCGTACGCTGTTGTATCCGGGTATTGCCGATGAGATTGCCCCTGGAATGACGTTTGAGAGCATCATTCGCCGAGCTGCGGAGCGCGGATACGTCAAAGACGCTCAGGATCGGGTGGAGGAGTGGCTTGAACAGCGACTGGCGCAGCACCGTGAACCGGGCGAGCCACACGTGCAACAGCGTGGTGACGGGCGTTGGATCCTTGTGAGTGAGCGCAAGACTGAAGACGGCGGCACAGTGGCCGTCTATTCAGATATCACAGAAATGAAGCAACACGAGGAAGAGCTCGCCGAAAAGTCAAACGCGTTGGAACTGCTATCCAACCAACTGGCAAAGTATTTATCTCCTCAAGTCTATGAGTCGATTTTCAGTGGAAAACAAGAGGTCAAAGTTGCGAGCCGTCGTAAGAAACTAACGGTCTTCTTCTCGGACATAGCGGGTTTTACAGAGACAGCAGACAGACTGGAATCCGAGGACCTATCACAACTACTGAACCACTATCTCACCGAGATGTCGCAGATCGCGCTGGCACACGGCGCGACAATCGATAAATACGTGGGTGACGCCATCGTGATTTTTTTTGGCGATCCAGAGACGCGGGGCGTCAAACAAGATGCGCTTGCATGCGTCAAGATGGCCATCGCAATGCGCCAAAGGTTACAGGAACTACAAGGCGTTTGGCGGGCATCGGGCATAGAGAAACCTTTGCGATGCCGGATCGGCATCAACACGGGATACTGTACTGTTGGAAACTTCGGTAGCGAGGACCGAATGGACTACACCATTATCGGCGGCGGCGTGAATCTCGCCTCTCGCCTCGAATCCGCCGCCACCCCCGGCGAGATCCTCATTTCCTATGAAACCTTTGCGCATGTCCAAAATGAGATTCATTGTGAGGAGCGGGGTCAAATCGAGGTAAAAGGCATTGCCTATCCTGTAGCCACGTATCAGGTCGTGGATTCCTACGACAACCTTGGCCAAGACCGTCAACGCATCTGCGAAGAGCTTAACAACCTGAAGCTCGACCTTGATCTCGACGCCATGTCCAGCGACGAAAAGAGCCAAGCAGCGATCGTTCTGCGACGTGCGTTGGACCGTCTGACCACCTCCGTTGGCGGCGGATCCAGCGAGCGGTAGCGTGCCGGTATTGAACTTCACCGGGTTTGACTAAGATGCAAATAATTTAATTACTTAACAAATAATAGGTTACAAGACATTAATAATGTTAATTCTATTCTACAAACCGACGACGTGAGATGACGTTACGACAGATCTAGAATGCATCAGATCATCGATTTAGCCATTACACACGAGATTGTGCTCATAGTAGCAAGCTCCCAAACACGGAATAGATTTGGTGACTGAGCGGCGCCCGAACATGGAACATCTGAAATCCGACTCACCTGAAATCAAAGTGGTTGCGAAATGGTTGAGCCAGGAGTGGGGCAGGGAACAAGGCTATACCCTTGGAGACACCGAGGCCTGGTGTCGAGAAGTGGGCGTCTCGTTACTGGTCGATTGCGACCTTGAAACTGAAGAAGGCTACACCCCGTGGTTGTCTAGTTTGTATGTTGTGCCTACTTATCGGGGATGCGGCGTTGGAAGTCAATTGATCGAAGCGACCGTTGCTGCCGCCCTTGCTCGTGGCCATGACCTCTTATATTTGTATGCCAAAATTGGTCCACTGACCGATTATTACAACTCTCTTGGTTGGTGCATAAGCAAAGATCTCATCATTATCACTGAGTCTTATCGGATAACAGGAGAATCACAAGATAGATACTTTCATCATGCGGTCCGTCACATAATCTACAAGACGCTAGGATCGCTGATGTATTAACTATGAACTACACACTTAAGCTTGACGGAGAATCAGATGACGGGGAATAAGGTCATTATCTCGTGCGCGGTGACAGGTGGTGTGCACACACCCACCATGTCGCCGCATTTACCCATCACACCGAGCGAGATTGCCGAGCAAGCCGTCGCTGCGGCGGAGCAAGGCGCCGCCATACTGCACCTGCACGCCCGTGATCCGGAGAGCGGTCGACCGACCCCCGATCCCAAAGTGTTTATGGAGTTCTTGCCACGCATCAAACAACAGTGCGATTCCGTGGTGAACATTACTACGGGTGGAGGATTAGGCATGACGCTGGAACAGCGGCTCGCCGGCGCCCTGACCGCAAGCCCGGAGATGGCATCACTAAACATGGGCTCCATGAATTTCGGCTTGTTTCCCGTCGTCGAAAAATTCGATACATGGAAATATGACTGGGAGCCACAGTATCTTGAGAGTACACGTGACTTCATCTTCAGAAATACCTTCGGCGACATCGAACGCATCTTGAAGGAGCTCGGTGAAGGGCACGGCACTCGTTTTGAGTTTGAATGTTACGACACGGCGCACTTGTATAATCTGTCACATTTCCTAGATCGTGGACTGATTAAACCGCCGTTGTTTATTCAAACTATCTTCGGCATCTTGGGGGGTACTGGCGCCGACATAGACAACCTGGTGCATATGCGTCATATCGCACTTCGATTATTCGGTGAAGATCACGAGTGGTCAGTGCTCGCGGCCGGTCGACATCAATTACCGTTTTGTACGCAGGCCGCCATAATGGGAGGAAATCTCCGTGTCGGTCTGGAAGACAGTCTGTACATCGCCAAGGGACAACTTGCCAAAAGCAACGCCGAGCAAGTGGCAAAGATCCGAAACATCATCGAGTCGCTATCCCTGGAAGTGGCAACACCCACCGAGGCCCGGCAACGATTGGGGCTGAAGGGTGGGGATGCGGTGGCCTTTTGACTTATCGACCGCCCGTTCTTGGACCACCGAAGCTACTAGAACAAGACCATCGCACGTAACTCAGGACCATCTACGTGCCCAGTTCGGTGTCTCAACTTGCTGCGGCTCGTTAGGATTGAAGTCGAACAACTCGATGGCAGTCAGGCTGGTGCCGTCGAGCGATGCCGCAAACAAACGTCCATCGCGAACGAACACCAATCTGTCCCAGCACTCCCAATCGGCCCACGTGGCGTGTTCAAGAGGGACCAATTCGTCATCCACCTCAAGCCAGAGCGTATCAAGATAGGGCCCACCAAATCGTTTAAAATCGACATCTTCAACCTGGCGACAAAGCTTAACCGGCAAGCTTGGATGTTGCTTCTCCCAAATCTCTTTTGCCCCGACTCTCCGATGAGTGCGTGGATCAAAACCACGTTCGACTAACTGCCAACCGTCGCGCAACAATCGCTGCTCCCAAGGAGCGCTCTCGCCGGGCAAGGGACGAATCTTGAGCTTATGTGGGCGAAAATCTGGATGGGGTTCAGGGTTGCAGGTGACATCCAAAAGAACCGTGTTGTCCTTTACAAACACACCGCCACCATACCAACTACCAAGATTGGGCCAAAGGGCAAGGGCCGTGAAATAAGGTGGCTTTGAAATCGCCGTCCATGCCTCTCCAATATCCTCCTCTGTGTGCTGGCGCGGACCGTGCTTGGCAGCGAAATAGATAAATAATTCTCCATTCGGTGAAAGGTCACACCTGCGTTCGTAAACACGGCCGTGAAACCATTGCCCTAGTGTAAAGCGATCAGTCTTACGATCCCAGCGAATCAATTGCGTCCATTCGCTCGGTCCACGACGCAGCACGACACCCACATTTGTCTTACGTGACAGAAAAACCGAGAGGCGGCAGGGTGAAGGTAAGGTAGTCACAGCAATTTCGCCGGATCAAGCTCGTGGGGTTTCTAAAGAGGCCCCAAGCGCTAACTCGGGGTTTCAGCGCAAAGTTGCCGATCTGACAAGTTGAAACGCGACATTATTCGATGGATGCTTTATTCCAGCGATGCGCACAAGTCTCGCACTGAAATCACTGCAATCAGGCCCACGGCATATACATAATACGAAGTGTTCGCCGGCAAGGCATCTGTAAGCAAGGCGCTGCCGGAATCTATTGAGTAGTCAATCGATCTTGTCAAAGTCGCCGTGGCGGCCGAGGCCATCTTTGAAACGGGTGGCACCAGCGACGCCGTCTTTGACCAGCGCCTCGCGACCGTTGTACCACTCCTGAATAAGTGCGTCACGGATCGGCAAGCCCTGACTTTTAATCGCAGAGCGCCGGTCCGCGCGGACGCATACTGGCGGGAAGCGTGCAATGTCGTGCGCTAGTTGTTCCGCCGTGGCGCGCACCTCACCATTTGGCACGAGATACTCGCACAAGCCGAGCCTAAGACATTCGTCTGCCGCTACCTTACGGCCTGTCAAAATGATCTCAAGTGCCCGGCCTTGACCAACGATGCGGGGTAGGCGAACGGTACCGCCATCGATCAGCGGTACTCCCCAGCGTCGGCAGTAAACGCCCAAATAGGCATCTTCCTGCATCACCCTGAAGTCACACCACAATGCAAGTTCCATACCGCCGGCTACGGCAGGACCGGCTATCGCTCCGATAACCGGCTTGTCCAGTTCGAGACGCGACGGTCCCAACGGACCACGGGGAATCTCGCCGCCGTTTCCACGTGGACCTGCCGGCGGTATGTCGAGTTCCCCGAGTGGACAATCCTCATCGAGCGTGCTGACATATTTTAAATCCCAACCAGCACAGAACGCTCCGCCTTCTCCATAGAATACGGCGACGCGCGCGTCATCGTCCGCATCAAAATCAAGAAATGCCTGGGTGAGCGCATCGGCACTCTCCGGGTCCATCGCATTGCGGGCCTGCGGACGGTTATGGATAACAGTCCACACTGAGCCGTTCTTTTCGACTTCAACAGTCATGGCAGTCTCTCCCCTAATTAACGATACTGGTAGATAGGACACCATTCTGATTGTCGCGCACGCTCTAGTGCAAGCGCAGAAACAATCAATAATCCGGGGTAAGTT
>Ga0224508_10002029_pt1 | contig 17677 bp, 31 predicted proteins | sample SF_Jan12_sed_USG_4_FD_170157 | JGI IMG/M metagenome (GOLD analysis project Ga0224508, IMG submission 170157) | Sediment microbial communities from San Francisco Bay, California, United States - SF_Jan12_sed_USGS_21 | ecosystem: Environmental > Aquatic > Marine > Sediment | place: USA... | reverse complement strand
CGTTTGGGAAACCAGACAGCAAACTGAAGGTACTGTAACCATTACAAAGCGTGACACAGCCCAAGTAGTTGGACTCAGAGAAGACTTGACAATTGAAAACTATGATATGACCGTTGGAGGCCTTTATGACTCTGATCTTGTAATGAGATTTGATGTCAAAGAAGGAGATGAAAATGGTGCATACAAAATCACTTCCTTCTAGAGATAGAGGGTCGTTTTCTTTTTTATTTAACACTTTTAAGCCAACATTCTAGCTTGATATTATGACCATACTAGGATTGGATCCCATACTTGCTGCCATCATATTTACGGCAGTCGGTGCAGGATTACAATTTGCATTGGGGTATCTTGCAAGCGACAAGACATTTGATGTCAGGAAGGCACTATCAACGGTATTGGTAAGTGCTGTAGTTGGTATCACTGCCCTCACAGCCGCATTTGAAGGCATACCAGAAGATGCATCCGATCTCGTAACGTTCGGGATAATCTTTACTGTAGTCCTGTCAATAGCAGGAATCGATGCGGTAAAGAACAACATCATCGGTGCAGCAAGAAGACCTAAAAAAGCCTAGAGAAATGACATGCCTCTAGCATTACATCTTTTTTATTAACACTTTTAACTACACTCCACAATATCTCGCATGGGAACACTATACTGCTTAAAATGTAAACAGACCGTAGAGGCTGACACCTTTGCCGAAGCTGACTCACTAATTGATCACGGTGCAAAGTCAATCAAATGCTCTGCTGATAAAAGCTACATCAGATGGAATGGTGAGGCAATAGTCGGAACTGTAGATCTAATTCCAACAAAAGCAAAAGCAAAACCAGTCGCCGTAACTGTTACAGCAAAACCAACATCAGGCAAATACAAAAAGAAATAATCTTTTTAGTCACACTCTTAGGATTAGGTGATGAAAGGTTAATACCAAGCTGGTTTTGAAGGTAAACGTGGGAATTGCCGCAATATTATCAATTGCAGTCTTTGTGCTGTTACCAGCATCCTCACCGGATGTTCCTGATGATATGTCAAACCAGCCAATAATCTCAAACATCATTGAAATACCAATCTCATTAAACCAGTCCCAGATCTCAGCCAATGCACCTCCATTGTCGAATCCTCCGGCCACAGACATAGCGCCATTCTCACACAATGCGGCATTTCAGACATCATCATCACTTACAGATACGTCATCATCATCGCCACCTGCAACTAACGAACCACAGCACGTATCAATCAACTATCTCTTTGGAACCAGAAACATTGAGAACCTGCCATCCAACTGTGAAGTACTGCCATTCCCTGAAATACTAAAGATAGACTGCGGTACCTATGACATACGAATAGTAGAACCTGCATTTCCAATGCCCAATGACGGATCAGCTGAAATACAAAGATTACAGACACAACTGGACGTACAGACAGCATACTCTGAAGAGCTTGAAAACCAGATAGTCGGATACACACAAAGCATAAATGAGTTTAAGACGGAACTTGATACATTATACGAAAAGATCGACATATTCAGAAGCGAGCTTCAGACATTATTTCCAATACTAGGATAATAATATCTTATCACTATTACTTACAGGGACCTGTAATGACGCATCGTTCTACCCACTTGAGATCATCATGGTTTCTGGTAATTTGCTGTCCCTGCTGGTCTACCAAGGACTTGATTCCGGCATGGGCAAACAGTGCATTATGTTCTGCATCCGCAGCCCTAAGACCCGACTTCGCTTCCTCAAGTTTGGTAATCCTATCCTCTAATGCATCAACCTTGTCATCAGTGATACCGACATTGGATGAGCTGTAAAAGATACCGCTACCCGTAACAATTGCAAGAACTGCATATATTTGGATGTTCTTTCCTGTCATTTCGCTCATGATTTGGTAACCATGAATAACAATAAAAGTATCAATAGAGCAATAATAAAGACACTTTTTAACATGAATTCAAATAACACTCATGGCAGACTATGGCACTCTTAACGGTGTTAAAGGCAAACTAAATCAAAATACTGGTGAAACATCCAACGATACTGTCTTGGCGGCATATCAGGAGGAAGCTGATGAATTTATCAATACACGTGTTAAACTAATGAATGGCTCGGCAGCCGTTCTCACTGATCAGGAATTAGACCCTCTAGCTGATGGATTGGCAGCATCACTTTACAATTACTGGACATCCCCTGTCAAGGATATCAGAGGTATACAATATTACGAGCAGAAGATAATTAACTTTCTTAAAGCCAAATACTCAGGTTTACTGGATGATGAACATACCCAGAACACATTTTCAAAGCCCAATTCCAGAACATTAGGGACTGAATAATTTGGGGAATTTCGCCTCAGATACACTAAGGGATACACTCTTTGCAGCATGGAATCCGGCCAACACAAGGATACCAAAGGCTGCAAGTGCGGGAATAGAGCATTACTGTCATATCCTGGCACACCCTCAGATAGTGGGAGCACATGAGTGGCCAATCGCCATCGAGGTTGCAAAGATCATGGATCCGCAGGTACCTGACAACGAGAACAATATTGTTCACCCGTTGTTCTCTTTGGCATCCCACAAGTTTACAATAATATGCAGATACAGAGTTAGAAACATAGACGAGACACTCTTTGACCAGGCACATCAAGATATTGAGGATATGTGCGTTGAGGTGGTAAGAATACTAAAGACGGTATATGACCCACAATCTGGCAGTGCAACTTTCTTTACGGCCCAATACGACTGGCGCAATCTTGACAACATGTCCGGCACAAAGCAGGAACTAGTCAGGGTACTAAACTTTACACTGTCTGAGATACAGTCCCAATCAGACGAGGTGTTTCGTGGCAATACCGGAGTGCTGACCTTTGATGTCTCAGAAACCTCAAACATGGATGATATCACCCCAGGCAGTGATTATATCTATACCGAGGCAAGCGAGGTCAGAATAAGAGAAGGCACATCAGTCACTGAGGCACTTGGCAAGGACACTGCCAACGGTGCAAGAGTTCCCAGATTGGGAGCGGGAAGATTTAGAGGTACATTCAATGCAGTCATTTTTGCCAAAAAATCAGACATTGGAGTCAATCCCAGCAGTCTGGACAGAATATACATACTACAGGCAAACGGCCAGCACATAGAGGCCGCATTCTTGCACGCCACAGCAAACACCGAGGGCACACCGGTTACACTGTCCCAGACAAGCTATGTCAAGGTAACATCAATGATGAAGATTGCAACAACTGGCGATTTGGTATCTTTTAACGTGGAGGGCAGGTTGATCAAGCCATCAACCTTTGCAGTGGCATAGTCATGGCAGACGCAGGAGAACTTGCGGAATTTGTCGATTCGGGTAACGTATCGCTAACCAATGTTACAGACACCAATACAGTATTCAAGCAGATGCGAAATGTACGGATATTCATAACGGCCAACGTGACAAACATAGCATTAGAATCAGAAGTATGGGACAAGCAGTTTGACTTGAGAGATTTTGCCGTTGAGGGACAGATATGGCTAACAGAACCCGAACTGGTTACATGGGTAGGATACACAGTACAGACTACCAACAGGCCGCCTGCAAAGTCTTGGAAGGTGGCATTTACAGGAGATAACACTGCGATAACATCCATTACTGGAACCATGAGGGTATCAAACCTGACATTTGTTTCCGAGGAGGAAGGATACTCGTGGTATAACGTTAGGTTGGAATCAGTTGATGGGGCGGTGGCAGCAGCATGAGCATGTCTATGGGATCCACCTCATCTGGTGCCGAGGTTGAATCTGTTCTAAGGCAAATTGTAGAGTCATATCTTAACGGCATGGAAGTAAGCAGTTCCGGAGGGGACTCGCCAAAAACCAACCGTGTGACATTCCTGCCTGAAGTATCGGGATTTGGCAGCATAATAGATGCTGCAATACAAAGCGCGGTAATTGAACACATGGAGGACAATGGAGGCGGGGACAGTCAGGCGGCAGCCTTGCCACGTGACGAGCAAGCCGCTGGAACCGGTGCGGCCTTGAGTATCGGAAGAGGGGCTTTGTCAAGATTCAACAATCCTGCATCAATAGTGCAGGAAGGATTACAGTTCCTGCCACAGGCTGCAATAGTGGCTTTTGCAATATCAATAATACCTACAATAATAAACGAACTGATCCGTCCAGGAGGACCATTTGATCTCAGGTTCAAAAGAAGGGTTGAGGAAGAGTACAACGCCATAGAAGAAAGAAAATACCTGTACGATATCAATGTAGGCCAAAAAGGGCTAAGGTTCCAAACCACAGCAGGATTTCTTTCTCACAATCAATCAGGTGCATTGTCTGCAAATACACAAAGAATGATCCGTGACGGCGGCATAAACAAAAACTTGCAGACCCAGCTAGACTATATCGACTATTCGGAGGGATTGTTTTAATGGCAGGTACAGGCGTAATATACAGATTAGACGATGCTACTGAAAACGAGGGGACTGCTCCTGAAAAGATAGAATTCAATGATGGTGCCACACCTGACGCTACAGGCAACACATTGGAAACCCTGTTCCATCAGAAAAGAGATGTCAACCCACATCCAAACCCAGGTACCTCCGGGGTTCAGTGGCACGACAACAAGCTAGGTGTAACCGAAGTCATCATAACAGGCTACTTTACAAACAAAAGTGCCACCCTAGGCCCACAACAATTAGCTGATTGGCAGGACGAGGATTCCATTAATACCGCCCTTCCTGCTGGAAGATTTGGTATAAGACATGATAAATTTGGTAATGGTGTACTTAACCTGAACCCCACAGCAGCAAAAGGATATATCTTACATGATGTCATTATATCGTCTCAGCAATCTCCAATAGGTACTCTGTCATTTATTGCAAAGTTCTATAGGAGCAGAGCTTGACTATATTCTCGTATACGGTCACCTACGACCCTGATAATACGGCAGTAGACATCACATCCCATGTGGAATGGTGGGAGATAACCTTGACCGGTTCTGGGACTGTACGCCGTGGAACCATGATGCTTAATGGCATGATGGGTGCATTCATGACAAATACTAACAGCGGTGCCACTCCACTTGTGGATGAGTTTAATCTGATACAGATATCCTGGACAGATGAGGATTCCGTTGCAATCACTGAAAACTTTGAGGTGGTAAAGGACAGGCCAAGAGAGGGGATCAGCATCGGATCCGTTAACCAGATAGACCTCCTAGGTCCGGAACATCACCTGTTACGATTTCCGGTGTCTCCTGAATCCTCCAGAAGGGACAGGGCTGACAGTGCCTATTTCAAGTCAGGTGAGATAATAGACATTTACAACGATGAGAAGGGATCATTGCAACCCACAGTATCGGCTCACGATACAGCAGCAAACACCCTGCCAAAGTTTACCGCCAACCATTATCCGTTCTCACTTGCACCGATTCCAGTGCATGATGCCCTGACTTACATAGTTGACAGGGTATCCACTTCCAGAGCCGCAGGAGGCGGGGGAAACCTGTGGGAATATGGGTTCAAAAGAAATCCTGCTGACGAGACAGATCTAAAGTTCTTTTCAGTTATCTCCGGCAGTACCGACTCTGGCGTAACCATATCCAGAACAACAGGAGTCAATACTGGAGACGAGGAAGGTGGAAACGAGGCAACAAGGGCCACAGTGTCATTAACATGGGGTGCTGATAACCGTGGAACCAATCCTCCCAATGTGGGCCAGTTCAGGGATGCATTAACTGCATGGAGGGCAATGCCTGACTACGAATCAGGTGTTACATATCCTGATGAATCCATAGTAAGAAGGCGAAACACTGGTCCAGACAGCCAGGGAGACGAGTTCCATTTCAAGTCAAACAAGGAGACATCCTCTGCACCCCCAACATCTGAGACAGATAACACCGATTGGGACTCCTATGTCTTTACTGAGTTTCTTGCAAACGAAATGAGCATTTCGGCGCTGTATTCCCCCTGGACACTAAACAAGGATGATGAATGGAAGACTTGCGGAGGAAATCCGGACGGAGACCAAAACGATGATCCCCCGGATGCAAATTCACTGGCCGTATGGGACATGAACAAGGTTGTCTATGACGGTTCATTTTACAGGGATACAGTTGACGTAAGGGCGACATCGCCTGCAGGTGTACCATTCCAATACAAGTACAGTGGAACTGACTTTTACAGAGGGTTCAGGGTTTTAGTTGACGGTACCGGATCAGGAGACTTTGCAGGATTTGACAACAATATCATAGAGTATGATTCATTTAATTCCGAATGGCGGTTATTCAGAGCCACATCAGACGGCGAATATTGTGCTGTAGATGACGAGGCCAAGGTATACAAGAGATCATCAGGCACATGGGCAGATGATTCCGGCAGTGACAGGGCAAACGACTGCTATCATCCCGTACTCAACATATCAAATGTGGCAGGCCATATCAACAAGAACAATGGCGCAGGCGGAACAGTCGGAGACGCTTCGGCAGTACAATACGAATTTCGTTATGCGAACTCAGACGTTGCAGCCCCCACATCACCGCAATATTATCGGGCTGGTGCATGTATCAATCTAAAGCCCCCATTTCCTCCAAACTCATACAACGGAACGACAATAGGCAGCGAAATAGCCACTGACAGTTCCGTAAGGGAGCCTGCAACCATCTCAACTAATAACATGGATTATGCAACCAATTCAAAAAGAGGCTACAACCATGTTCGGTCTGACGAGTACGGCCCTTACTCTGCAATCAGGTTCATGATGGATTTTGAATGGAGATTCCAGGTAGACGGATCAGGCAGCCTGGTAAGCAAGGGAAACATTCCTTTCAAGTGCTTCATGAGAGATCTTCACAACAATGTTGTTACTGCTGACTTTACAATTTCCCACAATAACACCTGGGAAATGGTTACAGTGCCGTTCAGTGCATTTTCTAACTATAGGGCAAGACTTCCAATATCCATAGAGTCATTAGGCCAAAACCTGTTCTTGCAGGAGCTTGAAATACTCCAGGAGTTTGACTATCAGAATATCAAGGAGATAGGGCTACAATGGATGCATCCGTATGATGAGGATGGGAGATATAACCTCCTTGGTGCCACGTTTGGCGCATTATACCCAAGCCTGTTTGACATAATCACGGGAGCCTCTGTCAACGGCCATAACATCAAATGGAAGATAGACGCATTTCACTTTGTCAAGCCTCTCTTGTCTGTAACGGCGCCTGTAACGACCGGAAGGGCAATGTTTGTTGAAGAGCATGAAGAGTCACTAATCACCAACAGATATCAAAATGACCAAGCCAACGTTGCATATCTTGAGCAGGATCAGTTCCCTACACGTGACTTTATCATAACAACAAACGGCAAGAATGACATAGGACTGTTTGAGCAGTTTACCCTGAACAATTCCAATCTCATTAATGACTCAGACAATGGGGCAAACACACTGAATCTGGTTGCCAAGGAGATCACTTACACCGTGGACAAGCCAGAGACCGGGGTTGGCGGATTCATGAGAACCATAAAAGGAGTAAAGAGGCTGGAATAATGGTACACAATGCAAAGCTCCCCGCAACCAGTACGCGCAGACTAAGAGAGACACGCAAAGACAATATCAGGCTGCATGGAATTAACAGGCTACGTCAGGGGCCAATAGCAGCATCCACTAACGAACTGGGAAACACCGGTTCGACAGGCGGAGGCATTCAATCATCACAAGGCAATTTCCTTGAGACCAAAGGCGACACAATGGTCGGCCCAATAGCATTCTATCCTGCTCTTACTGCCATATCTACAGGCGCAATTGATATCGGGATAAAATCCACTGACTATTCCAGCAGGGTAATCATATCCCCTGAGAGCGGATCTACTGACGATCTTGTCACCATAACTGGGGCTGCATTCTCTGGACAGTTATTATTCTTGCAAGGTGTGGCAACCAACACCATCACAATAAAGAACTCGGGAAATATTGAGACTTTAGACGGCGCTGACTTTACACTGGCTGATGATGATATTATCATTTTCATGTATGACACTACAGATACCGCCTGGCAGCAGGTCACAACAGGCAAGCAAACATCAATGGGCGGAGGCGCATCATTTCCAATTAGACCCACAGTTGACAATCACGGCAATGTAGGAACGGTTACAGAAGACCTTGACATCTCACTTGTAACGGGGCACGTTCACATACTTACACTTACGGGAAATCCTACCCTCACTTTCTCAAACCCGCCAGCCTCTGGCACACAAATGGAATTTGAGATAGAATTCATTCAGGATGCCACAGGCAACAGGACCGTAACGTGGCCAGCATCAGTACCAGAAACAGTCAAGATATCATCCACTCCAGGATCCACTACAATAATAACAGTAAGGGTAAATGACGGAGGCACCACATACCACGCAATCCCTGCATTGAGGGGAACCATAGCACTTGGCGGATCCTTTGCACTTACTGACCTGAGCAATCTTTCGTCACCCGTTCTTCCTGAGGTGCTTAATTTCAATGGTTTCTCAGCTTCTAATTTTCCTGGATACACCAATTTGGTAGGCCAAGGATTGGTTAATGATACGTCTGGAGTATTATGGACACTGCCGTCAGGTGATTCGTATACTTGGCAGGTCAATGGTCTGGATCAATTGGAAGTTACGGATGCCGTAGTCAATGTAAAAAGCAATACCATTACAGAATATCTCGGCTGGACAGGTGCAATTGCAGGACAGACCAGTGCTGCCAGTGCAACAGGTGTAGAACACAATCTCCCAACAGGTGATCAATATACATGGAAAATTAACGGCACAGAAGAATTGCAGATAACAAGCCTAGGGCTTGCCATACGTAACAGTATCACATTTCAGGACACGACAGCCGATCCCTCTACTCCAGGTGAAATCCAAAGAAATGGTGCAGATGTCAAGGTATTTTCAGGCGGGGCTGTAGTTAATCTTTCAAACGCAGGCGGTCCACCGTTTAATGATAATCAGGTAATCATACAGGATGAACTTGACAACACAAAGACCCTCACATTCAACTTATCACTTAACAGCACTGGTGATGCAAACATATTATCCTCAGCGACTACAGCATCCAGAAGCTGGACAATGCCAGACGCCTCAACTACAATGGCAGGACTTTCTGTAGCCCAGACCTACACCGTAACCCAGACATTTAATGATATCACGTTTGATGCAGACGGAACTCGAACCATAGGCGATTCGACACACCATGCTGACGATGTGTTTACTGAATCTCTAACTTTGAGAGGATCAGGGGCTACAACTACCAATACTGTACCTTGGATATCTGCTGACTCTACCACCATGATATTCAACGTTCCATCAGGAGATGGATATGTTTTCAAGGATAACGGAACCACCAACATACAGATTTCAGAGGACTCTGGATCCACGGATTATTATATCAGGGCAGGTGCCGCCAAGAAAATGGGCTTTGTCGTAGATGCCAGTACTGTCAATATAGGGACATCTGGCACCATACAGATACCTGTTGATGGTGGCTCTGTTGGGACTGCCGCTGCCGCTGATACTGACTTTGGTGACAATGTGGGATGTATTGGAATGTATCTTAATACGATAGGATCTGGAAACCCCACAATATGCTTTAAGATTGATGACGGTACGGGAACTGACAACAGATGGGCTACCCTTATCATAAACAGGACTACTGGCGCAGTATCAGGTAGTATTCTGACTTAGTTGCTCTTGATACCACAGATTAGCCACTCGAAGATTTTCAGTAAACTCAATCACAAACCCGATAAAATCATCTTTCATCGTATCGATTTGCTGTCTTAGGGACATGTTTTCTTGTCTTAACAGAACAATTTCTTCCTTTAATTCCTGTATCTTGTTTAACAAGGCTGAATCACTTGAAACCATCCCTGGGTCTGCTTCCTGTGTAGAAATAGGGGCAATGGATTCAACTCCCTCACCGACAACAATCTTTCCCATTGCCCAAGGATGAACCATGCAAAAATAATCTATTACTCCCTCATCAACAGGGGTATAATCGTAAGTCTTTCCTGCCATCAATAATCCGGTATCAAAATGACCATCTGGTCCGCTGTCTGGATGTCCACTTGTGAAGGTATGTGCGGACACATCTCTATTTAAAAAGGTAATAACCTCACCCATATCAACACTTATAGAATTTGGCGTATAGCATCCCTCTGCGGTTTCCTCACAACCAGGCGCACCAGATCCTAATACGGTATCTATCTGAATGTCTCCGTAGACCGATGAAACTGAAAACATCGATACTGCGATTAATACAAACAACATTATCTGTGTCTTCATACATTAACCGAAATCTTTTAAAACATAAACATTACTATCAAATCATAGCACAACAACAGCAACCACAACAGCCCCCCACATACGCAGACCTGTTTCAGAACTTTACCCGCATGGGACTGGAGCAGAGCAATGCATTTCAAATATTATATAACACATGTCTGGAACTTGAAAATATAATCAAGGCATTACAATCACAATTAAACACACAACAGCCACCCAAGGACGTCACCGAGAAAGGGAAGAAATGATTGGTCTTTCCCTGGATACCGTTTTTAGACCCATTTACAAAGGCAGGTGTAGCAATCATGTCTGACATACTGTTTCTCTCAGTAAAGGAACATGCAAACAAACTAGTAAAGAATGAGGGATTCAGCTCAACCACCGGCGATCTTGCAACGTTAACTGCATCGAGTGGAAAGGACATGTATCTGGCAAGGGCCAAGGTTGTATTTTACACTAACAATACAGTCAACACCACAGGGGACGAGGTTGTCCTGAAGGTAAACGGTACTGTAATTGAGACTGTCAAACATTCCTCAGGCATTGCCAATACAGGCATATCGGGAGGAAACGGTGTCTTTGCATATTCATTTGAAAACATAGGTCACAGCGTGGCAGCAACACAGGTAATCAAACTTGAAGTGATAACCCTCGGTTCAGATACGGATGTTGAGGGATTTGTAGAGTGCTTTGAAGAGACCACGGGAGAATCACCCTGGCAACCCTCAGAATTCCCATAATCATAAAATCACATACTTAAACTCTTAGCACCTTTTTTATACAAATATGTTATACCGTACTTTATGGAGAAACAAACTAGAGATATATTCAATGTACATCCTGAAGCATTTAGCGATTTTCCCAAAGATCAACTGCAAAGGATAGAAGAGAGGGAAGAGGAATAATGGACTTTTTGTTTACACCAGCTTACAGACTAAGTAGTACATCATATCTTGTAAAAACTGCTAAAAAATTGTTGGCTTCCTCGTCATATGATATACATGACCAGATTGAAGTCCAGAGATTATTATACACCGCAGAGGTTGACATTCAAAAACTCGAGAGGGGGGCTGAGGAATAATGCCTTACCCGTCAAAATACCCTGGCACCTGCAAGGACTGCGGTGCCACATATGCCAAAGGCGACATGATAGACCAGAATGGAAAGGAATCCCTCAACAAGAATAGGGAGATGAAACCCCACTGGTGTCCAGATGGCGAGAACTGCAAGGGAGCAATGCAGACAAAAGGAATTGATTTTAGTAAGATGCAGGTCACAGGAAGGACAGAACCTGATTATACCGCACCAAAAGATCCAACCCCTGAGCAATTCCTAGGGCTAGGCAAATCAATGATGTCACCGCTTCTAACGGATGAGGCTAAAGATGAATACGTCAAAAAAATGCTAGAAAACACACGATACAAGATTGCAGAGGAATTAATCAAACGCTCAGCAATAGAGAAAGCCATGAACGATCTAGGCATGCAACACCCTGGAAGGCGTGGCTTTGTAGAGGATGTGCTAAGATAATGTCTAACGAAAAAGGACTGGTGTTTTGCCATATGTGTAACCAGATTGTGGATGATTCATTTCCAACTAATCACCATCATAGGAATTTTGGAAATGGCTCTGGTGATATATGGCTGTTGGAGCACGGCATGACAGGTTTTGGCTGGTATAATGATACAAAGAAAAACAGAAACAAACTAGCCAAACAGTTCCCTCCAAGAACAAAATTGGAGATAGAAATCTAATGTCTGACATGGAACAAAAGTCACCCTTCATTCACGTAAGGGCTCACATCTCTGAGATGGACACGCAAAAACAGCTAGGCCATCTAAAAAGATCATTGGAGATAACATTTGGAAACATTGAGACAGTGAAGATAATGGACAAGGATGATCTGGCATCCTCAATAAAGTCATCTACAATAGCTGACAGGTTGTGGGACGAGTGGGAGGCAATAACTGAGAAATTTGAGTCCAAGGGCTACAAGTTCATAAAGGCAAAGAAAGAAGAGTCAGGATCAACATCTGAAACTTTAGGGGGATCTCAGAGTGATTAGTATGATTCCAAAAAAGATCGTGGGGGACAAGGAATAATGAAGTCTTACGATATAGCGTTCTTTGCCGGTTGGGGAATGGGATTCTTTCCAGTACCATTTTTGGTTCTGATGTTGTTGGGGGTGTTGTAAATGCCTCGTAAAGAAGACCTAAAGAATTGGAAGATTAAGGAATGCTTCATCTCAGACAGAGATGGATGGTGTAACCATTGCAAGACCAGAACCTGGAAGAAAGGTCACAAGATCTATTGGATGGAAAAACCCAACCATGCTGGATGGGCTGCATGTACTGACAAGAAATGCTATGAAGAGCAGGGCGGAAGGATTACAATTTACACTCCTCCTGTAGCAACAACAGAAGCAGTATTCCAAGAAGAAAAAGAACCGCCTGAGATCCAACTGAACATGAAATCAGACCACGATTTGATATTGATGTTGATGGGCAAGGTATCCATATTAGAACATGTTATAGAAGGACTTGTTAAGAAATGACTAATAAATCCCCCACAACAACAGGCCCGACATGCAAAAGCATACGATGCACAAAGACAACCAACCCAGACGGGAAAACCTGTAACGGATATCTATGGTATCCTGAGTATAATTTCAGTGGCAAAGACCCCAGAAGGTGCTCAAACGTGTTTTGCATAAAGCCGCGCCTGCTGGAAAGAATATCAGATGATGAGGATGAGAAACCTAATGTCTAAGCAGGAAATCCTATGCCACAAATGTGGCTCCAAGTCAGGGGCAAAGGCTGATAATAAGACAGTACACACCATTACATATTATTGTCCCAACTGCCAGACAGGATCAGGAGACTAGGCATGTTTACTGAATTCATAAAAAGAGAACATGATGGAACTAGAGAATGTAATTATATCAATATCGAAGATGAGCAATGCAGTTTATGCATGGAATGGGTGATTTATGACTGGCATATTTCAAAATCATTCAAACGGCATGACTCAGGGCATTCTATCTGCATTGATTGCCAGACTGAATTAAAGGAATTAGGAGACTAAATCAATGACCTGTAAAGCACACTACTGGCCATCCAATGGCTCTTACTTTTGTATCCATTGCGGGGCTGACATCATTATTTACAAGGAGGATAAGAGATGAACTGGAGTGATCTTAAATGGAAATTGGACAAACTTATTCACTTTAGGAAATGTTCATGCAGTCATCCTCTATGGATGCATCAATGTTACAATCATGGAACTTGTATACATGGAGTCTGCTTGGCTTCTACATTTAGTGATGATACATCTGTGGTTTGTTGTTGTCAAGAATTTAACGATCCTTGGAATGAGGAATATCCTGCTAACAAACCTGAACTAAGAATATCAAGGATAAACAATGATTGAGATGGTCCACGTCTGCAAGAATCAATGTGATCACTACAAGTCAGCGATAAAGGGGTTGCCACAAAGATTAAGATTAAGATACTCAGTGGGACAAAAGAGATGTATACCGTGCGCCGCATGGTTATCATGGGAGGGGTTGTGGTGTCCATGCTGTGGTCACATGCTAAGAACAAAAGCAAGGGCATCAAGATACAAAGAGGAATATGTAAGAATTGGCTAAGACCAAGAAGCAAATACAACAAGAAGCAAAAGAGGAATCCATCAAGCTAAGAAAGTTCGCAGGAAAGATAACTAAGATCCCAAAAACTATTAGGAGGTATACCTTTGATGTCTAACAAAGCATCATTATTCCAGTACAAATGCCTCAAATGCAAAAAGGAATTTATCAGTATTAACAATCCAAGGCGTTACTGTGGCTGTGCTGGTTCCATGGATGTCAGAGATTCAGCCCATTATGATTACCGCAAGTATTTCTTTAACAAAAAAAAGAGGTTCCAGGATCCAATATACCAGTATATTCGACTGCACCACACCGAGCATATTGGGGGCGAGATGGGCAAGAAGACACACAACCCCAGGGATCTGTCCTTTGAGAAGTACATGAACTGCAGAAGACAGAGGTTTCAGGATCCAAAGACCCAATACTTTAGGCTGTACAATGACGAGCATATCGCCCCAAAGAAATATTCTCATGGAACAGCACCATACAACACAGCGAGACTCTAAGAGATTGACTAGCAACGCATGTAATGAAACCATGAAGTGCTGTCAGTGCCACAAGGAGACAGTACGAAGGCATGGCGTACAAAAGTTTTGCAAGGATTGTGCAAAACAACGCAAATATGCCCAGATCAATGCATGGAACCAAAGACACCCAAAGACTGACAGGTGCCCATGCTGTAACAGTCTGATAAGAAAGAAGTTGATGAGAGAAATACTATAATGGCTAGAATATGCCACAACATGTGCGATCATATCGCCAACCTCAGGCCGTATACTAAGGGCAAATCATACTATGACATTGGATACAGGTTTTGTAGTTTATGTCATAAGTATATCCTTACTACACAATACAGATGCTTTTGCTGTTCCACTCCATTAAGGTGCAAGCCTATAAACAGCAGGGGACGAAAGATTATAGAATACCCCAGGATAGAGTAATAACAATGACCAAAGACATAACAAAGACACAGTTCTTCAAGATATTCACAGTACTGAAAAAACATGAGGAACTAACAGCCACCCAGGTAGCTGGCCTGACAGGATTGCCAGAAATGTCAGTAAGAACAATACTAAGTTCTCTTTCAAGGACTGGCAACGTAGAGTCAAAACACATCTACCGTCTAAAGAAATAATAAGCAATCTTTATCTATCCTGCCATTCTAGGACATATCGTAAGCACAGGTTCGACACACATTATACATAAAATGATATTCTGAACAGATATCATTTTGTGTGTGTGTTGTATGCTAATCACCCAAAGTTACATCAACGTGAAAAAGACGCAATGCGAGCACGTCACCGAGTGGATAGACTAACAGAAAACTAAGAGTAAAAAAAGATTGATTATTGTAGTTGAATTTCTAAGTAAATGTTATAAGGAACACACACACAGATATAGACATGGGGTGTGATTACATGGTTGAAAAAGATGACGTGTTGATTATGAAAGTTTATGATTATGATACAAATGAATGTTTAAGCGAAGAACATATTTCAATAAAAAAAGGTCAGAGATTATCTTATGAAATTTATGCTGATGATGGAGGTATTATAGAAAGATGACTAAGCTAGATCCATCCCTGCCAATGTCAAAGGCAAGATCACAACAATTCTACAACTTGGTAAAATCCCAGACTACCATGTCAAGATGGGCAGTAATAGAATCTATGAACATGAATGTGGGACTGTTCCAAAGGGAGTACACAGGCTATCTCCAGAAATATCCCCAGATAAAATACCTCAAGGAGACAAAGGAGTTTGTGTTTGATCCATGAGTGAAATACTTTCTTGGTTTGAAACCAATAGTAAAAGAAGCATACACCTCAAGCTAAAACAGTTTGTCATTTGTGACAGAACCACACATGACTATATTGACTATTACGGAACTAAAAAAGACGGCACACCATCACAATACATGACCAAATCCATCTGTAATAGATGCAATCATCTTCAATTATACCATCAGTCTGTAATACTCAAAGGAATTGAAGACGGGGACATTGACTTTGGAACGCCCAAAGGGGGAGTTTAGCTACGAGCCATGAATGAAATAAAACATCTTACAGAAGAACTACGAAAGTATCAAGTCTTACAATATACCCCAAAAGAATTAGAAATTGAATTGAACAAGTATGTCATTCTCAAAAATGTTATTCTCAACGAATTAAGATTAAGGGATACACATCAAGAGTATGACGGTGATGTTGATATATTATTAGATAAAGTCGAGAAAATTCTAAAACCAAAGGAGTTTAGTTTTGAGCCATGAACCGTCTTAGATGCAAGTCCTGCGGGATCATACAAAAGCGACACTTGCACGCAGTGTGCTGGACACAATCTAAATGCTCAAAGTGTTACAAATATCCAAAGTATGAGGAGTATGTCATCCCACCCCCCACATCATCAGCACTAAAAACAAATCCAGTTGATTATCACTTTCACCCTATGGCCGTAAGGATGGTAATGCGAGGTGAGATTGAATAATGGCTTCTCTAGAATCAATCCAAGAGAAGGCAGACGCATGGGATAAAATAACCTCTGCATTTCGTGGTGAGGATATAGACTGGGAACATCTGGAATATATCGCAGTAAAGGAAGCAGACAAAGAACCAAGGATGGCGAGATTCGGATAATGGTATCTTCTGGTGAAACAAGATCCAACAGGATAAACTCTGGCTACAAATTGATAAAGAGCGGCAAGACCTGGAACCAAGTAACACTATACTATCTGCAAATGGGCGTAACCAAACAAACAGCATCTTCATACACTGATGCCATAGAGGGCAGGCTTAGAAGGGAGGGGCTGATAAAATGAATGACTACAAGGAAAAGTTTCAATTCAGAGTAGTATATTACGACAATGATGGCCATATCATTAAATCCCAGATCCAAGAGGTACCATTAGACAACAAATATCATCGGTCTAAAGTAGTAAAGGAAGAAGAGATTGAATAATGACTGGCTCAGCACAGTTAAGATCACTAAGGATCAACGAGCTTACACGAATGGCCCTGATCCTCTCAAAGTATGAGGAGATTAAAGACAGGCCATACCAGATGGCAGAGCGTCATACGGCAGAGCAGTATCTGGCAGAAGTTGTGAGGCGGGTTAAATCAAAATAAAATCTACTCCTAGTCAACTAATTTCACTATCAACATTAATTACAACATTAATAGTGATACCATCACTAATGACAAAAACAATCAATGTATCTGATAACACCCATGGCAGACTAGGTCTTCTTGGGAAGAAATCAGAAACATACGATGAAATAATCATCAGACTGATGGAGGGATTCAACAATGAATAACCTGTTGGCTATTCCAATGATCCTTACAGCAGTCATGATGCTATCTGTCATACCGTTATCATACGCTGAAATCTCAGTTGTACAAGAGAACCTTACTGCACAAGAGCAAAAGGTACTTGATGACATAGCAGAGGCCAAGGCAAACGGCACATACGTTGCACCCCCAGAGGCTGAATTTACAGCAAACATTCAGTTGTACTCTGAAGATGTAATCATTGCAGCCCCATTTCCAGTAGGGGATTGGTACTGTGGTGAAAAAATCTTCAAGATGGGAATTCCACAAATCACATGTACCATAATCGGAACCATTCCGGAAGGCATGTCACTATGGAACGAGCAAGAAAACCAATGGATACCTGATAGTATAATCCAGGAAGAGGCAGAAAAGGAAGCCCAAATCAAGGCAG
>Ga0224508_10002028_pt1 | contig 17690 bp, 16 predicted proteins | sample SF_Jan12_sed_USG_4_FD_170157 | JGI IMG/M metagenome (GOLD analysis project Ga0224508, IMG submission 170157) | Sediment microbial communities from San Francisco Bay, California, United States - SF_Jan12_sed_USGS_21 | ecosystem: Environmental > Aquatic > Marine > Sediment | place: USA... | reverse complement strand
ATAACTACCCGCCATTGCGTGGCCTGGAAGCGGTTCCCTATGAAAAACTTCTCGAGCTTATGAATCGACAATAAGGACTTCATTATGAATTCAAAAAATAGACATATCCGCTTGCTTGCATTTATTACGAACCTTGCCATCGTGTCGTTTAGTGCTCCGGTGTTTGCCGTTGACGACGGTGCCCGTGCCTTCTGGAAGGCGCGGGAAGGTGAAACGGTACTATCTTTCCAATACCTGAATTTGAATATGCAAGCCTCTGATGCGCAACAATTTGCACCGGGGCATTACATCTATCCAAGCTCAGACATCGAAGGCAACGTCGTTCTCGCCAGTTGGGTGCGCCATATGACATTACTTAATCGGGCGTCATCGTTTTCCGTTAATCTCGCCGGAGGTAGTGTTCAAGCCGATGTCGGTGCCAGCCTTCCCTCCGAATTTTTGCCGCCGGGTGCCACACCTGATGTCGCATTTAGCCAATCCAGTTCCGGATACGCCGATCCGATTGTGCAGCTGGATATTAATCTGGTAGGCACATCGCGACTTAAGAGTAACGTCGATTTGTTTAACTACGAGCCGACCTGGACCGTCGACGCCGCGGTGATGCTGGGGGTTCCAATGGGTGAATACGATGACGACAAACTGGTGAACCTGGGCTTGAACCGCTGGTTCACTCGTATTGCCCTGCCGGTTAAATATCATTTCGGTGCATTTAGCCCCGGTTACATGGGAAGTTTTGAAATAACCCCATCGGTCTGGATATTCGAAGACAACGACGATTTTATAGGTCAAACACTGGAGAACGACCCTATTTGGCAACTCGAAATGCATCTGACCCAGGACTTTACTCCAACCGTCTTCGGTTCCATTGATTTGCTTTATCGTAAAGGTTTCCAGTCAGAAATCGGTGGTGTCGAAGCAGGGGAAGAGCTCGACATCGGGGACCTTGGTTATACCTTGAATTTTACTTCGACGGACAATCTCATGATACGCGCGAGCTTTAGCTCCAATGTGTTTGGGGATAGCGATGTTAATAACAGTGTAATTCGGATGCAGTTTGTCTACCTGTGGCACGAGTCCACAGAAAACTTTAAAAAGTTACAACATCACTAGTTGGAAAAGTTGGTTAGTTGAGGGCATAGGCTGACAGCAGATGCCAGCAAAGACTTCGCTCTCTTGTGAGTTTCGTTAGTCAGGAGAAAGTATGATGATAAATCGATTCATGCAACGGCCATGCGCCAGTATGCTGTCGGTACTACTATTGTTATTCTTGAACCCTGCTGCCGCGGAATCCGCCTCAATTAATCCCCAGGCCGACGAGGTCTTGCGTTCCATGGCCACTTTCCTGGGCGGTCTTTCATCGTTCAGTATGAAGGCTAGCATTGAAAATGAGCTGGTGACGGATGAGGGCCAAAAACTGCAGCTCAGCAGTTCCGCGGAAATTGCGATAAAACGTCCCGGTAAAATGCATGTCACGCGCAAAGGGATGTTCGCGGATATCGAGATGATTTATGACGCTAAGACCTTCACTTTGCACGGCAAGAAAAAAAATCTGTATATTCAAAGGCAGGCACCTGGAACTGTCGACGATGCCATCCGCCTCGTCGAATTCGAGACGGGCCTTTACGCACCCGGGGCTGACCTGCTGTTCGCGGATTCCTATCCAATCTTGAAATCTGGTGTTACGCGCGCTGACTACATGGGTACTACGACGTTTAATGGTATCGAGGCCCATCACCTGGCGTTTCGGGAAAACAACGTAGACTGGCAATTGTGGGTCAAGGTTGGCAATGCGCCGCTACCGATGAAGTATGTCATTACCAGCAAGTGGATAACAGCAGCGCCACAATTCTCGGTGCGCTTTCATGACTGGAAGACCAGGGCTCAAATTCCCGCTAGCCAGTTTGAGTTTTCCGCGCCAGCGGGTGCCAGACGGATCGATGCCATATCTTTCAATGAGATTGGTGAGATGAAAACCGAAGAGGAGGGTCAACAATGATTCAGACTCTATTAAAATCGCTACTGATCGGTTGCGGTGTGGTCATATTAGGCACGCTTGTTGATACCGCTCTTCACTCAGGGATCTTCATTCGAGACGCGCCGGCCGGCGTGGTCCGGATCCAGCCGGTGAGACCCGTCGCAGTCGCCCGGCACACGACCCGGCGGGTGATTCGCAGAACCACCGTCTATGTTGCAACGCTTCCGCGAGGCTGCACCACGGTCGTTATCGAAGGCACGACGTTGCATCATTGTGGCGCCACCTATTACATGCCGTACAGCAGTCGGTATGTTGTCGTAGTTATTGATTGATATCTCTTCACGCAGCCAGGGGAAACAAAGAAATGAAAATTCATTCCAGGAAAACCAGCCTTTTATTACTGTTGGTTTTATTATTTTCAATGTCAGCTCAAGCCCAGGAGGCGGGTAAGCCACTTGCCGAAAAAATGAAGGGGGTCAATATCAGCATTAACGCCTCAGTGCGGGGTTGTGGAGAAGATATAAAGCAGCACTGTGATGGTCTTGGTAATAAATCAACAAAGGTTTTCATGTGTCTTGCGGCCTATGAAGAACAGCTGACCCCCAGGTGCAAACAGGGCATTTTAGAAGCTAGCCTGGCAATCAGGACGGGTGCGGCAGCCCTTGACTATTCGCTTGTCGCATGTGAGGTAGATGCTGACCAGCATTGCCTCGAAGTACCACCAGGCGAGGGTCGTTTGCTGCGCTGTATCAAGGCAAATCAGTCCCGAGTCAGTATGCAATGCGTTACAGCACTTAAGGATACCGGTTTGTGGGATATTATCGAGTAGCGGGCGCTCGAGTCCTGAAATTTCGCAGGCACGACGTTGCATCGATGTGGCGCCGGCTATTACATGCCGTACAGCAGCCGGTATGTTGTGGTAGTTATTGAATGATGCCCCTTCTTGCTAAAGCCGTTTTGGCACTTCCTTCGGGAGGATTCAACTAAGTACGAGGGAGGTGCGCTGATGGGAAAAAAACTCTTCGCTTTGCATTTCATTTGGGCGGCCTGCCTGATGTGCCTTGTTGCACTGACTTCCTTCGTGACCCATGCGTCGACGGAATTAACCCAAACCCAGGTGCGCCCCAAGGTCGGCCTGGTTCTCAGTGGTGGTGGTGCCCGCGGGTTTGCTCATATCGGCGTGCTCAAGATTCTGGAAGAGAACCATATCCCGATCGACTATATTGCCGGTACTAGCATGGGTGCCATTATCGGTGGTTTGTATGCCTCGGGGATGTCTGCCGCTGAGATCGAAGTGATTGTAAATCGCGTTGACTGGGACCAGGTATTTTTCGATTCCATTCCTCGGCAGGATCGATCATTTCGCCGCAAAAGGGATGATGACTTCGCGCTTGTAAAGTCTAAACCTGGATATAGCGACGGTAAGATAAAATTACCACAAGGGCTCGTCCAGGGTGAGAGTATCGCGCTTTTGCTGCAGAAGCTTGCATTGCCGGTTGCGACAGTGAAGGACTTCGACAAACTGAGTATCCCTTTTCGCGCCGTCGCAACCGATATCGTCACCGGCAAGCCCGTAGTACTCGGCTCCGGCAATCTGGCTCAGGCCTTACGTGCCAGTATGTCTATTCCCGCTGCCATGGTGCCTGTAGAGATCGAGGGCAAGTTACTCGTTGATGGGGGTATTTCGATTAATCTTCCGGTGGCAGTGGTGCGCGAGATGGGGGCGGATGTGTTAATCGTCGTGGATATCAGTACGCCGCTGTTAACGCGCGATGAGCTCGATTCTACGATTGAGATCACCAAGCAACTTAGCGGATTACTCACGCAGCGGGAGACGCTGATGCAACTTAACAGCCTGGTGCCCGAAGATATCCTGGTTGTACCTGAGTTGGGTGATATCACCTCTGGCGATTTTAGTCGCGGGATCGAAATCGCTGGTATCGGTGCGAAGGCCGCGAGTGCAAAGATTACCGCACTGCGCAGCCTGTCCTTATCCGATGATGGCTACGCCGCTCATGTGGCCGAGCGCCCTAAGCCCAGTAAGGAGCTGCCTGTTATTAATTTTGTTCACCTGAACAATCAGTCACAGCTGGACGACGAAGTATTGAATGCTCGTCTTACCATTCAGACCGGTCAGCCTTTGGATATAGCATTACTCGAAGCGGACATCGGACGGATCTACGGTCTGGAGTTGTTTCAGGCTGTGATGTGGGAACTGGTCGAGGAGGACGGCCAAACCGGACTGGTTTTGCATGTAAAAGAACGTTCATGGGGTCCTGACTATCTGCAGTTTGGCCTCAATATTGAGGGTGATCTTGAAGGCAATAATCAATTTAATTTAAGTATCGGTTACCTCGGTACCGCGATAAATAAACTGGGCGGGGAATGGCGCAGCATAGCAGCCCTGGGTGAAGAACCGAGTATATCAGCGGAGCTGTATCAGCCACTGGATGTGGGATCACATTATTTCTTTCATCCAAGTGTGCTTGTGGAAAGAGATAACGTCGATCTGTTTCAGGGCGAAGACAAGATAGCCGAGCTCCGCCAGAAGCGCGGCGGCGTAACCCTTGCGGCTGGCCGCGAACTAGGTACCTGGGGGGAGTTTCGCCTGGGTTGGCGACGGTTTACCGGGGAATCCAGTGTACGCGTGGGCGATCCAGCACTAGCGGTTGATGATTTCGAAACAGGTCAAGGCTTCGTTAAACTGAGTATCGATGATGTGGACAATCTCTATTTTCCGCGCGCCGGTATTTTTGGTGATTTGGAGTGGCGGTTTTCGCGTGAAGATTTAGGTGACGATTCCGACTACGAGCAGGGACTGCTCACCGCCCTTGGGGTGAAATCATGGGAGCGCAATACAGTCACGGGCGGCCTGCGCTATTTCACCACGCCTGATGATAATGCGTCCGTGGAAAGCCTGTTCCGGGCGGGCGGCTTCTTGCGGCTGTCGGGATTACAGAGTAATGAACTCAGCGGGCAACATTACGCCCAGTTAACGGTGAACTATCGACGTCAGATACTCGATTTCAATCTCATTCCGACTTATGTCGGCGCCTCGCTCGAGGTTGGCAATGTGTGGAACAACAAGGCCGATATCTCTTTCGATAACACTATTAATGCCGGCAGTATTTATTTGGGCTTCGATACCTTTGTGGGGCCATTGTATTTCGCCTACGGCCGGGCCGAAAGAGGCAGAAGTAGTTTTTATGTGTTTCTCGGCCGTATCTTTGCGCGCTGAGCGGCAATGGTAACAGCCATTAGTACCAGATCACTCACCCGTGGGCGACGTGATGCCCGATTCGAACCAGGGAATCATAGCCACTTAGTGTCGCCAGGCCACCGTGAGTGTGCCGTACTCGGATAATTCCTCCTGTTCTTCTCTGGACTCTTCAGCAATAACATTCAAGTCATTGATAGCGAAGGTAATGGAGAGGTCTTTCCAGGAGTAAGCAATTCCGGCGGTTAATGAAACTTGCTCATGGTCATAGTCGATAGAGCGGCTGTCACGATAAGTATTACCATCAAAAAATATCTGATTGAACACATATCGAAAAGATGTTCCTGCGAACAAATACCATCCCCGATCGGTAGCGATGGGATTGGCCGTTTTCCCGCTAGCCAGTAAACTTGTACCGAAACTGCTATGCAGTTGCCTGCCGTAACGAAACATTGCCGAGGCTCCCACGGAACTCTGAATCGTACCAAGGGTCGCCTCGCTACCCAGCAAAATATCCATGTTGCCTGTATCAGATGCCCAGGTCCGCCAGGTCCGAGCACGAGCGAACTGAAAAACCAGCTCGTTTTCGAGCTGGGTATCCCATCCTTTGGGGTCTTCTGAATCCGTGATTTGATGAACAAGATCCTGGGTATCTTCGGCTAGTGATGCCGGCCCAAGTATACCGATTGTAGTACTAATTTTATCGGCATGGTTTTGTTGGACCGCGATAAAAGTATCGGAGTAAAACAACAATCCGGCATAAGGCAGGTCATCGGGTGGTGGATCGACAACGTCTATATCCTCGGGTGTCGACATTACCTGTCCAACTGTTCTCGCGCTGACCGTCAGTTGAGGTTCACCCTCAGGTAAACTCCACAACATCGCCCGAGCGAAAAAACCGGGCTCTGGTTTATTATTAGCAGCGGTGTCGTACCAGGAAAAAAACATGCCGTTGGTGTAACTATTATCTGTGCCAACAAACACATCATTATCGAAGGTAAATGACATCCAGTTAGCTTCGGCTTGTGCAATCCTGGAACCACCTGTAGCGCACAAGATAATCGAAGCGAAAATCACCCGGCGCACATTTTTGGAGAGATTGATATTAATAGGCAATACCATTTTTTCATGACTCACGATCGATGAAACGACATATTGGTCCAGGAAACAAATTCCTGGTTACAAAAAATCCAGCCATCTCATCGGAAATGTCTGGGCATTATAATGTCAGATTATCTCAGCCGCACAGAATTGATTGATAATGTTTTTCAGCATATGGAGCGTGATCGTGATTACCAAAAAACAGAGCACCTACACTGCTAAAGAATCTTGGAAATTCAGAACGGATGTCCATACATTAACCAGGCAGCCGCATCGTCTTCCGCCCAGACCAGGTCGAGGCGGCCGATGTCATTGTTCGCCATGATACGCAAACTCAAACCGATATCCGACTTCATCGAGTCATGCAGTTCGTCGAAATCCCATTCGGGCGCGACCCGGCCGACCTCAACGAAGGTTGCTATTTCCCACCACTGCAGGTTCACAAAATCCAGAAAGGTCAGTTTGCGCAGTAAATCGGATTTCGGGATGACGCGATACTCGGCGGAATAATAGATCGCAGAAGTATCATGAAAACGTTCAATTGGATAGGCGCGCAAGCGATACAGGCCACCGAGCGTGACTCCGAAGTAATGCGGGGGAGGTTCATCGCTGAAGGTATGCGCTGTCCAGGCGTTAACCGCGATCACCCTTTGCTCGCTGTTTTCGTTGCCTGGCAGTTTAAAATAATGGCTGAACTCGAATTCGCCGATCGTCCAGCTTTCATCGTCATAATATCCAGGATCGTGCCTGACCCCCAGTTTGATGGTGCTGCCGGTGCTGGGATTGATCTGGAAGTCGGTATTGTCGTATCGGAACGAAAATCCGAATCCGGTTGTTCTCAATCGGGTTGACGTATCGAGATCGTCATAGTCGCGATCGTGATGGAACAGCGAGGCCTGGATGTAACTGCGCCCGGACTTGAACGGATTGAAGACGCTGCCGCCGCTGGCGCCGCCGACCAACAGACCGTTGCTGAGCGTGTAAATGTTAATCGGGGTGTACCTGGCGTGGCCGATGTCGAGCACGTATTTGAAATCGAGCTCGATCCAGTTGGAGTAGCCCGCGGCATCCAGGTAATTTGTCGACGAGGAATCGTTACTGCCGGCCGGCGGATCCTCGCCGGGCGGTGAACTGTCCAGGTAAGCGCGCTGCTGTGGGAAGTCGCCGAGGCCAACGCTGGCATCGAGAAACAGGCGGGGAATGCCGGACAGCTGGTAGTCGTTGAAATAGGCATAAACCGCGGCTGCATCCTCGTCACTGACCAGCGCGGTTGCGATGAAGCTGTTTTGTTCCTGCGGCAGTCCACTGATGCCACCGCCTACGCCGAGCACGAAACCCATCGCTTCGGAAGCAAATGCATAGGGCACGACATAAGGTTCGGGCTCACCGTTTTCACGGCCGAGTTCGCGCACGATGATATCGGCGTTGACGTCAAAAAATCCGCCGCCGAGCGTTATTCCGAGCAAGATGCCGAGTCGCTTTTTGCGCCAGGTCATGGAAGCAGTCGAGATACCGTAAGATTTTACCGGGCAAGTTTATCTGACATTGCCGATGAGTTATATTGCCAGCACTGATTTTCGAGATAAAACCATGTATGCCTTCGATTTGCATCGCGTACAGCGAATCCTGTACCTGGGTACTTTATTGCTGTTAAGTCTGTTCCTGGTCAAACCGTCTGCCGCGGCGGAAGACGGCCATTTATTGGAGAATTTCATGATCCGGTTGGTATCGTATAGCGTCGAAAATGCCGATACCGATATGACCGTTTTATCCGATGACAATATTGGAACCGGATTCAGTTACGCCGATGACCTGGGCGGCGATACCCGCACCATCGTCCCGCGGCTCGATATGTATTACCGCTTCAACGATCGCCACCGGATCGAATTCTCCAATTTCAAGTATGAACGCGACGGGCGGCAATTGCTGGCGATCGATATCGATATCGAGGATCAAACCTATAGCATCGGCGAAACCGTCGTCTCCGACATCACCTACGAATTGCTCAAGATCGGTTATGCCTATTCGTTTTATCACTCCACCGAGGTGGAGCTCAGTTTTACCGCCGGCCTCAACATAACGAGTTACGATTTCAATTTCGAGCTTGCCGACGGCTCGCAGGCCGATTCGTCCAGGGTGAACGCGCCAATGCCGATGTTCGGCCTGCGCATGTCATATGCAATCAATCCGCGCTGGTCGGTACACTACCTGGCGGAAACCTTTTTCATCGAGGTCGGCGATTCACTGGAAGGCGCTTTCCTGGCATACGAACTCGATTTGCAGTACCGATTTTCCAACAACTTCACGCTCGGTTTCGGTGTTAGCCGGTTCAGCATGGATCTGGATGCGAACGATGACGACTGGAACGGCAAGATCGCCGACAGCCACCGCGGCGTGCTGCTTTTTGCCAGTTACTACATCTAGTCGATCATAGCGTCCTACCCGCGCAGGCGGATATCCTGTACCGCGCCGTCATTACAAGATCCCGGCTCGGAGGCCGGGATGACCGAGATTGCGCGAGGATTTTCTAGAGGTGCGATTCGATCGGCAGTAGCCGCATCATATGCACGCCGAGCCGGCGCCAGAAACTGGTGTTGGGCTCGGTGATGTAAACCTCCTGTTTGCCGTTGCGCTGGCGATACCAGCGCAGGCGCTTGTGGCCGTTATGGTCGAGGCCGATTTCCACCCGAAACGAGGCCTGTTCGGCAATCTCGTCGAACCAGCCGGTCATCTCGGCCGCGATCGCGGGCGACTCGATCATCAGGCCGAGCTCGGTGTTTTCGATGACCGAGCGCGGATCGAAATTAAGCGAGCCGATAAACGCCCGTTCACCATCGATGACGAACGACTTGGCATGCAGGCTTGCCTTGGAAGAGCCGACCCCGGCTTTTTTCTCCTTACGCTCCAGCCGCGACAGCGTACGGTCGACTTCGTACAGTTCGACGCCGGCTTTGAGCAGCTGCCGACGATAACGGGCGTAACCGGCATGCACTATGGCGACGTCGGTCGACGCCAGCGAGTTGGTGATGACGCGCACGCGAACGCCGCGCTGGCGCAGTCTCTTAAGCAGCGCGACGCCGTCCTTTCCCGGTACGAAGTAGGCGGAAAAGATCAGCAACTCTTTCTTCACGCGATCGAGGTAGGGATTCAACTGTGCCGACAGCATCAGTTCGGTGCGGTCGCGTTTGGCGGTGATCTTTGCCGGGTCGTCGTACAACACCTCGACCTCGCCCCAGTCGAAATCGAAGCTCCAGTCGCTCAGCTTTTCCACGATGGGACTATCGTTCAACGAATTCAGGTAAACGGAATCGGCCTGCTGCCGGGTGAATTCGGCAAGGTACTGCGCCATCCTCGCCAGATCTTCCGCCTTAGAGCCACCTTTCACCAGCCGGGTTACCGGGTAGCTCAATGCATCGTTCCAGTACAGGTCGAACATCGACGATACGGTGTTGACCACCGGCCCGACGGCGATCACGTCGAGATCGCCGAAGACGAGGTTTTCGTCGACCTCGAAATATTCGTTGCCAATGTTACGCCCGCCGATAATCGTGACCCGGTTGTCGATGGTGAACGACTTGTTGTGCATGCGCCGGGTGACCTCGCCGAGACGCGAGACGTACTGAATCCAGCGCGCGGTGCCGCGGTTGAAGGGATTGAACACGCGAATCTCGATATTGGGATGCGCGTCGAGCGCGGCTACATTCAAATCCTTACTGTCATTCAGCGCCATGTCGTCGACCAGCAGGCGCACGCGCACGCCGAGGTTGGCTTCCTGCACCAGCAGGTCGAGAAACAGCTTGCCGGTGAGGTCGTGGTGCATCAGGTAGTACTGCGCGTCGATGGTCTTCTCCGCACGAAATGCGAGCAGCGCGCGCGCGGCGAAGGCGTCGAGTCCACTCGGCAGCAGGTAAAACCCCGATTTGCCGGGATGCTTGTCGACATCGATCTGTATCATCCTGGCCAGGGCCGTATCCGCGGTATCGCGAATCGCGAACGACGGCTCGCGGTCGCCGTTCGACGGCAGGCTTGCGCAGCCGCCGAGCAGGCCGAGCGCCAGCAGCGGCAACAGCCAGCGCCGCAGCGCGCGCCGGATTATCGGGTCGGGTCGGGATTTCATTGCCTAGATGCTATCACCAGGCGTTGCCCATTTGTATGTACCAGGCCACATCTTCGGGACCTTCGGCGATATCGATGCCGACCCAGGCGTCCTGTTTCTCGAGCGCGAGATAGCGCAGGCCGAAACCCACGGTTCTGATGTCGTCATCGGTTTCGATCCGCTCCTGCTTAGCCTCGACCGATCCCGCGCCGGCGAAAATCGAAACCGCCCAGCGATAGCCGAGGCGCCGGCGCAGCTCGAATTCGGCGGTGGCGGCGGTCTGCCCCTGGTAACGCAGCGCCGGAATGCCGCGCAGCTTGACATAGGGCGCGGCATAAAAAGGCGGCCGACCCTCGACCCGGGTGGCGTCGAGACGCAGGCCGAGTACATAGTTTTCGGCAAATTCGAAGTAGCTGCTACCCTTAAGGATCAGGTTGCGATAATCGAAATCGCCGCCGAGCCGTTTGGCGTAGTGCCAGTTGGTCAGGTCGACGATGAAGCCGCTTGCCGGCATCAGCGTGTTATCGCGCGTGTCGTATATCAGGCTCAGCGCGAGGCCGGCGTCGACGAAATCGAAATCGAGCAGGTCGACCGACTCGAATTCGGCCAGGCCGGTTCTGAAGTTGATGTCGGCGTCCATAAAAGACGAGGTCAGGCCGACAAAGGCGTTGGAGTCGCCGAGCCGGGTTTTCAGGTTGCTGTATAGCAAAGCGCCATCGAGGGTGAAATCGAAAGCCCTGTCGGCGACGTAAAACTGTGAATTAATGCGCGCCTCGGCAACCGCGCCGAGGAAGCGCAGGCGATCGTCGAAAAAACTGTTGCTGTGGCCGAACCCGACGGCGGCGGTATCGTCGTTGGTATAGGCGCCGAAAATACCGGTTGCGGTCGGCGGCGGTTTCGATTTTCTCGATGAGCGGCCGATGTCACGGCCCGTCGTCAACTTCAGGCCATCGTCGCGCTTCTGGCCGTGGAAATAAATCAGCGCCGCGCCGAGGCCCTCGCCGATCGCGGGCTCGGTGATAAAGATTGGCAACGGCAGGAATTTACCCGATTTTTCTTTTTCCGCCGCGGTCCCGCTATCTGCGCTGTCGTCGTTTTCAGCAGCGGGCGAGCGGCCGGGCATGAAAATAAAAAGACACAGAATAAGAAACAAAATCAATAATTTATTGATGGCAAGAGGCATTGGCGGTTATCGGGGTTCACTCATCGGTCGGTCGAACATAATTCGGACCCTACAATTTTTCGTGGCTTTTAACCAGCAAAACACTCTGTTATAACCTGCCCCGGGCAGGCGATGCAGTTTTGCCAGTAAATTTCAATACGGGGTCAACCGCATGTTCGTCAGCATCAGATTGCAAGCATCGATCGGGCTTTTTGCGTTCAGTATCGACCAGGTACGCCAGGCCGCGTCGTCGTCGACCGGCTTGCACGATAATCCTTTCTTCTGATCGGCAGTCACGGCGGCCGGGAACTGGTATGTGGAAATATCTAAAACAATGGCGAGACGCCGGTGCGGTGGATTCGTCGAGCGGACGGCGCGAAATCCTGGAAGACCTGTTCGTGCTGGGCAAGGACAATCAGCTGCCGTATTACAAGCGCATGGCTTACCTGTTGATCGTATCGACGATTATCGCCTGTTGCGGCCTGATGGCGGACTCGGCGGCTGTCGTGATCGGCGCCATGCTGGTGGCGCCGATGATGCGCCCGGTGATGATTGCCGCGGCGGCGATTACGCTGGGCTGGTCTCATCATCTTTACCAGGCGCTGACGCTGGTCGTTGTCATGGCGTTCGGCGCGGTCGGCATCGCCGCCCTGTTTGCCTGGCTGGCGCCGGACCTGGTCAGCATTCCGGGGCAGGTGCTGGATCGCACCAGGCCGACCTTCTTCGACCTGGTCATAGCGCTTGCGGCCGGCAGCGGCGGCGCCTTTACCCTGACGCACAGGGAGAGCAGCGCAATCCCGGGCGTGGCGATGGCGGTGGCGCTGCTACCGCCACTGGCCTCCACCGGCATTCTGCTGGTGTTCGACGAGCCGGATCTCGCGCTCAAGGCCTTCGTCCTGTTCGCCACCAACTTCGCCGCCATGGTGCTAGCCGGAACCCTGACATTCCTTTACCTTGGCGTATCGCCACGCAAGACGCGCGAGCGCTCGGGCAGGACCATTCGAAATTACCTGGTCGGATTCATGTTGCTGGTTTTCGGCATTTCGGTGCCGCTTTATTTTTACAGCACCGAGGTCTGGTATGACGCTTCCTACCAGGCAAACCAGTCGGAGACGCTGCAGGCCTGGCTTCGCGAAAACGATCTGATCATCGACCACGTGCAAATCGACGAGGAGCAGCGCATCGTGTTTCTCGAGCTGCTCGGGCCCAATCCACCTTTGACCGTCGAAACCTTGCACCGGGAGCTGCAGGAGGCGCATCTCGAAAAGACCGGACTGCACGCGCCGCCATTCAGGGTCGAGGTCCTGTGGACCCAGACAGCGCGTTTCGGCTGGCCTCCCGAATTGGCCCAGGAAACTGATCAGCGGGCGCTGGCGCAGGACTATTCTGGCGCGCTGCGTGGCGCACGCTGGTACTGGGTCGGCACGCAATACGCTGACGGCGACTGGTTGCGTCCCGGTCGGAGAAAATCCTACTTCGTGCGCGCGGGTGAAGGCGATACTTTCGAAGTCGGCACATTTTGCGCCAGCGGCGCAGGCAGCTACGAAATCAACCAGGAAAAGTTGAGCGCGAGTCTCGATCTCGACATTGACGAAGGCTGCGAGGCGGCGAAAATTGACCGCCGCTTCATCACCGATTTGAACCAGGTGATCGATATCAACCTGGAGCGCGGCCGCATGTCCCTGCGCCTGAACAGCGATGCGGGAGTCATGTATTTCGAAACGGACGCCAAGTCCTGAACAACGAAGCAAACCATAAAAAACCTGACCGTCACCGGTTAAACAAGGAGCAAGCACCAATGCAAAAAAATATTTCCGCTACCCGTTTCGTCAGAATCCTGATCCTGTTGGGGGCTTCTATATTCACATCAACATTGTTCGCCGCCGAGCAAGCGGGTGACGGCAAGGTCGATGCGTTGAGCAAGTCGCTCGAAATCATCGAAAAGCAACAGGCAAATATCGACGACCTGAAAGCACGAATCGGCAGAAGCGAGGGTTTGTCCAGAATCGCCTACCAGCTGCGCTACGAGAAAAGCCTGGATAAACTGCTGCAGCAGAACCTGGCATTTGCCGAAAGCGTCGCCGCGCTGGAGCAGGGCGAACTGCGCGGTCAATTTCAGCCACGAGCCCTGGTGGCGCTGAGCGCGCAGTTCGATCTCGCGCCTTACGCGGTCGGGCAACGCAGCCGGCAAATCGTTTTGCCCGAAGATGGCGTCGCTCCCGCCGATCAGGCGGCCGCCTACGCCAGGCTCTACCAGACGGTAGCCGAGATGAACCGGATTTATGAATTGTGGTTCAACAGCCTCGAGCTGGCGCGTCGTTTCGAGATGGATGTCAGCGAGCAGGAACAGGCGCTGAAAGAGATTTTCATCGAACGCGCCGCCAATATCTCGGTGATGCTCGAGCACGCCATGACCGACGTCACCGTGTTGCGTGCCAGTGCGGCCGCGGTGCCGGACGATGCGGACCTGAAGTCGCGGCTGAAGATAGCCGTCAGCCATGTGCAAAGCGTCGCCGACAACTTTGCCGCCGTGCTGTCCTTGATGGGACCGCTGGAACTGGATATCCAGGATTACCAGGAGCAGCTGCTGAATGCCACCGGGCAAATCACTACCGACGTTTTCGAAGTAGGCGTCATTACCAACCTGTTTGTCGGCTGGGGCAGCACGCTGTGGAACTCGATCATCGAGGAAGGCCCCAACCTGGTTTTCAAGTTATTGCTAATCGTCGTCATTTTCATTGGTTTTCGAAAGTTGGCGGATTTCATACAGCCGCTGGTCGAACGGGCCATGAAAAGGTCACACCTGGACCTGTCCGAGCTGCTGCAGCGCATGGTGGTGTCGATCGTGCGCAATATCATCATTATTCTCGGCCTGTTGATCGCACTGTCGCAGATCGGCATCAGCCTCGGCCCACTGCTCGCCGGTCTCGGCGTGGTCGGTTTTATCGTGGGTTTCGCGCTGCAGGACACGCTGTCGAACTTTGCCGCGGGCATGATGATCCTGATCTACCGGCCGTTCGACGTCGACGATCTCGTCGATGCGGGCGGTGTCAGCGGCAAGGTCAGCCACATGAGCCTGGTCAACACGACGATCATGACGCTGGACAACCAGACCATCATCGTGCCCAACAGCAAAATCTGGGGCGACGTGATCAAGAACGTCACCGCGCAGACCATTCGCCGCGTGGACATGACTTTCGGCATTGCCTACAGCGACGACATCCCCAAGACCGAGCGCATCCTGCAGGAAATCGTCGAATCCCACGACAAGGTACTGTCCGAGCCCGAGCCGCTGATACGTTTGCATGAACTGGGCGATTCTTCGGTCAATTTCATCGTTAAACCGTGGACGGAAAGAGACGACTACTGGGACGTGTACTGGGATATTACGCGCGCGGTCAAAATGCGTTTCGACGAAGAAGGGATCTCGATTCCGTTTCCGCAGCGCGACGTGCACCTTTATTCCGAAAGCACCTGAATTTAGTCAGAACTGAGCGCTGTGGTGGTACGGATTCAGCATTTTGAAAGGATTGGGGTAACTGCCACCCTGATTCAACAGGTATGATCGACATGAAAGACGACAAGATTTATAAGAAGAGGCCTAAAACGACCATCTGAGGATTTTATTTGCATCGTTACTGGCCGGTATTTTTTCCTGCCACGCGCAGGAGAATGTCGGCGGAGATCCGGCGATGAGCGAAGAAGATCGAGCGAAAAACAACGTCTGGCACAAGGCCAAACTGCGCGGCGTGTCGTTCCGCGCCATCGGCCAGGAGCCAGGTTGGCTGCTCGAAATCAAGGATGGCGCTGAAATCCTGGTCAAAACCAACTACGGGGAAAACAGCATGACCTACCCCTGGGTGGAATCGCGCGTCGACCAGTCGGCGCGTACGACGCTGTTCGATATCGACGCCGATACCGGCGTGCTGATCGAGGGCAAGCCGTGCACCGATTCGATGAGCGGCGAAGCGTTCCAGACCACGGTGACACTGAAAACCGGCGCGCAGACCCTGAAGGGCTGCGGCCGCGCACTGCATTAAGTAATTACGTCATTGCGAGCGCAGCGAAGCAATCTTCCGAAGATTGCGTCGCTGCGCTCGCAATGACCAGGGCGGGAGGAAATCATGAACTTCATCAAAACCACTATCGTTGGCGGCATCGTTTTCCTGGTGCCGTTAGTCATCGCCATCGTCATTGCCGGCAAGGCTTACGAGCTGATGCTGCTGCTGGCGCGGCCGCTCGACGACCTGATCCCGGTCGATACGATCGGCGGCGTCGCGCTGGCCAACCTGCTGGCGATCTTCGCCGTCGTCGCTTTTTGCTTTATCGCCGGGGTGATCGCCCGTAGCCGGCCGGCGCAAAAGCTGTACGGCGTGATCGATAGCGGCCTGCTGGCGATCCCGGGTTACGCGTTTATCAAGGCCTATACCGACGGCATGCAGTCCGGCGAGGCGGCGAGCAGTACGCTGCAGCCGGTGATGGTGCGTTTCGATGACAATGCGCAGCTCGGATTCGAGGTTGAGCGGCTCGACGATCGGCAGGTCGTGGTTTACCTGCCGGGCGCGCCGAATCCCTGGTCCGGCTCGGTGGCGTACTTCGACGCCGATCGCATCGAGCATCTCGATATCAGTCCGAGCCAGGCGATCAATAATCTGCGCCGGCTAGGACTCGGCAGCGAAGCCTTGCTGGGGAACAGACCTGGATAGTCTCTGCTGGCGGAGTTACCTGTTGTCCTGCCGGGCAGGGCGGCAAGACAGTCTAGAGCTCTTGAAAAAGGCCTCTAACGCGCAATCCGGCCGGGTGATCCGGTTTTCCAACAGGTGCATTCATCTCGCCGAACGTCGCCGGCATGAATCCGGACCTGCTCAAGCACCCGGTTTACGGTAATCCCAAGGGACCGCAGTATCCAAAGGTGCTGCGTTTCATGGATGACAGCAAGAACCTGTTCGACGTGCTGAAAGCGGTGAAGCCGAAGGTTGTATTCAATTCCGATATTGTGTTTACCACCGGGCCGCGCATGCGCGCCCACATCGATCATGAATAATGGGCGCTGGCGAACGGCATCGGTAACTTCGAGGCGCTCAAGGCGATGACCTCGACCGGTGGCGAACTCGCCGCCTTGACCGGCGAGAACAATCCCTACAACGGCAAAATCGGGGTCATCGAGAAAGGCGCGCTCGCCGACATCATTGTCGTCGACGGTAACCCGCTCGAAGATATGGCCGCGATCGGCGGTAACCCGAAATGGCTCGATGCCGAGCCGCGCGGGATCGAAGTCGACACGATCAAGCTGATCATGAAAGACGGCAAGATCTACAAGAACGGGCTCTAGGGAAGTTGCACCTGGCCAGATCGAAATCGTCGACGCGGCGAAAGATCTGTCGTTGGAGTCAGGGACGGTTAGCAGCATCGCAACTTAATTTGTCACGAAATGGTAATTTTTCCGTCCGGCTTTTTCGTACACTTGTCACGACTAAAGGAGTCTATTAAATGAACTCAAGAGACAAAACAGAGGGCGGATTGCGTCCGAGCCGTGGCCCGTTGCCGCCCCTGGCCTGGCTCGGCTTGTTGGCATTGTCGACGAGCGGCGCGGTTTATGCCGAATCGGCCGAGGAAGTCGCGGCCAAGCTGGCCAATCCGAATACGCCGCTGGCGACGATGAACCTGAAGCTGCAGTACCGCACTTTCGAGGGCGACCTGCCCGACGCCGACGATCAGGACAGCACGACGCTGCTGTTTCAGCCGTCGCTGCCGTTTTCGCTCGACAGCGGCGCCACGGTGTTTTTCCGCCCGGCGATTCCGATCATTCTCGATCAGTCGGTGCCGACGCTGAACGACCAGGCGGTGGTGGTCGACGACCTGATCGATTTCGAAACCGAGACCGGCATCGGCGATACCGGTTTCGACCTCGCCTACGGGCGTACCCGCAAGGACGGCTTTCTTTGGGCCGCCGGTCTGGTCGGCTCGATCCCGACCGCGGCCAAGGACGAGCTCGGCACCGACCGCTGGACGCTCGGTCCTGAACTGATTCTGGGGCAGCTCGGCAAGGAACGCGTGCTCGTCATGCTCGCTACCCACCAGTGGGACTACGCCGGCGACGGCGACGCCGAGATCAACCTGACCAGCGTACAGCTTATCG
>Ga0224508_10002027_pt1 | contig 17695 bp, 13 predicted proteins | sample SF_Jan12_sed_USG_4_FD_170157 | JGI IMG/M metagenome (GOLD analysis project Ga0224508, IMG submission 170157) | Sediment microbial communities from San Francisco Bay, California, United States - SF_Jan12_sed_USGS_21 | ecosystem: Environmental > Aquatic > Marine > Sediment | place: USA... | reverse complement strand
ATGGTGGCCCAGCGCCTTACCAAAAGTGTAAACCCTGGCCAGGAATCGATCCTGAAGGTTTTCCGCACAAACCCACCCTTCTCCCTGAGGGCCGCACCAGCCGGTAGTATGGGCCTCATCAATGATCAAATCGGCCTGGTAGCGATCACATGCTTCTACAATGTCCTCCAGTTCCGCCCAATCACCATCCATAGAGTAGACGGATTCTATCACCACAATAGCCGTCCCTTCCACCGACCTCAACTTATTCTCCAAGTCTGTAACATCGTTGTGACGAAACGCATGATATTTAGCATTACTTAAACGACTTCCCTCCTTAATGCAAGCGTGAATGCTACTATCATAAATAATGGTATCTCTCCGTTGCGGTATAGCTGCCAATAACGCCAGGTTGGCGCTGTAGCCGGAATTAAAGATCAAAGCTCTTTCACCCTTGAAATGTGCGGCCAGGAATTGTTCCAGTTCTTCGGTTAACTGACTATTGCCGGTCAGCAATCTGGATCCTCCCGAGCCATTGTGCAATTCCATATGTCGCTGTCTTGACCAGATGATTTGAGCCAGCTGCCGGTCTATTGCCAATCCCAAATAGTCGTTAGAACTGAAATCTACCAAGCCCTTCAGGCGCTTTAAGGTCCTTAGACTTCCATTTTCTTGCCGTTTCTCTAGTTGATTAAGCAACCTTTCCAGAATATTTGACATCTTGTTGATGTAAGCACAGTGTTGTGGAGATGGCATAGCGCCAAATATCTATACCCAACAACTGTAATTTTTAAGAAACTGATTATCAGGAAGCTGCAACCTTATCATCTCGATTATTCTCATAGCTTCCCGTTTTTGGAATAATAATTGTAAACAATAATTCCAAATTAATAAAGTTTAATAAGACAATTGAACACTAAATAACAGAACTATGAAAAAGGTTATGCTTACGGTCATAGCTGCGCTTCTGGTAAGCACTAGCTATGCACAATTTACCATGGGACCAAAAGTAGGTTTGAGTGCGTCAAAAATTGAATTGGATCATTTAACCATAGATGGACAAACACTCTCATCAGGTAATGCTACTGCTGGATTCCATGTTGGCGCCTTTGCTCGCATTACCTTAGGGGGGCTGTATATTCAACCAGAGGCTCTATTTACGCAAACCGGTGGTAAAGTTGAGCTGGACAATGGCGTTTTTAAGGACATAAGAGAGCTCGAATTCAACAAACTGGACGTACCGGTTATGGTGGGTACCAAGTTTGCGGGTATATTCCGCTTACAAGCAGGACCCACCATCAGTATCCTATTGGATGCGGAAGCGGAAGGGTTGGATCAGGAAATAGAATCAGGATATGAAGATGCTACCATCGGCTACCAAGCAGGGGTAGGTGTGGATCTATGGAACCTGGTGGTTGACGTTAAATACGAAGGTAACTTAAGTACTTTTGGTAATGAGCTATTCGGATTTGAAACTGATCAGAGAAACAATCAATGGATTGTTAGTGTAGGATTCAAATTGTTTTAGCAAGAATTTGAAATGATAAAAGCCCCTTTCTACGGGGGCTTTTTTTATGTCATTTCCACAGTGGTATTTTTATATGCCGGCCTTGGTTTCAAGTTAAGTTGCTGGAATAGTTCCTGATCGGACTGTTGATCGGGATTGGGGGTTGTAAGTAATTTATCTCCAGCAAAAATGGAATTGGCTCCGGCCAGAAAACACAACGCCTGCTCTTCGGCATTCATGCGAACCCTACCAGCAGACAGCCTGATCATTGCTTCCGGCATTATAATCCGTGCGGTGGCGATCATCCTTACCATCTCCCAAACCGAAACTCTTTCCTGGTCCTCCATAGGCGTGCCGGCAACCGGTACCAAAGCATTAATAGGTACTGATTCAGGATGCTGTGGGAGGTTAGCCAAAGTTATCAACATACCGATCCGGTCCTCTTCCATTTCGCCCAAGCCAATAATACCTCCGGAGCAAACTGAAATATCAGCTTCCCGAACATGCTCCAAAGTATGCAGCCGGTCACCATAGGTCCGGGTGGTAATGATCTCCTGATAGTGCTCTTCACTGGTATCTAAATTGTGATTGTATGCATACAGCCCGGCTTCCTTTAGTTTCAGAGCCTGATCTTGGGTCAACATGCCCAATGTGCAGCATACTTCCATTCCCATATCACAAACTCCCTTAACCATCTCTAAAACCCGGTCGAAATCACGGTTGTCTCTCACTTCTCTCCAAGCTGCCCCCATGCAAAAGCGGGTGCTTCCCGCTTCCTTAGCAGTCTTAGCGGCTTCCAGCACCTGTTCGGTGGGCAACAATTTCTCCACCTCCACATCGGTATGGTAGCGAGCGGCCTGAGGGCAATAGGCGCAATCTTCCGGACACCCCCCGGTCTTAATGGACAATAGGGTGCATACCTGCACTTCCTGGGGATCATGGTACTCCCGGTGGACTGCCCCTGCCTTGTGAACTAAATTCAACACGGGGAGTTGGTAGATAGCCTCAATCTCCTCTCTGGTCCAGTCGTTTCTTATATTGGTGTTCATAGTGTCTATTAAAATCCAATATGGGTAAATTTCTCCAAAAATAAAGCCCCTGAGTAAAAGGGGCTCTATTTTACCAGAATTATTTGATTAATGGATGGATAGATCGAATGGCATTCTAGTTTGTAAACCCTGATATCGGTCAAGGTTACGAAGTTGCTTTACATAGGGATAAAGATCCCCCAGTTTGGTTTTTAGAGCGGCTTCTTCTATATCCGCTCCAAAATCACTCATGAGCTGTTCCCAAAGGGTTTTTTGTGCGGGATAATAGCGTAATTTGTAATTGTCTTCTTCGACGCCAGCGGCGGCAGCCGCAATTTCAACCGCTGTTTGTAGCCCACCTAACACATCTACTAAGCCGTTTTCTTTAGCTTGTACGCCCGACCATACCCGGCCCTGGGCAATTGCCTTAAGATCATCCAGCTTCATGTCTCGGTCTTCTGCGGCCTTGGAAGTAAAGGTCTCATAGCCATCGTCTACGCTTTTCTGAAAAAGGCTTTTTTCGTATTCTGTTAAAGGACGGCTTACCGTAAAGATATCGGCCAATGGGCCTGTCTTAGCCACGTCGGTAGTTATCCCCAGCTTATCTTCCAGCAATTCCTGTGCGTTGAAGTGCATGGAGTATATACCAATAGAACCGGTAATGGTAGTGGGTTGAGCCACGATGGTATCACAAGCCATAGCCAAATAATAGCCTCCCGATGCCGCTACATCCGACATGGAGGCGATTACGGGTTTGGTCTCACTGGTTTTCTTCAATTCCCGCCAAATCACATCTGATGCCAGGCTGCTGCCACCTGGCGAATTAATACGCAACACAATGGCCTTGATCTTGTCATCTTCCCTGAGTTTAGTCAGTTCTTTCACCATGATGTCGGTCCCGATACTTTCCGGGTCGCCCTTGCCGTTAATTATTTCACCTTCTGCGAATACCACGGCAATGCGCTCTTTACCTTGATAGATCTCTTTCGAGCTGCTTAGATAAGCATTCAAGCCCACAAGTTTCAGATCATCATCTTCTTCTACCTCAGCCTTTTCCTTTAACAGGTTCATAACTTCATCGTGATAGAGGGTCCCGGAGATCAGCTTATGTGCGGCAGCGTTTTTGGCACTGGTAGCCAGCATACTGTCTGCAACCAGGTCCAGCGTTGGACTATCCACATTACGCGTGGATGAAATATCGTCCAAATAGATCTCGTATACCGAAGCCAGCAAAGATTCCAGCTGCTCCCTGGCTTCCGGACTCATATCTGTTCTGGTAAAAGGCTCCACGGCGCTCTTGTAGGCTCCCACCCTAAACACCTGGGGCTGCACTCCCAGCTTATCCAGACCTCCTTTTAGGAAGTTGTATTCTGCCCGAAATCCGTTGAACTCCAGAAAGCCCTCCTCCGGCAAATAGATCTCGTCAGCTGCCGAGGCCAAGTAATATTCCGACTCCGTGTAGTATTCTGAATGCGCTACCAGGAATTTCCCACTCTCCTTGAAGGTTTCTAAAGCCTCCCTAAACTCTTTTAGCTTAGAAAGTCCGGCATACATGAACTGTGTTTCTAGATAGATACCGGATATCCTATCGTCAACGGCTGCTCGTTCCACTGCCTGCCTCAATTCCTTCACTCCCACTCCCGTAGGAGCCCCCAGTAACTGCAGATCAGATAAGGGTGAATCTGCACTGCGCTCCAAGATGGGACGGTCGAGCTTAAGGTGTAAAATGGTATTGTCCGATATTTCGACGCCGTCATCGGTCGCCGATATAGCCGTGATCATTCCTAGAAATATAAAAAATACTACTATGGAAAAGATCACTAAGCCTACTATAGTCGCTAATACGTTTCTTAAAAACATGTGACTTCAATTATATTTGTATACACAAGGTTACCAGATAAGCCCCTGAAGTTAAAGCAATTTTATATTTTTGGGGATTTTAATGGATGACAGGGAGATGGCAGGGATATATCTACTTTTGGGGTCAAATTTGGGTGATCGGCAGCAGCTGCTGAAACAGGCCCGCCAAGGGATCACTAAGCGCATTGGTTCCATTATGGTACAATCTTCCTTTTACCACACCGCGTCATGGGAAATGCCCGGAGCTCCGGATTTTATCAATCAGGTAATACGGGTATCTACCAGGTTAAATCCCTATGCATTGCTTTACCATTGCCTGACCCTGGAGATCGAACAGGGTCGGCGGCAGCACCTGGCCCCGGGACAATCACGCCATCTGGATATTGATATTCTTTACTATAACCAGCTGTCAATGACTTCCGATCTGCTTACCTTACCCCACCCCAGAATTGCTGCTCGTCGTTTTGTACTACAGCCGATGGCGGAGATAGCCCCGAATCACCTGCACCCTGTTTTAAACAAGACCCAGACAGAACTGCTGCATCAATGTTCCGATACTTCTCTGGTACAAAAGATAAAAATTTAAATAGCGCTTACTTCTGCCTCGGCATCAATTTTTCGAACCAAGCCTTGCAGCACTTTACCCGGACCGGTTTCGATAAACTCTTTAGCACCCAAAGACCGCATGGTCTTTACGCTTTGAGTCCATCTTACAGGAGCGGTAAGTTGAGCGATCAAATTATTTTTGATGTCTTCAATTTGAAGGTGAGGCTGTGCGTCCACATTCTGGATTACCGCGCAGGTAGGCCCGCTAAATGCAGTATCTTCAATGGCACTGGCAAGTTCTTCCTGGGCCGGTTGCATCAGAGGGGAATGAAAGGCTCCCCCTACCGGTAGCATCATGGCGCGTCTGGCTCCTGCCTCTGTCAATTTTTCACAAGCTTGCTGCACACCGGGGACTGAACCGGAAATCACCAGTTGCCCGGGGCAGTTATAATTTGCCGGTACTACAATTTCCGGGATCCCCAGGCAAACTTCCTCTACCACCGAGTCCTCTAATCCCAATACCGCCGCCATAGTTCCAGGCTGGGCCTCACAGGCTTTTTGCATGGCCTGGGCTCTTTTAAAAACCAGCTTCAATCCGTCCTCAAAGGAAAGTGCCCCATTAGCTACCAAAGCTGAGAATTCACCCAAACTGTGACCTGCCACTAATTGAGGGTCAAAGGTTTCGCTAGTCAAAGCCAGAATGGTGGAGTGAATATAAATGGCCGGTTGGGTAACTTTAGTTTGAGTCAACTCCTCCTTGGTACCTCCAAACATGATTTCACTGATGGAAAAATCCAAGATCCGGTTGGCCAGCTCAAACAGCTCTTTGGCTTTTGGGTTTTCTATTAGATCCCGGCCCATACCGGGAAATTGCGACCCTTGTCCGGGAAAAACATAAGCTCTCATGATGCTTTCAGATTAAATTGGCTGGCAAAGTTCTAAAATTGCCTGAAAATTTCAAATTTCCAGCGCCTCGGTTACGAAACTGGGGTAGTATTTAAGGGCTCGTCGGACAAAAATCGCCTTTTTTCATTTGGTTGTGGTAGCCGGCAGCTATCCCGCCGCCCAAACCAACCATAGCGATTGCGGGATACCCAATTATAAATGACGTCTCTCAAGAAGGCTGGTACTAACCGGAATACATATAGAATGGGCCAAAGGCCATCCAATCGCCGACAGATCTCCAGTGCAGCCCTGCTTTTAGTATAGAGTTTTCCTTCCTGCAAAAGCACCAGTGTGGTCATATCGCCGGTATCGAAAAAAAAGGAGGACAGTAGTTTAGAAGCAGGCTCAGTTTGAAGGGGGGCGAATAGAAAAGTGGCTTTTTTGTCCCTTCTGATGATGAAATCCACAGAGTTATTGCACAGATTACAGACACCGTCAAAGAATACGATGGGTTGCATGTTAGTTACTCGCTGGCTTGCCGTAACAAATGGATCCATCCTTTTAGCTGTGTATGACGTTGTGAGGGATCCAGTACCACAAAGGTAATGTCTGCCACATAGTAGTAAACACCGCCTGGTAGCGGGTTCCCGTTTTTATCGTTACCGTCCCAGTTAATAAGGATATTTCCTTCATTTTCCGGATCTGAAGAGTTAAATGAGAACACTTCCTTACCCCATCGGTTAACGATCTCAATACTAACAGACTCCACGAAACGTGGGCATTTGGTAAGGTCCACCGTTTCTAAGCCAGGAATATCGAAATAGGCCTGGAATACATCATTTACGTCATCTCCATTGTCAGGGGTAAATACGTTGGGCAAGTAGTAGTTGGGACAGTTATCAATACATAGTATGTCTGTCAATTCGCTCTCATTACCGGATCTGTCTAACGCCGATATCCGATAGCACCCGGCAAAGCTGGCTAGATTATCATGGACAAAGAAGGTGTCCACAACATTGGCGATCAAGCTAAAAGTAGTGTCGGTACCACTGTCGGAAAAGTAAATGTTAAAGCTGCGGATATCATCATCGCACCCAGCAGCTGGATCCCTGCGCCAACTTAATGTATTACTGAAATCACTGAACCCGCAGGATTTATCGGATAAGAACTGTTCACAATCCGGGACCTCCAGGGAAAGTATGGGCGTACACGGGGGAATCTCGTCTCCCGGTTGTGCACAAATTATCTGACTTTTATTGATCAGAGGTGCTTCGATCAAAGGATTGTCGTAGGTGCCGAAGGTTTCAACATAGTAGCAGTATTCAATATCTTGCGACAGCGGCTCGCCAGTAGCGCTTCCATCGTCTAGGAAGCTAAGGCCTTGCATGGTGACGTTTACATCGGCTATTGCCACTAGCGCATCCGGATCGGCCGGCAATACATTGTCGCGGAATACTCGGTGAATGGGAAAATCACCGCTGCTTATAGACCACGGTACCACCGCTTCCCAGCTTAAGGAAATAGATTGATTCAAGGAGGCGGCATCCAGACGCACGGAGGAAGCAGTTGAAGAACTGTCGACCAAGGTACCATTGCCATCGAACAGTTTGATGCGGTAGTTGTATACCTGATCCATAGTGTTGAGGCCGGTATCGGTAAATGTGGTATCTGTCAATCCTGTGGCCAGTACGGTGCGTCCGGCTTCTCCGGTAAAACCTATGGCACGGCTAAGCTCGTAACTGTAGGGAGGAGGGAACACCATGTCGTCTACATTAATAGGCTGGATCCACCTCACAAAGATCTCACCAATAGCCACATCGGTTTCGTTTATATCTACATTGGTAATAACTGAACCGCTTAATTCTATGGTGGCACAGATCTCATTGGAGGCATAAGAGACTCCTCCTCCCGGCAAAGGAAAGACTGCCACCAACCGGTAACAATAGGTGGAACCTGGATTAAGACCGGCGCCATTGTCGTCATCGAAGAAGTTGGTTTCGTTTGCTCCTACTGTCCCTACTAACTCGTAGCCGGATCCTTCCGGGATCCCGATAAGGCAACCTTGAGGAGTAAAGGCAAAACTGCCAATCCGCCGGTAAACCTGGATCTGCACGTCGGGATTATTGGGACATTGATCCAAATAGTTCTGCCAGGCTAAGTTTACAGAAGTGCTGGAACCAACATCCGCAGAAACCAATATGGGCGCGGGCGCCACTACCGTGACATTCCAGGTCTTAATATCGGTCAGGGTCAAATGGAACTGATCTACGGCAGAGCTGTCGGTTACTTTAAACTGAATTTGATAGGGGCGCTCCCGAACATGATCACAATTGGTTTCCCATTCAAATTCCAATAGGCCTGGCTGGGGCTGCCAGATGGGAGGGAATACTCCGGGAGGGGAAGTGTAACTGGCAAATTCCAGGGGTACATCCTGGTAAACACCTCCAAAACTTTCCAGAAATACCAGATCATTATCCGGGTCGTTACCCTGGATCAATTCAGTAAGTATGGTTCCCGCTTCAATACAGGTGTCGGCCGGTATCAACACCTCCGGCCTTTGATTATCGCTGCCCTCAACGATGATCTGCATATCCCGGGTTACAAATCCTATTTGTCGAAATACTCCATTGATTTTTCTCCACTCTTCCACATAGAATGCAACGTTGTACTCCGAGAAGTCACCCTGCGAGTTTTGCAATAAATTACCAGGGGCATCCCAAATCAAGTCCCCGTTAATGGGGTCCAGAGTAAGCGTTGCCGGGCCTGTCATGCCTTCGTTACCTAATGCAAAAGTAAAAGGGTCGATGTAGAAATCCGGATCATTTAGATCTTCATAATTGGGTACCATTTGTCCCTGGTCCTGAAGGGGAATAACAAATCGATAGGACAGGCTGTCGCCGTCTGCATCAAAGGCGCCAGGGTTATGGATGAATTTTATACCCACCGCAGCGTTATCAATAGGCGGCACCAGTAACACCGGCGAGCTATTCAATCCGATAAAAGGATCTATCAATATCTGCGACTCTATGTAAAAGGGTGTTTGTACGGAATTACCTTTGTTTATATTAACGATCTCATCATTACGATTAGGCTCCCTGTAGCTGATGGTGTAGACACCCGGGGAGTTGTAGGTTTGGGTGATCTTGATGATATATTGCTCAACCTCATTATTATCTCCCAGGAAAATTCCGTCAATAAACGAGTCTGCTTCCAAATCCAATTGAACTTCCCTACCATCGCCAAAATTAATGATCCCGTCGCCAAAACGAACCGGTGATTGAGTATCGGTAAAAGCCGTGATGGTAAATTCGTAGGTTAAGGCAACATTCGAAACCCTTCGGGAGGTTATTTCTGCGGCTCTGATGTGAGTAGCGAAAGCTTGATAACTTATGGCCATCAATAAAGCCACACAGGCCAAAAACCCTTTAAACAGACTCTTCATGTACCTTCAGTTTTATTTATAAGGGCTTATGGCCCATAATAGTTTCTCGATCTATCTGATAACCCCAATAATTAAAAGATAGGCAATAAAATTAAAGAATTATCCGCTAACTTTTAAGGTAATCCCGGTTTTTGAAATGGGACCACAAAAGCAACTGATTAACAAGCCGAATATTCAATTCTTGATAAAAGTTCCTCGATAGCGAGCAGTTTTGGATTTTAAGCTGATAAAATACAGACCGGGAGGCAGTTCAGCTACAACTATCCCGGTTATAGTATTAGACGCAGTTTTAGTCCGTTTCGTTTGTTTTCCCAGGCTATTAAATATGGTTATTTCTTCAAAAACTTCTCTTTGATCATTATTGTTTTTCCAGAAAAGCCATTGACCGGTAGGGTTGGGATAAAAGGTAAAAGATTCAAAGCTTGCCTCAGGAAGATCAATAACCCCTGTCACCACTGTGGATGTGGGGGGCATGGAGATGCCGGGAGGCACCACGGTTTTTAATGGCTCCACAGACAGCACCCAGGTTCCATAGGTTACCGCTGGAGGTTCCGTATCAGATCCGGTGCTTTCCACTTTTAAATGTACCAGGTAGGGTCTATCCCGCAAGTCCTGAGCACCGGGACTCCATTGTAGGTTTAAAGCGACAGGCGCGCTTTCAAAAGCTGGAAAATCGGGAGTTGCCGTCATAGCATCGTTCTGCAATTGGAAAGGTTCTCCAAAAAAACTCACCTTGATATCTTCATCCTGGAAATTACTGAAATCTATATCCTGATCGATAGTAATGCCCAGTGCGATCTGCGCATGATCGGGCAATTCGAAATCGGGACGTCCGCCCTTTTCACCGGACACGATAATCTGCATATCACGGGTCACATAGCCAATACGCATCCACTCTGAATTTACCTTCCGCCATTCTTCAACTATGTAAGCCACCGTGTATTCCGAAAAAGGTCCCACGGAGTTCGACAGATAATCTCCCGGGGCATCCCATACTAAGTCCCCGGTCACCGGATCCAGTAAAAATGATGGGGGGCCACCGTTGGCTTCGTTGCCGGTATTGAAGTCGCTGTAAAAATCATCATGATCGGGTAACAGATAATGGCGAGCCGGTAACTCCCTGTCCTGCAATGGAAACACCAATCTGTAAGACAGACTGTCACCATCGGCATCAGTAGCCCAGGCATTGTGAGTGAATTTTACCCCTACAAAAGCGCGATCGATGGGGAAACTATTCAACAGGGGAGAATCATTAAAGCCAACCGATGGATCGAGGACCAAAAAGGCTTGCAGGTAAAATCCTGTCAGAACAGAATTGCCTCCATCGATGTTCACAATTTCATTATTGCGATTGGGTTCCCGATAGCTGATGGTATAGGTGCCCGGTACGATATAGGTATGTGTGATCTTAATCTTGTAGATCAACACTTGGCCGTTGAAACCTACAAATTCACTGTCTTCAATGGAATCTGCATTAATATCAAGCTGAGCCTCTACCCCGTCGCCAAAATTGATGATACCATCTCCGGCTCGTACCGGTGATTGCACATCGGTATATAATGTCACGGTAAACTCATACGTAAAAAAGTCTTGAGAGATTCTCTTAAAAGTAATATCTGCCGCCTTTAAGTGGGTGGCCTCAGAGGGGGTTGTCAACATAATCAGGAAAGCGATAGTAGCGACGATGGCTTTCATAATGGTTGTACTTAATGATTGTTGAACAATTTACGCCTTGCATAATTTCAATTCACATTAACCTAATATTTTCCACGCCGTTTTCCCTGATAGCCAAAGGCTCAAATTTGGGGATAATTTATAATCCTTTAAAATAAGACGGAGGTATTTGCATTTTAGTTATCCGGTCGTAAATTTGGTCACTTCACATTATTAAATCTACTTCATGAGTTGGTTAACCGATGCCCTAAAGAGCAGCCTGGGAAGAAAATTGATAATGGCAATTACCGGACTGTTCTTAATACTCTTTTTAATGGGTCATGTCCTGGGAAATTTATTGCTGTTTAAACCTGACGGGGGTCAGGCCTTTAATGAGTACGCCCGTTTCATGACCACCACCCCGGTTATTCAGGTGCTTAGCTATGTGACTTATTTGAGTATCATCATTCACGCCATTTATTCCATCCTGATCACCCGAAAGAATAAGGAAGCTCGTCCCATTGGATATGCCGTAAACAAAGGAGGTGAAAACAGCACCTGGAGCTCGCGAAACATGGGCATCCTGGGGACCATTGTGTTGATCTTTTTAGTGATCCATCTGAAATCCTTTTGGTATGAAATGCGCTTTGGGATCCTACCCACGGTCATTTATCCCGGTGTAGGTGAGTTTAAAGATCTATACTCCATCGTAGCAGCTGCTTTTACCCAGTGGTGGTATGTTCTGTTGTACCTGGTCGCTATGTTTGGTTTGGGCTATCACTTAGCTCATGGCTTTGAAAGTGCTTTTCAAACTCTGGGATTGAATCACAAAAAATATACCCCGTTAATTAAAAAGATCGGCTTTGGATTTGCCATTATTGTGCCCCTTTTGTTCGCTTCCATGCCGGTAGTAATGTTTATTCAAAGTCTGGCTTAAATGCTTTAATCCGATATGATTCTAGATTCGAAATCACCTCATGGCCCCTTAGAGGAAAAATGGTCCAAGCATATATTTGACGCAAAACTGGTAAACCCCGCCAACAAACGAAAATTCGACGTCATAGTAGTGGGTACGGGTCTGGCGGGAGCTTCTGCCGCGGCCTCTTTAGCAGAGCTGGGATATAATGTCAAGGCATTCTGTTTCCAGGATAGCCCCCGGCGGGCTCATAGCATTGCAGCTCAGGGCGGTATTAATGCCGCCAAGAACTATCAAAACGACGGTGACAGTGTCTTTAGGCTGTTTTACGATACTATAAAAGGCGGTGACTACCGATCCAGGGAATCCAATGTATACCGGTTAGCAGAGGTCAGTTTAAACATAATTGATCAATGTGTGGCTCAAGGAGTGCCCTTTGCCCGTGAATATGGAGGGCTTTTGGCCAACCGTTCGTTCGGAGGCGCTCAAGTAAGCCGTACCTTCTACGCTCGCGGTCAGACCGGACAACAACTATTGCTGGGGGCTTATAGCGCATTGAGCCGTCAGGTAACCAATGGCAAAGTACAAATGTTTCCGCGCACGGAAATGCTGGACCTGGTAATGGTAGATGGCCACGCCAGAGGCATTATAACCCGCAACTTAATTACCGGCAAGATCGAATCGCATAGCGCCCATGCAGTACTGCTCTGTACCGGTGGATACGGTAATGTGTTCTACCTGTCGACCAATGCCATGGGCTGCAACACCACCGCTGCCTGGAGAGCACACAAGCATGGTGCATTCTTTGCCAATCCGTGCTTTACACAAATCCACCCCACCTGTATACCGGTATCAGGCGACCACCAATCAAAACTGACCTTGATGTCGGAGTCCTTGAGAAATGACGGTCGGGTTTGGGTGCCAAAGGAAAAAGGGGACAAACGAAGCCCCAAAGATATTCCGGAAGCCGAAAGAGATTATTTCCTGGAACGACGTTATCCCAGTTTCGGTAATTTAGTACCCCGGGACGTGGCCTCAAGAAACGCCAAATATGTCTGTGATGAAGGCCGGGGTGTAGGAGCTACCGGCTTGGCGGTGTACCTGGATTTTAAGGATGCCATCAAGCGTGATGGCAAAGACACCATAGAGTCTAAGTATGGTAATCTGTTTGATATGTACAAGCAAATTACCGGGGAGAATCCCTACGAAACACCCATGCGCATTTATCCGGCCGTCCACTATACCATGGGAGGCTTATGGGTCGACTATAACCTAATGACCACCATACCCGGGCTCTATTCTTTGGGAGAGTGTAATTTCTCCGATCACGGTGCCAACCGCTTAGGAGCCAGTGCCCTCATGCAGGGACTGGCCGATGGGTACTTTGTTATCCCCTATGCTATCGGCGACTATCTGGCTACCCGCTCCTACGACAAAATCCCTACCGATCATCCCAGCTTTAAGCAATCGGAAGAGCGGGTACGCGACCAGATTAGTAAGCTGCTATCGATCAACGGTTCCAGCACCGTTGACCAGATCCACCGGGAGTTAGGTAAGGTTATGTGGGACTATTGCGGCATGTCGCGCACCGCTGAAGGGTTGCAACAAGCCCGTGGAAAAATAAAAGAGATCAAAGAAAGATTTTGGAGCGATGTTAAGGTGTTGGGCACCAATGAGGAGTTGAATATGTCCCTGGAAAAGGCCGGTCGCGTTGCTGATTTCATTGAACTGGGAGCTTTGATGATAGAAGATGCCCTGAATCGCAAAGAGTCATGCGGTGGACACTTTCGGGAAGAATACCAAACCGAAGAAGGTGAGGCGCTGAGAGACGATGAAAATCATACCTATGTGGCCGCATGGGAATATCAAGGCGATGAGAGTAATGAAACACTCCACAAAGAACAACTGGAATTTGAAAATGTAAAACTTACCCAAAGAAGTTATAAATAGAGATTTCTATGGATTTTACCCTAAAAATATGGCGGCAGAAAGACGCCGGCAGTAAAGGATCCTTCAATACCTATAGTGTCAAAGACATAAGCAGTGATATGTCCTTCCTGGAAATGCTGGATGAACTGAATGAAGACCTCATAAAAGATGGTGAAAGCCCGGTACATTTTGATCATGATTGTAGAGAAGGGATCTGTGGTACCTGCAGCATGTACATCAACGGACGAGCCCATGGACCGCAAAAGGCTATAACCACCTGCCAACTACACATGCGAAGCTTCAAAGATGGCGATACCATCACCATTGAGCCCTGGCGGGCCAAGCCTTTTCCGGTAATTAGGGACCTGGTAGTGGATCGCAGCGCCTTTGATCGCATCATTCAGGCTGGCGGCTATGTCTCAGTAAGTACAGGCGGCGTTCCAGACGCCAATGAGATCCCTATCCCCACCTCTATCGCCAATGAAGCCATGGATGCCGCCTCTTGTATTGGGTGCGGAGCTTGTGTGGCTGCTTGCAAGAATGCCTCTGCTATGCTTTTTGTATCAGCTAAGGTCAGCCACCTGGCATTACTGCCACAAGGCAAAGTTGAGGCCACCTCCCGTGCTGAAAATATGATCGCACAAATGGATAAAGAAGGATTCGGACTGTGCACCAACACGGGTGCTTGTTCCGCGGAATGTCCCAAGGAAATCAGTCTTACGCACATTGCCAGAATGAATCGGGAGTACTTCAATGCCAAACAAACGTCTAATAATATACCGGACAAAGAAGAAGTTCACGAAGGTTAATCACAATGAAACGTATTTTCATGGCGGCACTGGTAGTACTTTGCTGCCAATGCCAAAACCCTCAGCCAACACCTGAATCATCCCAGGAGGTTGTGGCTGCGCCTGCTCCGGAGTCACCGGAACCGCAATTTACCCTCACTAGCGAGCAGACCCATAATAAGTTCAGCAGCACCATTGAACCGGTAGTAACGGTTCCATCAGGTGCCATAGTGGAGGCCTTCACAGAAGAAGCTACCGACCGGCAGCTCAAGCTTAACTCTCCCATTGAAGATCTGGAAAACGTCAGCTTCGACCCTGTTCATCCTCTCACCGGGCCGGTATTCGTAGAAGGAGCCCAACCCGGAGATATGCTGGCGGTAACGCTACATGAAATTGAGATCGGATCATGGGGCTGGACCGCAGTGATACCCGGATTTGGGTTCTTAGCAGATCGCTTTGATCAATATGTCCTAAAAACGTATGACTTAGAGCACAATAATAAGGTTTTGGACTTCAATGACCAGGTTAAGATCCCTTTAAAGCCCTTCCCGGGAGTAATGGGTGTGGCTCCGGCCACCGATTCTTTGCTTAATACCATACCCCCCAGAGCTAATGGCGGCAACATGGATAACCCCTTTCTCACCAAAGGAACCACTGTTTACTTTCCGGTATTGGTTGAAGGCGGACTGTTCTCAATAGGCGATGCCCATGCAGTGCAAGGACTGGGAGAAGTTTGTGGCACCGCGGTGGAAGCTCCTATGCGCATAGTGTATGAGATTGAATTAATCAAAGGCCGAACCATCCCGGAACCGCAGTACGAAACGGCCGACTACTATGCGGTAACCGCCTTCGGTACCACTTTGGACATCGCTGCAAAAAAGGCTACTGAATTTATGGTCGATCATCTGGTACATCAACGTAACTTGACGGAAGAAGAAGCCTATATGTTATGCTCTCTGGCAGGCGATCTGCATATTGCCGAGGTGGTGGATTTGCCCCATGTATTAGTGGCCATGCACATACCTAAGAATATCTTCAAATAGCGCCAGGTGGGGCCTGTGGTATATTTGATTTGTAGCTATTTTTACTGTAAATTATAAAAAATCCAAGATGCAGCGAATTGCTGCCAAGCTTTGTCATTTGGGTCAAATCGAATCACTATGAAACGCCACTATTACTATTTGCTATTATTACCATATTTCCTCTTATACGCTTGTCAACCTGCCACTACTACCGAGGAGTCTCCTGCTTTTTCTTCTTTGGAAGGTACCTGGCACTTGGTTAGCTTCCGCACAGAGGACGATACTACCTGGCAACAGACTGCCGGTACAGGCATATACGAGAAGTACATCACCCCCACTCATTTTTGCTGGGTGAGTTACGATACGGAAAAAGACAGTTTACTAGGCACCGGTGGAGGTACGTATGTATACGATTCAGTGGCTCAAACCTATACCGAAGATATTCATTTCTTCCTACCTGCGGGTTCTAACGAAATGGGCCAGGCCATCCCCTTTGAGGCGAAAAACGAAGATGGCAAATGGCATCATATCGGTTATGCCAAGATCTTTGAGTTTGACCCGGAAACCGGTGAAAACGTAGTAGTGGATTCTTCGCGAATTGATGAGATCTGGGAAAGAACCACCGAGCCCAGCAGCAACGAAAACTTGGTGGGCACTTGGAATCTGGAATCCTATAAAGGTGACGGAGACTCCATTCGCAGCGACTACCCGGAATTTGTCAGTTACATGAAATTAGTTACTCCTACCCACTTCTTATGGGTGCACTATATTGCTGAACAGGATCTGGTCTTAGCAGAAGGAGGAGGAACCTATCAGTTCGATGGCGCCAATTATACAGAGACCCTCAACCTGGTTTACCCCGGTGGTTCTGGTCAGGTGGGTACAGTGTTACCTTTTGAGTGTGAGATTGAAAACAATGACTTCTGGATACATAAAGGATTCATCAAAGTGGTTTCGACTGATGAAGAAAGCGGCGAATCCACGGTCGATTCCTCCAGGATTGACGAAGTCTGGAAGAAATATCAGCCTCAAATGTGATGGTGACGGTTAGGAGCTGGGGCGTCGTTTCAAAGTTACCGACTCGTTGATCCAGCAACCGACCTGAATAGTTTGTCCCTCTTGCATACTTAGCTCAAACATTTCTTCAATAGATGGGAATTGAGCTTCTGCCTTTTTCATAGCGCGGGTGTCGCCGGCGCGTTGGTACATTTTGTGAGCTGCCAGGAATACCGCACGGTCCTCCACTTTACTAACCCCTTTACGGCAATCGTTGTAGCTGGTCATGTAAAGATCCCCTATTAATTTGTATGCTCCAGTTTTAGAAGGGTCTAGCTTAACCGCCTCCAAAGCACTGCTGCGAGCTCTCGATTTCAATCCACGGGCCCGATAGTGATTGGCCATGCCATAAAGGATCTCCGATTTTTGCTTATTGTTCTGGGCCAGGTCCACTGCTTGTTGATAATATTTTTGAGCTTCATTGTAATTTTTGGCAGCATCGCTTTTTATGGCAATGATCTTAGCCATGCTAAAGGTGGGCTCCTTTTCCTGAACGGTTTTGGCAGCTAACAGAAATAAGGGGCTTTTGGCACAATCATAGTTCAGGGAAAGTGCAATGATCCTTTTGGCCAAAGGAAGGTCATTGGGATTATCTCTAAATCCCGGACCGATCTTATTATCGATGAAATCGCAATCCATTTTCACCATACCCGTGAGCATTCTGTTGATAAAGTCGCGGTTCTTCTCTAAAGAAGCGGTGTCTTTTCCGCCCTTGCTGTAGTCTTCCACATTCTTATCCAGAATAAGCATGGTTTTTCCATATTTTTCCAGTACCTCATCGTCCGTAAGACTACCTCCTCCGGCACGATAGCGGCGGATCACATCCATATAGGCCACTAAGTTATTTAAGGCTACCTTATCGCCATTGAGCTCGAAAGTTCTTTCAAAAAGATCATAAAGCTCCTGATAACGCGATTTATCGTCCTTTAAGAACTTATAGGCCTTGTAGGCTTTGCGGTTGAGTACCGACGCTTCCTCTTTAAAGTACTTTATACGCTCATCGTATAGTTCCAAACAACGCTTTTGATAGGCCCTTTTCTGGGCATCGTCAGATTCAGCGGCTTGTAAGGCATCGTAGATCTGC
>Ga0224508_10002025_pt1 | contig 17708 bp, 12 predicted proteins | sample SF_Jan12_sed_USG_4_FD_170157 | JGI IMG/M metagenome (GOLD analysis project Ga0224508, IMG submission 170157) | Sediment microbial communities from San Francisco Bay, California, United States - SF_Jan12_sed_USGS_21 | ecosystem: Environmental > Aquatic > Marine > Sediment | place: USA... | reverse complement strand
ATCTCGAGCCGCCCCACGGCCCGCTTGTGTGTGCGGCTCGCGCGGGTCGACGATCAGCAGCCTGCCCACCGGTCGAGGCATGGCCCGCTCACGGTACGGAGCCAGCCAATCGCCCTCATCTAACTGTCCCGCGGCAACTAGTTCGCACCCAACCACTCCCCAGTAGCCACTCCCCGGTTCGAGCGCCGCAGCTGGGAGCAAGAGGGGTGCTGGAAAGAACGCATCCACTTCGAGCCGCGCAGTACCGCTCTCGCGCACCTCCAAGCCGGTGGTGCCGGCGCCCCACAGGGCTGCCACGAGCGGTCCTTCGGCCCTTGCGGCCAGCGAGAATCTGAGGCGGCAGTAGGCCTTCATTCTGTGATGGGTTGCTACCCGAAGAGGTTTCTTACCTTGTCGAACACTCCACGATCTTCGCGAATCTCGTCGCCCTGGAGCTCCGCCATCTCCCGCAGCTTGTCGAGGGCCTCTTCGCTCAGATCACGCGGATGAGGCACGGCCAATTCGATCACCACAATGTGATCGCCGCGACCTCCTCGACCGAGCCGATCGATGCCCATGCCCTTGAGGCGGAACTGTGAGCCCTGTCGAGTTCCCGCTGGAATATCGAGCTCCTGATCGCCGTGAAGGGTGCGGATCGTCATCGTCGTCCCGAGAACGGCTTGGGGATAGGAGACCTCGAGTGATGTAGAAACGTGTGCCCCCTCGCGGTAAAAGACATCGTGAGGCACGACGGCCAGATCGACGAATAGATCTCCGGCCGGCCCGCCGCGGCGGCTGTGCTCGCCCTCACCCGCAAGACGCAAACGCACCCCGGTATCAACTCCTGGCGGGATCTTGACTTCGATCTTGCGTCGCTTTTCGATCCTTCCAGCGCCTTGGCAGTCGACACAAGGATCAGTGACCACCCGACCCTCGCCACGACACTGCGGACAGGTACGCGCGACGGTGAAAAAACCCTGGGAAAAACGGACCTGCCCTTGGCCTCCGCACGCCTGGCAGGCCGCGGGCTCGCTTCCCGGGGCCGAGCCACCGCCCTCGCAAGTCGCGCACCTCTCGAGTCGGGGGATCTCGAGGGTTTTCTCGAGCCCAAACGCCGCCTCCTCCAAGGTGATCTCGAGTCGGTACCGCAGGTCGGCGCCCGGCTCCGCGGCGGCCCGCCCGCGGCGCTGTCCGAACAGATCGCCAAAACCGAAGAAATCACCCAGGATGTCGGAAAAGTCTCCAAACGTGTCGGGATCGAATCCCGAAAAGCCGCCGCCAGAAACTCCCTGCCGGCCGAAGCGGTCGTAGCGAGCCCGTTTGTCGGCGTCGAACAGCACCGCATAGGCCTCGGCTGCCTCTTTGAATTTCTCTTCGGCCTGCTGGTCGTCGGCGTTGCGGTCCGGGTGATAGCGCACCGCCAGCTTTCGATAGGCCGACTTGATCTCCTGGGTCGTCGCATCCCGGGAAACACCCAGGATCTCGTAGTAGTCACGCTCGGACATGTGTTTGGCGGCTGGAGTGCTGCCCCGAGGCTCAGGTGGCCGATTCTTCGATGTTTCCGAGCATCAACTCGGACAGCTGGCGCGACACGCTGTTGAGGTCGAACATGGCGGCTTCCAGATCGGCGCGATCGTCGTTTGCAAGCGCCATCCGCGCCTTGATCAGGGTGTCGCGAACCTTTTTTCGCTCATCCTCGGAAAGATGCTCCTGAAACTGCTCGAAAACGCGGTCGTTGGTGTAGATCAAGCCCTCTAGCCTGTTCTTGAGCCGCCTCACCTCGCGGCGCTGAACATCCTCTCGCGAATGCTCCTCCGCTTCTTGAACCAACCGCTCGATTTCGTCCTTGGTCAGTCCACCCGCCGGATTGATCTGGATCCCCTGAGACTTGTTTGTGGCCAGATCACGCGCCGAAACACTGACAATCCCGCTCGAGTCGATGGCAAAGCTGACTTCGATCTGCGGCACGCCGCGTGGCGACGGCGGAACACCCACCAGTTCGAAACGGCCAAGCGACTTGTTCTCTGCCGCCAACTCCCTCTCGCCCTGCAGCACGTGGATCTCGACCGCGTCCTGGTTGTCGACCACGGTGGTAAAAATCTGTGTCGCTTTGGTCGGGATGGTCGAGTTGCGCTCGATCAGCTTGGTGAACAAGCCGCCGTGCGTCTCCACACCCAGCGAGAGCGGCGTAACGTCTAGAAGAACGATGTCCTTGATGTCGCCGCGCAGGATGCCACCCTGAATGGCAGCGCCCATCGCCACGACCTCATCCGGATTGATCTCCCGGTTTGGAGCACCGCCAAAGATGCGTTCGACCGTCTGTCCGACGAGTGGCGTGCGGGTCTGGCCGCCTACCAGGAGCACCTCCTGAATCTGGTCCGGTCTGAGTCCGGCCGCCTCTATCGCTTCCCTGCACGGCCCCTCGGTCTTGCCCACGAGGTCCCCAACCAGATCCTCGAACGCCGCGCGACTGAGAGTGCGAGAAAGATGACGCGGCCCCTGGTCATCCGCCGAGATAAAAGGCAGATTGATCGGCGCCTCCTCGGCCGAGGAAAGCTCGCACTTGGCTCGTTCGGCCGCCTCTTTCAACCGTTGAAGCGCCATCCGATCCCGTCGCAAATCGATGCTGGTCTCGGTCTCGAACTCCGAGATCAACCAGTCCATGATCCTTTGATCGAAATCCTCGCCGCCGAGAAACGTATGACCGGTCGTTGACCGGACTTCGAAGATCCCCTGGGAAAGCTGCAGGATGGAGATGTCGAACGTACCGCCGCCAAGATCGTATACGGCAATCGTGTCGGCCTCGCCTTTGTTGTCGAGGCCATACGACAGAGCCGCCGCTGTCGGCTCGTTGAGGATCCGCAGAACCTCCAAACCGGCAATCTTGCCCGAGTCACGAGTGGCCTGGCGCTGCGAATCGTTGAAGTAGGCCGGGACGGTGACAATCGCCTCGGTGATCTCCTCCCCCAGCACCTCCTCGGCGAACCGCTTGATCTCGAGCAAAATGAACGCTGAGATCTCCTCGGGGCTGTACTGACGATCGCGGATCTGGATCTTGACGTCGCCATTGGCGGCTTCAACCAGCGGGTAGGGCAGGATCTCGCGAGCCCGCTGCACTTCGGGATCATCGAACTTGCGACCGATCAGCCGCTTCACCGCGAAAACGGTGTTCTGGGGATTGGTGATCGCCTGACGCTTGGCAATTTGTCCGACCAGGCGGTCGCCTTCTTCGGTAAAGGCAACGATCGAAGCAGTGGTTCGACTACCCTCTCGATTGGCCAGCACTCGCGGCGCGGCCACATCGACGACCGCACCACAGCAGTTCGTCGTCCCGAGATCGATGCCTAGGATCTTCCCCACCGCCCGTTACTCCCGGCCCGCGTCCTCACCCGATGGATCGTCGGCCTCCTGGGGCGCCATCTCAGGGACCGCCACGGTCACCTTCGCCGGCCGCAGCAACCGATCCCCCATCAAGTAGCCTGATTGATGGACCTCCTGAACTGACGGCTCGCCGGCACCGCTCGTCTCGAGCCGCAAAACCGCTTCATGGACCGCCGGATCAAAGAGTTCCCCGTCCGCTTTCACTCGCTCGACCCCGTGCCGCCGCATCACGTCCTCGACCTGACGCAAGATCATCTGGACCCCGGACTTGAGGTCCTCCAGCTTACCATCGGCCTGCACCGCTCGCTCCAGGTTGTCGATCACATCGAGCAACTGTCGAAGGACCTCAAAGCCGTCATAACGATCCTGCTGTGCCCGCTCACGCTCGACTCTCTTGCGGTAGTTCTCGAAATCCGCGAGCGTGCGGATAGACCGCTCTCGAAGTTCCGCGGTCTGCTGCCTGAGTCGCACGGCCTCGTTCGCCGAGCCTTCCTCATCGGCAAGCTCGATGCTCCGCTCTTCGCTGTCGAGGAGTCGCTCTTCGGCCTCTTCGGCCTCTTCGGCCTCTTCCGGTTTGCCGGGCTTCACCGCGGCCTCCACCGCGTCGAGGGCCTCCTGGATGGCCTCTTCGAGGTTTTCGTCGACTTCGGAGTCCAGCTCGAATCCGTCGCCCCGATCCGATGGCCCTTGGTCGGGTATTTGATCGTCGCCCATTCTTTCTTCAGACATCTGTTCCACCCGCAAAGGCCCGCTCGAGAGCTTGGCTCAGTTTTTCGCCAAAGTAGTCCACAAGAGGGATGACCTTTTGATACTCCATTCGCGACGGCCCGACGATCGCCAGCGAACCCCCGGTCCCCTCTTCACCATAGGTCGTTGCAACCATACTGAAATCGAGATCGGAAGTCAGGTCGCATTCCTTTCCGATCAGCACCCGCACGCCCGCACCATCGATTACATGATTGAGCATTTGTACCAGCGATGCGTGATCTGAGAACGCACCCAGCATGAGGCGTACCCTTTCGAGATCCGCCAGCTCCGGCTGGCTGAGCACCGCGGTGGTCCCCTCGACAAAAACCCCTGGACCTTCCCCGTCGCGCAGCACTTCTTGAGCCATTTGAATCGCATCGCCGAGGAGCCGGTCGACCTTGGCGCGCTCCTCCGACATCGCCTCGATCAGGCGATTCCGCACCTGACGCAGGGTCAGACCGCTGTAGTTATCGGTCAAGTAGTTGGAGATTCTGATCAACTCTTCGCGATCGAGAGCTCCGCTGGTCTCGATGACCTTGTTCTCGCTGAAACCTCCGGTAGAAACGAGAATGCACAGCACCTTGCAACCTGTCAGGTTGACAAAAGTAATCGACCTCAGGGTCGTTTCACCCAGATTCGGGGTCACCACGATGCCTATTTGATGGGTCATGTCGGAGAGAAGCTGACTGGTCGAAGCCAACAGGTGATCAAAGCCGCCGGCTTCGGTCATCACCGTCTCATCGATCTGCAGCCGTTCTCGCCTGGACACGCGGCGGGAAGACATCAAGGAGTCGATATACAAATGATAGCCCGCTCGAGTCGGCACCCGGCCGGCCGAGGTGTGAGGCTGAGCCAGATACCCCCAGTCCTCCAAGTCGGCCATCACATTGCGGACGGTTGCGGAGGACAGCTGGTTCCTCCCCGCTCTCGCCACCCAGCGCGAGCTGACCGGCTCGCCGTTGACGATAAACGCGCGGATCGTGTCCTTGAGAATCTCACGGTCTCGACTGCTCAGTTCCGGGGCTTCCGGACTCGGTGCTCTTCTGGCCATTACTCCTAATTCTTCCTCCAAAAAAAGAGGGGGCGACTAGAACGCGCCCGCACCGGCCGAGAGCCTGCCGGATCCCTCGCCCACCCGGTTCTTGCGGGTCTCCCTCCCGGAGGCTATTCTAACCCAGAGACGGCGCCGCTTTACGCTGCTCCTGGGTGGTTTATGGCCTTTTTCAACTACAGCACCATGCAGATGACCGCCAAGATCGTCTACTACGGTCCCGGTCTCGGCGGCAAGACGACAAATCTCGAGTACATCTACGGGCATACGACCGGCGATTCCCGAGGTGAAATGGTGTCCCTCGAAACCCAGAGCGACCGCACCCTGTTTTTCGATCTCCTGCCCATGGAGGTCGGCACGATCGCCGGATTCAGGACACGTATCCAGCTCTATACCGTGCCCGGACAGGTTTTCTACAACTCGACAAGAAAACTGGTTCTCAAAGGCGTGGACGGCGTCGTGTTCGTCGCTGACTCACAGAAACCCATGATGCACTCCAACGCCGAGTCGCTGGCAAACCTCGAAGAGAATCTCGTCGAGATCGGTCTTTCCAGCTCCGTCCTGCCGGTCGTACTGCAATACAACAAGCGGGACCTCCCCGACATCGCCGCGGTGGAAGAGCTCGAGGCTGAGCTCAATACCAATGACTGGGAGGCTTTCGAGGCCTCCGCGATGACCGGGCTCGGAGTATTCGAAACCCTGCGTGCGATCTCCAGGCTCACTCTCATTTCGCTGCGTAGTCAACTGGAAGCTGCGGCTTCCGGTGAAGTCGAAACCAGAGTGCAATTCGGACAAACCCAAGCGGCCAACCTGGAGCGCGCCGGCGGAAGGACCATTGCCGCCGGGACCCACGACGCACCCACCTTGGAAGCGGCGGCAGAGTCGACTCGCAAAGCAGACCAAAAGCTGCGCCGTGACTTCGTCCTGCGGTTGCCAAAAGACGAGTTTGGGCGGGCCGCAAGGATCAACGCCCAGCTCAAGGTACTCGATGAGGAAGGAAAGACCCTGAGGGCATCGCAGGCCCTCTCTTTCGAAATCGACCAGCGTCCCGACCTCGAAGAGGTGATGGTCCAGTTGAGCCTGAAGATGAAGTCCGAAAGCTGACGGCATCACCCGTCGCGCGTCGCTCCGGCACCCTGGCACCTTGGCAGCCCCTTAGCAGTTGTCGAGACAGTCCTGCCGACAAGGGGTCACGGCGCGTCGCGAGCGTCACGCGTCGTCAACGATGAGACCGCATCGATTCCTCCTCGTGCCTTGCATACGGACCGCAAGACCTCGTCGCGCGACCATCTGGACTTCTGCAACGGGCTGCTAGGATCTTCTAGAAATGAAATGTCCGTTTTGCAACGAGCTCAAGGACCGCGTTGTCGACTCGCGTGAGAGCCGCGACGGGTTGACGATCCGCCGTCGTCGCGAATGCTTGAGCTGCAGCCGCCGATTCACTTCCTACGAGCAAATCGAGGACATCCCCTACATGGTGGTCAAGAGCGACGGCACGCGAGAGGCCTTCGACCGCCAGAAGCTTCTCTCTGGGCTGCACAAGGCGTGCGAGAAGCGACCGGTTCCGACCCAGGCGCTGCAAGAGGTCGTCGACGCTGTGGAGCAGGCTCTGCACGGCAAGGAGGAGCGCGAGATGTCGACACGGGACATTGGAGCGATGGTCATGGAGAGTCTCAAGGCCCTCGATCAGGTCGCCTACGTTCGCTTCGCCTCGGTCTACCGCCGCTTCGAAGACCTCGACGCCTTCATGGAAGAGCTAAACCTGCTCGTTCGTCAACGTGGCTAGTCGCTACAGCACGTTAGTCCTCGTCTCGCAGCTGCAAAGCGAGCTCGAGCGCGTTCTCAACGAGGCCGCCGGTACACGAGAGCTGGCTGAGCCCGGGTGGCACGCGCCCGATGCGCCACCGCCAGTCGACATTCTCGAGACCAAGGAGAATCTCGTCATCACGATGGAGGTTCCTGGGCTCGAGGCTACCGACCTGGTGATCGAGATCAACGGCTATGAGCTAGCGCTACGGGGCAGCCGGCGACCGACGGGCGTCCAGGACACCGCGGTTCGCTTTCACTGCATGGAAAGAAGCCGCGGGACCTTCGAGCGGCTTCTTCGAATCGACGATACGGTAGACCCACGCGACGCCACGGCGAAACTTGCCCAGGGAGTCTTGACCTTAGAACTGCCCAAACTGACCCATGAGAGACGGGGCAGCTTTCAGGTACGTGTCCAAACCGAAGACTGAAACCGAAGACCGAGGTCGAAAACCGATGTCAAAGACAGAAGAGCTCACGCTCCAGGGCGACCCGGCCACGGAAGGGCCTCTGCAGCTTCCCGATGTGCTTCCGGTCCTGCCGCTCAAGGACACGGTGGTCTTTCCCTACATCATGCTGCCGCTGTCCATCGGTCGCGACCGCAGCATCCTCGCCGTCGATCAGGCTTTGTCCGAACACCGAATCATCATGCTCCTGACCCAGAAAGACGCCGAGGTGGATCGCCCAGGAGAGGACGACTTGTACCGTTTGGGAACGGCGGCCGTTATCATGCGGATGCTCAAGCTCCCCGACGGTCGTATTCGTATCCTCGTCCAGGGTCTGACCCGCGGGCGGGTGGAGTACGTCAGCCAGACCGAGCCCTTTCTTCAGGCGCGCGTAACCCAGATCGAGGACGACGTCACCGAAGTCACGTCCTTGCAGGCCGAGGCCCTCGTTCGCGCGGTCAAAGAGGGCCTCGAGCGGGTGGTTCAGCTGGGCAAGAACATCTCTCCCGAAGTCGCCGTCATCGCAGCCAACCTGGACGACGCTGCGCGGCTGGCCGACCTGGCCGCCAGTAACCTGGATATCAAGTGCGAAGAAGCGCAAGACATCCTACGTACTCTGGAGCCTCTGGAGAGACTCGAGAAAGTCAACATCATCTTGGCCCGTGAGATCCAGCTTTTGACCATGCAGCAGGAGATCTCCTCGCAGGCCCGGGGAGAGATGGACAAGAGCCAGCGCGACTACTTTCTGCGGCAGCAGCTCAAGGCGATCCGCGACGAACTCGGTGAAGGCGAAGACCTGTCCGACGACATCGAAAACTATCGCCAGCTGGCCAAGGACAAGAGCTTCACCGACGAGGCCCTCGAGGAGCTCGAGCGGCAGATCAAGAAACTCGAGAGGAGCCATCCGGACAGCGCCGAGACCGGCGTGCTGCGCAACTATCTCGACTGGTTGACTTCGCTGCCCTGGGGGACCTTCAGCGAGGACCAACTCGACCTCGACAACGCGCGAACCGTACTGGACGACGACCACTTCGATCTCGACAAGATCAAGGAGAGGATCATCGAGTATCTGGCGGTCCGCAAGCTCAATCCAAACACCAAGGGTCCGATCCTCTGTTTTGTCGGTCCACCGGGTGTCGGAAAGACGTCTCTCGGGCGCTCGATCGCGCGTGCCCTGGGCCGCGAGTTCGTCCGTTTGTCTCTCGGTGGCGTGCGCGACGAAGCAGAGATTCGTGGGCACCGGCGAACCTATGTGGGCGCACTTCCCGGCCGCATTCTCCAGGGCCTCAACCAGGCAGGAACCAGCAACCCTGTCTTTATGCTCGACGAGATTGACAAACTGGGCACTGACTTTCGCGGCGACCCTTCCTCCGCGCTCCTCGAGGTTCTCGACCCCGAGCAGAATTTCAGCTTTCGCGATCACTATGTCGGCGTCGCCTACGATCTCTCCAAGGTGATGTTCATCACCACCGCCAATCAACTGCGGCCCATCCAGCCGGCGTTTCTCGACCGCATGGAGGTCATTCGGCTGTCCGGCTACATCGAGGCCGAAAAGGTCCAAATCGCGCGCCGACACCTGCTGCCGAAACAGATTGCCGAACACGGTCTGACAAAGCGCAAACTGTCCGTCAGTGATGCCGCCCTGCGTAAGATCATTCGCGGCTATACAAAAGAGGCGGGCCTGCGAAATCTAGAGCGCGAGCTGGCGGCGATCTGCCGCAAAGTGGCGGTGCAGGTGGCGCGAGACCCCAAGACTCCGCAGGCCAAGTTGACGGCGAAGAACGTGCCCGAACTCCTGGGCGCCGAGAAACACTTCAGCGAAGAGCTCTTGAGCCAGAATCGTGTCGGGGTTGCCACCGGGCTGGCGTGGACACCCACCGGCGGCGACCTCCTTTTTATCGAGGCGGTGGCGGTTCCCGGCAGCGGCAAGTCCCTTCTCACGGGCCAGCTCGGCGATGTCATGAAGGAGTCGGCGCAGGCGGCGCTCACCTTTGCCCGAGGCCTGCTCCCCGGCCTCGGAGACCAAAACGGGTTTTTCTCGGACAACGATCTCCATATCCATGTTCCGGCCGGCTCCATACCCAAGGACGGCCCTTCGGCAGGCATAACCATCGCGACGGCGATCGTTTCGCTACTGCGCAACATCCCGGTCGATCGGCGTGTCGCGATGACCGGCGAGATCACCCTGCGAGGAGATGTCCTTCCCATCGGAGGCTTGAAGGAGAAGGTTCTCGCAGCCAAAGGAGCAGGCATCAAAACTCTGGTCATACCGAAGCTGAACGACCGCGATCTGATCGAGATTCCTCCCGAGCTCAAGGAGGGGCTTGACTTCCATCTCGTCGAGCATCTGGACGAGGTCCTGGCGATCGCCGTCCCGGGCTACGACCGGCGCCAGAGGAAGCGGCCGGCGAAATCCTCCAGGTGAGTGCATGACCGCCTCGGGCCGTGGCGCATCGGCGGCGGAAGACCGCCTCATCCTGTGGCTGCGGCAAAAGCTCTCTCAACAAGGTTTTGAGCGCGTCGGAGACGACGCAGCCCTGCTGCCGGCTCCTCCCAGAGGCGGCTGGGCTGCGACCGTGGACCAGCAAATCGAGGCCGTTCATTTCCTCTCTGGAACCGCTCCGGCGACCGTGGCACGTCGCCTGCTGGCGGTCAACCTTTCCGATCTCGCCGCCATGGGTGCCGAACCGGTCTACGCGCTGCTGACCGTGGCGGCACCACCTACCTTCGCGTTTCGCGACTTTTACGACTCCCTTCTTCGGGCCTGCGGCAAGGCCGGCGTCGAGCTCGTCGGCGGCGACGTCGCGCGGGCGCCGCGTCTCCACACCAGCCTCACCCTTCTGGGTAGAAGACCGAGGCGCGGCCGGTGGGTACGCCGCCGTAACGGCCGCGCCGGGGATCGTCTATGGGTTGGAGGAGTTCTTGGAGAATCGGCGGCGGGACGTCTGCTGCTGGCGGCTGGCGCCCGTCCCTCCGGCCGCGGCATCGAGCTCCCCAGGAGATTCACTGCCGCACCTCAGGTGGCCGCCGCAGCCAAGCGAGCCGTCCGCCGCCATCTCGCGCCGCGCCCTCAGCTTGAACTCGGCAGGTGGCTCGGGACAAGGCGGCGCGCAGCCGCCATCGACATCTCGGACGGTCTCTTACTCGACCTCGAGAGACTCTGCCGCGAAAGCGTGGTGGGCGCCTTGATCGAGACGAGTCAACTGCCGCTTGCCCGTCACTGCGACGACTTGGCCACGCTTCTCGGAGGGTTACCCCGGCAAGACTCCATCCGACTGGCGCTCTCGGGCGGTGAGGACTATGTGCTGCTCTTCTCCCTTCCCCCTGCCGTCAAACCGCCTTCTCACTTCGGCTGTACCCCCATCGGAGAGCTCCGGCGGGAAACGGGCGTCCGCCTCGAGGGCATTTCCCGGAGCGGACTCGTCAGCGGTCTAGCGTCCACGGGCTGGGATCACCTGCGCCCCTGACGGCCCTAGCAGCCCGTGGTAGAAGTCCAGATGGCCGCGCGGCAAGGGCTTACGGTGCGCCCTGCAAGACGCGAGGAGGAGTCGATGCGGTGTCATCGCAGACGACGAGTAACGAAGCAGGCGCGCCGTAACCCCTTGTCGCCCCTTGGGTTGCGGCGGTATCGGGCCATCTGCGGCGTTGCCGACCTCGGCGATGCTCCGGCATCGTCTGCGTCGCGGCGCCTGGCATCTGGCCCCACAGCGCCGGCAACGCGACCGTCTGGACCTCTACCACGGGCTGCTGGGGGGCGAGTTGGACAAGATGCCGCGCGGTCAACTGGCCGGATCGTGATCTGCGGCGGCTTCTTGAGCAGCCGTGTGATCGCGTTGAGCTGCTTGTTGACCTCGCGGTTTGCCTTCTCCAGTTACCACTCGAGCCCACCGGCTCCTCGGGGTTAAACTTCCGGGGCCATGGCGGAGACAAAAGCCCAGGTCTACGAACGGGTGGTGAGGGAGCTGCGCGGCCTTCTCGACGGTCTTGAAGATCCGGTTGCTGTGATGGCGAGCACCGCGGCGCTCGTCCACGACGCGCTGCCTCTAGCGAGCTGGACCGGTTTTTACCGTGTCGTCGGACCCGATCTTTTGCGTATCGGCCCCTACCAGGGACCCGTCGGATGTGTCGAGATCGCATTTGGCAAGGGGGTCTGCGGCGCCGCCGCCCGCGACCGTGAAACCTATGTCGTTCCCGACGTCCATGCTTTTTCCGGCCACATCGCCTGCGACACCGCAGCGCGCTCGGAGATCGTCGTGCCCATTCAAACCGCCGATGGCAGTCTCGCCGCGGTTCTCGACATCGACTCGCGCGAACCGGCGGCCTTTGACGAGGAAGACCGACGAGGGCTAGAAGCCATAGCGGAGATTCTGAAGGAACACTTCAGAGCCTGAGCCGGGTATCGGGCGTCAAATCTCGATTCTGAGCTTCTTCACCAGATACGACAGAGCCTGCCGCGTCATGCCGAGCGAGCGAGCCGCCTCGGCCTGTTTGCCGGCGCTCGCGGCCAGGGCGTCGGCTACCAATTTACGCCTGTAGTTGAAGACCGACTCATGGTAGCCCGCCGTTTCCCTAGCCGTGACTGAAACATCCGGTAGCTCCAGATCGGATCGACGCACAACACCATCATCGGTCAGCGCCACTGCCACCGAGAGTACGTTCTGCAGTTCGCGCACATTGCCGGGCCAGTTGTAGCTCGAAAGGGTCGAGCGAGCTCCGCTGGTCAACCGGATCTCCTCACCAGGCCTCGTCTTGCGCAGGAAGTGCCGAGCCAGCGTCATCACATCCCTCCCCCTCAGGCGAAGAGGTGGCAGCTCTACCGACGCCACCTTGATGCGAAAGAAGAGATCTTCACGAAAAGCACCCTGGCGAACCATCAGCGCCAGATCTCGATGTGTCGCTGCCACGACCCTCACGTCCACGGAACGCGGCAGACTCTCTCCCACCCGGCGAACCTCGCCTTCCTGAAGCACCCGCAACAGAAACCCCTGTGCCTCGAGTGGCAGATCGCCGATCTCGTCCAGGAACACCGTACCGCCGCGAGCCGCCTCGAAAACGCCATGCCGATCCCGATCGGCTCCGGTGAACGCGCCGCGCACATGCCCGAAGAGATCGGACATCAACAGCTCTTCGGAAACCGCCGCGCAGTTTAGCGGTGCAAACGGCCCGTTCGACCGCCCGCTCGAACGGTGAACCCGCCGAGCAACCAACTCCTTGCCGGTCCCCGTTTCACCGAGGATCACGAGCGGCACATCGCTCGCACCCAGCCGTGTAGCCCGGTCGACGGCCCGGACAAAACTCTCCGACCCTCCGACGAGCCCATCGACTCCTGCAGGCGGGCCATGACGCTTCACCGGCTCGGCGGGCTCGGCCACAGAACCGGCCCCGCAACGATGCGGGACCCATCGCCCGGCGACAATGCGGAGTAACGCCCTGAGTACCGGCTCGATCCGGTCCGATGTCGCGACGAGGCGGCCTCCTGAGTGGCGGACAGAAATCGATTCACCACTCGCGGGCCCCTCAACCAGGTCGATCTCATCTTCGGGTCCAACCCATCTCACAGCGACATCGGCTAGCCCGCTGTTCGAGAAAAGCTCGGCAATGGCCTCCGGACTTGGATCGGATCGGTCTAGAAAGCTCTCGACAGCAAGCCACGGACCCGAATCCACTGCCTCCAGATTCTCCGCGAATGAAGCCGCTCCTAGACCGCGTAGGACACGCGCAGCCCGACGAACTCTCTTTGCGGGAACCGAGCCGGGAGCTATCGACTCGGCGTCGAAAACTAACCGCGCGGCCCGAAAATCGCCGAGTTCGTCGAGACAGCGCCAGAGTCCTTCGCTAGCCTCCTCTCCCGTGAGAAGAGCGCGCCACAACGCTGCCGTTGAGCCCTCGACGACCTCTTCGAGCGCTCGCTCGCGGTCCCCGGCGAGAGCCCAGAGAGCCGGCCGTTCCTCAGGTTCGAACTGCACGCGAGTCTCCCGTGTTGTCTGCTCGAGCTGTGTGAACGCCTCGGCAGGACGATCGAGCCACCCAAGCGCCCTCCCAGCCAGAGCTCGCAGCTCGTCTACTTGCCATTCGAGACCGCGCTCTTCCAGCTCTTCGAGGACATTTGACAAGTGCTCGAGGGCAGCCCCCGGACGCCCTCGAACCAGCTCGAGGCGAGCCCGTAACGCGACGTCGTGGACGCGTCCCCGACGATTCCCGGCCCGTCGATTCTCCGCCGTCGTCTGCTTGAGGATCTCTTCGACACCGGTCAGTCTGCCACGTCGAAGACGGATTTCGGCGAGGTTGAAATGTGCCAGGGTCGTCTGCCTCGGACCCTGTGTCTCACCGTGGAGGCGTGACGCGTGGACCAACGCGCGTTCTGCACCCGCCAGCTCACCCTGCATCGATCGACCGATAGCGAGTTCGTTCCACATACCAGCCGCCTCAAACGGCAAGAGCTGCCTTCTTCTACCGGCGAGCGCCGCTCGGAAGTGGTTGACGACACCCTGTCCGTCTCCACGCCGCATAGCCTGCCAGCCGGCCACTCGATGCCACCGCCACGCCAACTCCGGGGTGTCGAGCGCTTTCCGGCTCTTGCTCAACCAGGTATCGACTTCCTCACCGTCGTTGCGATCCCAGGCGGCGGTCGCCGCTATCAGCTCCGCCTCGAGCCGATGCTCACCGCCCGAGTGCTCGAGCACTTTGGTGACCCACCGCCCAGCCGAAGTCTCATCGCCGCTGTTTCCAAAAACGCGTACCGCCACCCGAGCCAGCTCCATGAGCTGCTTCGTCGACACCCGCCTTGCTTCCAGCGCGTTGATCTCGCGGCGCGCAGGACCGAGTTTTCCAAGCCAGTAACCACACCAGGCCTTCAAAATGCGCGCATCCGTGGAGCGCAGCCGGCTAAGTGCCGCTCGCGCGTCGGCAAACCGACCTAGAGCAAAAAGGGCCCGAGCCATTTCGACTCTCTCGCTCGTCGTCCGCGGCGGCGAGTCGTCCCAGGCCTTCACCGCCGCCCGCCAGCGACCGGCGACAGAAAGACGACGAGGATCCGACCGACCTTCGAGTTGGTGCCAGAGGCCCAGCAGTCCATTCGATGAGAGCCGCTTTTCGAGGTCGCTCCGAGATGTGGAGACCGCCAGCAAAGGACGCCGAAACCAACCAGGCCCGGCGACCCACAGCTCCCGCTGGCTGCCTCTCACATGCTCTGCTGCCAGCGTCACGCGGGCGGCGCCAAACTCCGGTTGCCACAGAAAGTCAGCTTCATCGAGAACGTGGCGGACGGTCTGATCCGGTTGGATCGGCGTCAGCGGCTGTTTCCAGCGCTCGAGAAGTGCGCGCACGACACGGCGCGCCTGACCACGGCCGGCGATGTGTCGGTCCGCGCGAAAGAGCAGCGCCGAGAGCTCCGCCAGCCTCGCTTGCGGTAGGGCTTTGTCGCGGCCGGGGGTCGCGGTGACGCCACACAGCAAACCCCGTGAGTTCAGTCGAGCGCCCTGCCAGTCCGAGACCAACCTCCAACCCGCCACTTCGAAGTGCGACAGAAGCGAACTCGCTTGGAGAAGTACGGCGATTCTCTGGCGGTCCGAAATCCTCGCCAGGGCGAGCGTAGGGTCCTTGCCGTCGTCGGCGGCAGCGAGACTTGAATGGATGAGTCGATCGCTGGCTGGGCTCATGGCGCAAAGACAGGCCGACCGCAAGAATTCCTGCCGGTCCGCTGAAGTCAATACCGCGCGCCCTCACCAAAAGTCCTTCGGCGGGCTCTTCGCTCTTCTTCGCGAACCTTCGCGCCGGCAAGCTGTGCGAATCCACCCAAACGCCTGACCAGTCCAAGGTCAGGCCCTGTCCCGCCACGATCGCCGCGTTTCGAATTCCCGCCACAGATCCTATTGATCGGAGCGCCAGGAGGCCAAGCCTTCACGCTAGGATGCGGGGCGATGGCCGAACCCGCAAACGCCCTCGGCACCCTCTGGGAGCGGCAGACCGTCCGGACGGCGCAGGTGTTTTCCGCTATCGCCTTCGTGCTGCTAGCGACCCTGGCTGTCTTGTTGCGGCCAACCGCGATGCCGCTCTGGCTGTCGCTGCCGATCGCGGCGATCCTCTCGTATGGTCTGTACGACCTCTTGACGTGGAAGCTCCGACGCCGGCGAAGAATCCTCAACCGCCCCTTTCCCCCCAAGTGGGAGAAGGTGTTGCAAAGCGAAGTCGTCTTCTACCGCGCCCTCGAGCCCTCCGAGCAAGACCGGTTTCGGCGTGAGCTACAGGTTTTTCTGGGCGAGAAACGGATCACGGGAATCAAGACGCAGATCGACGAGACGACCCGGGTACTGGCCGCGGCGAGCGCGATCATCCCGATCCTCGGATTCCCCGATTGGGAGTGGGACCAGATCAGCGAGATCCTCATCTATCCCTCGCGGTTCAGTGAGGATTTCGCGTTCGACGACGGCGGGAGACACCACACTCTCGGGATGGTGGGCACCGGGGCGATGAACCGGATGATGATCCTCGTCAAGTCCGATCTCATCAACGGATTTCGCAACCCGGGCGACAAGCGAAACGTCGGTCTCCACGAGTTCGCTCATCTGGTGGACAAGTCCGATGGCGCGATCGACGGCTTGCCATTCGTCGGCCTCGACCAGCGAAGCGTCGGTCCCTGGATCGAGCTCGTGCGACGCAAGATGGAAGAGATTCGGAGCGGCGATTCGGATATCAACGACTACGCGCTGACCAACGAGGCCGAGTTCTTCGCCGTTACGGCGGAGTACTTCTTCGAGCGCCCCGGTGTGATGCGCCGAAAACACCCGGAGCTCTACGAGATGCTCTCTCGCGTGTTCAATCAGAAGCTCCACATGCGGCTTGCAGCGCTCACCCAGGAGCGAAAGCGCGGTCGCGTGCGCTTTGGTCGCAACTCGCCCTGCCCCTGCGGCAGCGGCAAGAAGTACAAGAAGTGCTGTTTACGAAACAAATCCGAGACGGCGCTCTAGTGCCTGCCAAGGGTCTAATCGGCGGGCTTGATCAGGGACCGAACACACCCTCGAAGTCCTCCCAGAATCCCGGATAGGACTTCCCCACTGCCTCGGGCTCGCTCACGGTGATTCCCGGCCGTCCGAGACCGAGGACGGCGAAACTCATCGCCAGACGGTGGTCGTCGCGTGGATCGAGAGTCACATCGGTGGTGGGAGGGGCTTGTTCCGCCCACACTCCCGGGATCACCAGGCCGTCGGGCTCTTCGATCACCTCGGCGCCTGCCCGCCGCAGCGCCACGGCCATACCGGTGAGCCGGTCGCTCTCTTTCAGGCGTAGATGTGCGACCCGGGTGATGCGGGTGGTGCCCTTTGCAAACGGCGCCAGCGCCGCCAAGGTCGGCACCTGGTCCGGAAGTGCCGACATGTCTCGTTCCAGAGCCAAGAGTGGACCGCCACTCTCGACTTCGAGGATCTCAGCAGCGTCCGAACCATTTGGAGGACCGTCCCGCCATCCTGTGGTTGCTCCCATCTCCTCGAGGACGTCCAGGAACCGGCGATCGCCCTGTCTCGAGTCGCGCCGTAGCCCGTGCAACTCGACACGCCCACTCGCCAGGGTCGCGCCGGCGGCGAAGTAAGCGGCGCTCGAAAAGTCGCCGGCGACGCGCACATCGCGATGGGCGCCCCCCCGATTCGACATTCCCGGTTCGACGCGGCACTTGCTGTGGCCTTCGCCGTCCCCGCGATCGGCTCGGCCGCCGAAGTCCTCGATCGCCTGGACGGTGAGATCCAGATAAGGCGACGAGACCAGTCCCGGCAAATCAATTTCGAGAGGAATCTTTCCCCGGGTCCCAGCCATGAGAAGCGCGGATGCGTATTGGCTCGAGTCCGCGGAGTCGAGGTTCACGGTGCCACCTGAGAGCTCCCGGCCGGCGATCTCCAAAGGCGCGAACCCTTTGGTGCCGAGGCAACGGATCTCGGCGCCCAGCGATCGTAGGGCTTCGAGCAGAGGGCCGACCGGTCGCTCGCGCAGTCTCTCGGTGCCATCGAGGCGCCACCTTCCCGGTTCGGTAGCCAATGTGGCGAGCATGAAACGCAACATGGTTCCGGAGGCGCCGCAAGAGATCTCTGTCCTCGAGGATGGAAAGACCGGCTCGACCGGCGCCCCAACGTGGACCTCCGTGGCACCACGGTTCGACTGTTCGTCCGACCCGATCACCACCCGGCGGCCCAGAAGACGAATCGCCTCCAGAAAAGCCTCGGTGTCCTCCGCCTCCAGAAGACGACGAATCCGTGTCTCACCTGGAAACAAAAGGGCCAAGTTGAGAAAACGATTGCTGATGCTCTTCGACG